>Ga0255058_10000173_pt1 | contig 37769 bp, 39 predicted proteins | sample Cases_109_9_MG_FD_188637 | JGI IMG/M metagenome (GOLD analysis project Ga0255058, IMG submission 188637) | Seawater microbial communities from Amundsen Gulf, Northwest Territories, Canada - Cases_109_9 | ecosystem: Environmental > Aquatic > Marine > Gulf | place: Canada: Northwest Territories...
CCCCCTCCCCGCCCTGCGGGCGGTACTCCCCCTGAGGGTGAACGGTCGCGCTGGGGTGCGACACTTGCCTTGGCGGCGCGGTTTCTTTGCCTCCCCCTCAGGGGGAGGTGCCGAGCGCCAGCGAGGCGGAGGGGGTCAAAGCGTTGCCGCGACCACGGTTTGACCCCCCTCCCCGCCTGCGGCGGGACTCCCCCCTGAGGGGGGAGCAAAGAGAACGCCGCGGCGATGAGCCCAACGGTCGTCGCACTGTCGCGAAACACGACACCCTACGGGCGGGAGCAAAGAGAAGTCGGCTGAGGTGCTTCTCGCTCAGCGTGGTCGAGACCACGCAGTGGTCGGCGAACGTACTGTGAGCCGGCAAAACAAAACATGGCTTACGCCTGCCGCGAATGCAGGAACTGTAGAGTCACTTCAAAACCGAAGGGAGTGAGGAATGGCTGACGCACTCGGGATGATCGAGTGCCGGAGCTTTGCGGCGACGGTGGAAGCCTCCGATGCGATGGTGAAGGCGGCCAAGGTCGAACTCGTATCGTACGAGGAGACCGGTGGCGGCTACGTCACCGCGGTGATCAGGGGCGACGTCGCGGCAGTGAAGGCTGCCATTGACGCCGGGGTGCGCGGCGCAGAGAAGGTCGGCGAGGTAGTCGCCACCCACGTCATTGCCCGACCGCACGTCAACATTGATCTGGTGCTTCCGCTCGGCCGGGCCGATCAAGCCCAAGAGGAAATGGGCTGAGACCCGTTTCTCGCTGAGGGAGGAGGTCGGCATGCAGCTTGGGCGCGTTGCCGGGACATTGGTTTCGAGCGAGAAAGATCCCCTCATGGAGGGGATGAAGTTCCTGGTGGTGGCGACGATCGACACGGACAACGCCGACAGCGGTTCGTACGTCGTGGCCGTCGACGCCGTCGGCGCCGGAGTCGGCGAGGTCGTCATGTACGCCTCAGGCTCCTCTGCCCGCCAAACCACCGTCACGAAAGACCGGCCATGCGATGCCGTGATCATGGCCATCGTCGACACCTGGGAGGTCGACGGCGAGACCCGGTACACGAAGTGAGCTGCCGATGCTGAGCGAAAGCGAGATTGCGGCGATCATCGATCGGGTCAAGGGCCGGGTCGAAGCCGCGGAAGGACGGGCACGCACCGGACCGTCACTCGCCGCCGCCGATGCCGTAGCTGCGAGCACCGTCGAGCTGGGCGACGGGATCTTCGAGTCCATCGACGACGCGGTTGCCGCTTCGAGACGCGCCTTCATGGCGTCGCGCGACATGGGGCTCGAGGCGCGCAAGGTGATCGTCGAAGCGATGCGCCAGGCCATGCTCGCCGAGGGGGAACGGCTCGCCTATCTGGCCGCGGAGGAAACCGGCCTCGGCCGCGCCGAGGACAAGGTCATCAAGAACCGCATGGTGACCATGCGTACCCCGGGACCGGAAGACCTGGAGCCGCATGCCGTCACCGGAGACTCGGGCATGATGGTCACCGAGTATGCCCCGTACGGGGTCATCGGATCGATCACGCCGACCACCAACCCGACCTCGACGATCATCAACAACGCGATCTCGATCGTCTCTTCGGGCAACGCGGTGACGTTCAACGTCCACCCCGGCGCCAAAGGCGTCTCAGTCGAGAATATCCAGCTGCTCAACCGTGCCATCGTCGCCGCCGGCGGCCCGACAGACCTCATCACGGCCATCGCCGACCCGACGCTCGAGTCCGCGCAGCGGCTGATGGCGCATCCCGATGTGCCCGTGCTGCTCGTCACCGGCGGCCCCGGGGTCGTGCGAGAGGCACTCTCGTTGCCAAAGAAGGCGATCACCGCCGGCCCGGGCAACCCGCCCGCCGTCGTCGATCAGACCGCAGATATCGAACAGGCCGGGCGAGACATCGTGGCGGGCGCCTCATTCGACAACAATGTGATCTGCACCGATGAGAAGACCACGATCGTGGTCGACACTGTCGCCGACCGACTGATCCAGGCCATGACCGCGAACGGGGCATACCGGCTCAAGGAACACGAGCTGAAGCGGGTCGAGCGGGTGGTCTTCAAGGAGCTTGGGCCGCCGAACAAGCCGGGTGTGATCGACACCAGATGGATCGGCCAGGATGCCGCCAAGATTCTGGCCGAGATCGGTGTCGATGCACCGGACGGGGTTCGACTGCTCCTCGCCGAGGTGCCAAACGAGCACAGCCTGGTGTGGACCGAGCAGATGATGCCGCTGATCCCCGTCACCCGGGTCGGCAACATCGACGCCGCGATCGATCTCGCCGTCAAATCCGAGCACGGCTTCCGCCACACCGCATCGATCCATTCGACCAACGTCGACACGATCACCAGGATGGCCCGCGCCATGAACTGCTCGATCTTCGTCGCCAACGGACCGAACTTTGCCGGCCTTGGCGAGGGCGGAGAGGGATTCACGTCATTCTCGATTGCCAGCCCCACGGGTGAGGGGATGACCAGGCCGAGGACGTTCTCGAGGATCCGCCGCGTCACCGTTGTCGGAGCGCTTCGCATTGTCTGAGAAGGAATCTGCGCAACCATCAATTGCCGTCCTCGAACTCGATTCGATCGCAGTGGGGATGGTCGTCGGCGACGCCATGGTCAAGGCCTCACCCGTGGGGTCGATCTATGCCGGCACGGTCCATCCCGGTCGCTACGTGATCGTCGTCTCAGGCGACACGGCGAGCGTCGAGGTGGCAGTGGAGGCCGGAACCGGTGTTGCCGCCGGGGCACTCTCCGATGTTGTCTTCATCCCGGACGTCGATCCGCTGGTTGTCGTCGCCATGATCTCGGATGCCGAGCTCGCCGATTGCGACGGCGACGCCCTTGGCGTGGTGGAGACCTCGACGATCGCTGCGGTGATCGAAGCGGCAGATGCCGGGGTCAAGGCGGCCGCGGTGACCCTGCCCGCGATGAGGCTCGCCGACGGACTCGGCGGCAAGGGCTACGCCCTGTTCTCCGGTGATATCGCGCAGGTCGAGGCGGCCGTCGACGCCGCCGTCGTCGGCGCGGCGAGGGAGGGGACCTCGGTGCACCACGTCATCATCCCTCAGCTTCACGCCGAGATGCGCGACAACCTGTCGCGCGATCTCAGGCTGAACTACCGGCTCGCCAGACGCCCTGAGGAGCGCTGATGCAGCTTGGCCGCGTCACCGGGACCGTCGTCGCCACGATGAAGGTGGACGGTCTCGAGGGGGTCAGGTTCCTGGTTGTGCAGCCGCTCGACGAAGAACAGCAGCCATCGGGACGAGCGGTCATCGCTGCCGATGCATTACACACGGCGGGGCCGGGCGAACTGATCTACTTCGTAGCGTCTCGCGAGGCGGCGGAGGCCCTGGAGCCCCGGTTCGTGCCCGTCGATCATGCAATCGTCGGGATCGTCGACGAGGTGTACCCATGAAGGTCGGGCGCGTGGCCGCCACCGTGGTTTCAACGATCAGCCACCCCTTCTTTGACGGGCAGCGACTGTTGCTTTGCCATATCCTGGACAGTGGCGGAGACACGACCGGCTATACGATCGCGGTGGACCGCGTCGACGCCGGCGTCGGCGACCCGGTGCTCATCCTCGATGAGGGAAGCTCGGCGCGACAGCTCTTTGGCGTGGAGACCGGCCCGGTGCGTGCGGTGATCGCAGGGATCATCGACGACGTCGACTTCGGCGACTGATGCCGGATGTGGAGATCTAGCCTGCGCGCCGTGGTCAAACCCGTCATCGTCGTCGCGGTCATCGCGCTCGTGGCAGCTGGGTGCGGCGGTAGCGAGCCCGAAACCTGCGACGAGGTGGCCGTCCAGACCATCGTGTTGATGCAGGACCTCATCGACGACGTAGAAAAGGAATTCGGCGAGGAGAGCCTCGACGAGATCATCGCCCGGATGCTGGCCGGCGAGGAGCTTCCGTCGGTGGTGGCGTTCGAGGAGCAGGCTGACGATCTCAGCCAACGCGCCGGCGAGCTCGGCTGCACACAGGAAGGGTTGGAGGAAGCGGTTGCTACCCGCACCGACCGCCTCGAGGCGACGACGCCGCTCGGCGAGTTCATCATCGATGGAATCGAGCGCGGCGGGCTCTAGGTCAAGGGGGTTGGTGGTGACTCTGCGGACACTTCAGCCCACTGCCGGTTGAGCATCTTGGCGATGTATTCCGCGTTGCGGGGTTCGTACATCTCGCTGTGGTTGGCCGGGAACTCCTCGATGGTGATGTTGCCGTTTTGGGTCGCTCCCCACATCCACTCATGGCGAGCCGACTGTTTCCTCGCTCCAAGGATGTAAAGCGGCACTTCAGACCGTTGCGGGCGGTGCTCCTTCGCCGCCTTCGCGTGCAGCTTGCGCAAATGTTGGGTGCGGTCCCATCGCTCTTGTTTCTTCGCCTGGATCCGCCCGGCGCGTCGTGCCCGCACGATCTTTCTGGCCCGCCGCTTGGTGGCCAGCCATCTCGACACTTCCGGGCGCTGGTAATTCGGTGAAGACGGATCGATGAGAGCGAGGAAAGCAACGGTGTCGCCGCCCTCGTCGAGCAGCCGAGCCATCTCCTGTGCCACGAGGCCTCCGAAACATGAGCCACCGATGAAGTAGGGACCGGTCGGCTGGAGGGTGCGGATCTCGGCGATGTACTCCTTCGCCATCTCTGTGACCGTCTCATATACGGCGTCTTCGTCCTCCATGATCGCCGGCTGGAGTCCGTAGATCGGTCGATCGGGATCGAGATGAGGGAGCAGTTTCTTGAGAAACATCACACCGCCGCCGACGCCGTGGACGCAGAAGAAGGGCTCCTGAGAACCCGTCTCTCGGAACGGTACGAGCGACCGGGCGGAGCGCCCCGAGCCGCTCGCGATGAGTTCGGCCTGGGCTCGTACCGTTGCCGCACTCAGCAACGTGGACGCGGGGAGATCGACTCCGAGCCGGTGATAGACAGCAGCAATTAGCTCGTACGCCTGGATGGAGTCTCCGCCTAATTGGAAGAAGTCGTCGTCGAGCCCAACCTGGTCCAGACCGAGAACGTCGCTCCAGATGGCGGCCAGGTCGACCTCCAATTCCGTTTCAGGCTCCGCATAGTGACGCTCGACGACTTCGAGGTCGCGCTCGGTCAATGCTCTACGGTCCACTTTGCCTCGTGGCGTCAGGGGGAGCTGTTTGAGCGTCACGGAAGCAGTCGGCACCATGTACCCGGGTAGGTGCGACTTGAAGTGGGCACGTAACGCGGCCTCTTCGAACGAGTCATTGGCGACGAAATAGGCCACCAGACGCCGTTCGCCGGTCTGGATCTCCGGGGCAACCACGACCCCTTCGACGACACCAGGAGCGTCGAGCATTACGTGCTCGACCTCGGTCAGGTCCACGCCGAAGCCGCGGATCTTGATTCTCCCGTCCTTGCGCCCCAGATGCTGGAGGGTGCCATCGGATCGAACCCGGGCCAGGTCACCGGTGTGGTACCGCCTCATCGAGGGATCGTCGGGATCGATGACGAAAACGCGGGCGTTCAGCTCCGGATCTCGCCAATAGCCTTGGGATAGATTCGCGCTACGAACGACGAGCTCGCCGATCTGACCGTCGGGTACGGGGTTGGCTTCGTCGTCAAGAATCAACAGCTCCTTTCCGCCGCCGGGGAACCCGGCAGGGACCACCGCGTCGTTGAGCTGGTCCGGATCGGAGACGACATACTGAGCGATCTCCCCGGCCTCCGTGGCGGCGAGGCGGTGGACGAACCGGCATTCGGCAGGGAAATGCTTGGCGAAGAGCTCGACATCGCCACGCAAAGCGACTTCGGCACCCACCATCACAAAACGAACAGAGTCAAAGACTCTGCCGTCCGGAACCGTCTGGAGGAATCGGCGTAGCAGCGTAGGAACCATCGCCAGCGCCGTTATCTGCGCCTCATCAAGCCAATCGCCCAAATGGTGAATTCCCAGCTCAGCGATCTCGTACGGGACAAGGCGGCCCCCGTTGAGCAGCGCACCGAGGGTGTGGGTCGTTGAAGCGGCGAAGGCGAGTGGAAAGAGCTGGGAGACCCGGTCCTCAACACCAAATGCATAGAACTGCTGGGCAAACCGCTCCTTTTCGAAAAGGTATCGGTTCGACTGCGTGGCACCCTTCGGTGCCCCCGTCGACCCGGACGTGTACATGATGCGAGCGGTTGCATCCACGTCGACCACCACTTCTGGGTTTTCAATGGCACCGCTCGGCGGCTCTATCATTTGCACGTCGCTGGCAGAGGCTGCGATGGCCCCCGCTCGGTCTGCGTCCTCGGCGTAGGCGAGGATGGCCGCGCTCTCCGAATGTTGCAGGATGTACTCGAGGCGACTGTCCGGATTGGCACCGTGGAGGGGCACTGCCGCCTTACCCGCCTTGAGGATCCCCAGAACCGAAGCGATGTGCGCCACGGCAGAATCGCCGAGGACGGCGACCCGGTGGTTGCCGTCGCCGAGATCGGTGAGCAGGCGAACCGCGATGCCGTTGGCCCGTTCGTTGAGCTCGCGATACGTTGTCTGCGGTTCCCCATCGACCGACTCGACGGCGATGCCATCAGGAGCAAGGGCCGTGATTCGCTCGAACCGGGTGTGAATCGGCTCCACCACAGGGTCGACCGGCCAGGGCAACAACGGCGCACTGATCGGTTTCAGATTCCCGTGATGCGTTCCGACGTTCGGCTCGGTATCCGTCACTGCTCCCCCTTTCTGGTGCGACCATCAGCATTCCACCGGACTCGATCCCGCCCGTTGGCCCGCTTCGAGGGTTCGTGCGGTCTCCCACCAAGCCGATTGAACCCCCGGTAAATCTAGCAGAAGGCCAACACCATCATCGAGGGTGCGTCCGTGCCCCGGAACCGGTAGCCCCTGCTGCGCGGGGTCCACACAGCGGTGAGCGCGCTCACCGCGCCGGCCTTTCGTCGGCTCGGCGGTTCGGTCATCGGGGCCAAGTTGCGGCGCAGCCGTCAAGACTGTGAGAGGCCCTTTACGTCGGCGATTGGTCGATCATCCCGCTCGTGGCGACGGTTTCGATTTCTTGTGGGTTCGAGGTTTCAAGTAAGCGAACGGTGATCTGCGTTGGCACGTCCGAGAGGAAACTCTCTACGCCACCGAGTTTCCTTCCGAAGCCAAACACGGTCATGGGGGCCATCGGGTAGTAGGAGACCGGAACGTCTAGCTCACTTTCCAGCCTCAGCAACAGGCTGCGGTTCTGCTCGGGTACCCGAAAGGCGACCCAGTCGATCGTGTTGGTGCGGTCCTCCCACTTCTTCGACAGCCGTGAATCCACGCCGTTCGAGCGCAGGCATCGGTCTTTCCGTTTGAAACGTCCACCCGGCGTGCCTTCGTAGAGAAACCAGAACCGGGGATCGTCACGATCGATCTCCAGAACCGTCAATCGAGCGAGGTCGGGATAGATCTCCCAGCGGACCTGCCAGCGGTCTTCGTCGACCGAGGATTCGATCGTCACTTTGAGGGGGCCGGTGTGGACCAGTCGCGCTGCGGACGCTTTCTGTTCCGTGTGTCCGGGGTGAAAATGGTTGTTCCGGCCCCCATCGGAGCGATAGACCATGTTGGGGATTCCGCGGTATTCGCCCGCCGGTCCATTGCCGCGTCGGTAGCTGATCCAGTCGTTTCCGTCCCGGTCGATCAGACTCGAGAACCCTCCGCCGGTCTTGTCGTAGAAGTAACGAGCGGTCGGCGTGCGTATTTCGTAGGCGTCCTGGTCTTCGTCAGACCCATCTGGATCGACCGCAATCGGATCGTCTTGATGCGGCGGCGAGGCCCGGTCTCCACCTCGGTCATCCTGGGCGACTCGGTCATTCTGGACGAATCGGATCTGGACGGTTCGCGGTGAACCGGTCCGGCCAGCCGGATCGGACGCCAGGACGATGAGTGTCCCGCCATGCTCGTCCTGTGCATCAAACTGCCAGATCACACGGGAATCCGGACTGCCGGAACCCGCCTTCTCCGCTACGTGTGCGATCGTCCATCCGCCCTCGGGCATCGTGATCGGAATCTCATGGACGGCTCCCGGTTCCGAGTCATCGATGGTGATTTCCTGAACGGGGGCGGTGTGGGATCCGTTCGAGGTGGTGTCAGGAGGATTCATTTCGGACCATCGAGATCACCCCTTGCACCGATGATGAGTTTACAGCTCTGTGGCTGCCGCGACGTCGAGCAGCCAGGTCACGTCGGCGGCACCCGCGGCGACCACGCCGGCCGGGTAGGGCTGTTCGTCCACGAGGATCGATCGCAACACCGGTGCCTTAGCCAACCCGGATGCGAGAAAGATGAGTGTTGTGGCGGCCTGTAACAGGGGTGCGGTGGCCGTGAGACGCCAGGTGCCGAAGGTGCCGACCCAGTTGGCGACGTAGCCCGGGTCTGAGGCCTCGATAGCGACGGTGTCAGGGAACAGCGATGCCGTGTGCCCGTCGGCGCCGATTCCGAGCACCACCACGCCGGGCGCATCCCCGAGCTCTGCAGCCAGGATGCCTTGATATGCGGCGGCGGATGCTGCCGGATCGTCGAGGGTGGTATCGGGGGCCAGGAGGGAAGCGGCGATGTGGTTGGTCAGCTCGGTTCGGGCCATCATCGCGTTGGATTCTGGCGCATCCGCCGGGACCCAGCGCTCGTCGGGTAGCCAGCAGGTCACCTGTTCCCATGGCAGATCGCGCTCACGCAGGATCCGGTAGGTTTCGACCGGCGAGGATCCACCGGCGAGCCCGAAGGTCACCGGTCCGTCGCCAAGCAGCTCAGTAAGACGGTCGGCTGCCCCCGCAGCGAGATCCTCGGTCGTGTCGTAGACAATGGTTCGCATAATCGAGCAAACTAGCGGCATGCAGATTCACTGCGACGGAGGCTCCGTCACGGGAGTCGAGTACGGGGATCCAGGCCCGATCGGCCTCTTGCTGGCCCACGGTGCTGGTGCCGGTCAGGCGCACCCCTGGATGATCACGGTGGCAAACGGTTTTGCTGCGCTTGGGCTATCGGTGCTCACCTTCAACTATCGCTACACCGAAAACGGCCGAAAGTCGCCGGATCGTCTGCCGGTTCTGATCGAAGTGCATCGAGCGGCCGCCGATGCGCTCGCAGCACGCTGCAAGTCCGTGGTGCTTGCCGGCAAGTCGATGGGCGGCCGGGTCGGTTCCCATCTCGCCGGCGATGAGGGATGGCCGGCGGCGGGCTTGGTGTACTACGGCTACCCGTTGGTAGCGATCGGCAAGACCGAGCCGCGCCCAACCGATCACCTGGAGCGAATCGCGGTGCCACAGCTCTTCTTTTCCGGGACGAGGGATCGCCTTGGGCCAACCGAGATGATCAAGAAGGTTGCCGGATCCCTCTCGAACGCTTCAGTGGTGGTGGTGGAAGACGGCGATCACTCTTTCAAGGTCCCGAAGCGAGCCGGCAAGAGCAACGAAGAGGTACTGGCCGCGATCGTCGGTGACACCGCCGCCTGGATCGGAGAGTCGGCCGCGATCTAGGACGCGTACCCAGGGTTCTGGAGCGGCTATATGACGCTGTGAACCCTGGGTACGCGGATTTGGGTCAAGCGAGCGGCGGCCCAGGGCACTCGTCATTGTTCAACACCGTCGTAGCCTCGTTCATGGCGGTCCCACGTACCGCCCGGAGAGCACCTTGCCGTGGCTCGCCTCAAGCACCCAGGTCGAGCCCTTTTTCCACTCGTCGGGGCCGTCGAGCGGCACCCCTCCTGACTCCAGCGCCGCGTGAAGCGACGCGACGACCTCGCCGTGGGTGGCGAGGACCGCGGCCTGGCCTTCCAGGGCCCTGACCAGCGACAGCATTTCCTTGGGCCCGGCGTCGATGTTGAGCCGCACATCGGTATGGACTGGTTGCCTGATCGCGAAGCTCAGCGGCCGGACGGTCTGGACACAGCGTCGGGCCGGTGACGAGAGGATGGTCGTGACCGGGTGCCCGTCGAGATCGGCCGCCAGCCTGATCGACTGTTTCCGTCCCTTCTTGTCGAGCGGGCGCCTTCGATCCTTGCCGCGCCACTTCGTTTTGTCGCCGGCACTGCTGTGCCTGATCACATAGATCGTCGCTCGCGTCGGGTCGTCCACGAGGCCCCCTGCCCGCTCGAGCACGTTGCGGTCCGCCTCGTAATCGAGGCGCTTGAGCGCCTTTCTCCGAGTGAGCCACTCCACCGCGTCGACTTCGCGATTGGGCTTGAACTTGCCGTCCCCCGACTCACCCATGAGCCACCAACGCACCACCTTCCGGTTCCCCTGGTCGGTCCGGTAGCCGATCGATCCGACCTCGACGGGTCGGTCGGCGCGGACACCCGTCTCCTCCCGAACCTCTCGCAACGCAGCTTCGAGGTAGCCCTCGCGGCGATTGAGTTTGCCTTTTGGGAGGGACCAATCGTCGTAGCGAGGGCGATGAACCATCAGGAACTCGGCCTTGCCACCGTTCTGGCGATGGACCACACCGCCTCCGGCCTTGATCGACGCCTTGAAGCGCTTAGGACTCACCGCGCGGTGCCTGTGCTCGCGCCACGGCCAACTCTTGCAGTCGAAACTGAGCATTGACGCCGTCGGTCAACGGTACTTTGACCCATCCACCATCCGGCTCGCCTTGCCATGCGAGCACGTCATCCGCCATCTCGACCTCGATGATCTCCTCGAGCCGCTCCTTCAGACGCAGATCGATGACGGGAACGAGCGCCTCCACTCGCCCGTCCAGATTGCGCTGCATCAGGTCGGCGGAGCCGATGTAGTACACGGCATCGGCGCCCGCGTGCCCGAACCGATAGATTCTCGAGTGTTCGAGGAAACGCCCGACCAGTGACCGGACGGTGATGTTGTCGGACAGGGTGGGGGCACCGGCGCGAATCGAGCAGGTGCCGCGGACAATGAGGTCAATCTTCACCCCTGCCGTCGATGCCGCATACAGCTCGTCGATCATGTCAGGGTCGACGACATGGTTCGTCTTGATCATGATTCGCCCGTCCGGCCCGAGGTCCGCCTGCTCCCTGATCCGTTCGACAATCTTGCTGCGAAGGAATTCCGGAGCGACGATCAGCTTGCGGTATTCGGTCGGCTTGGCGTAGCCGGTCAGGTGGTTGAACAGCTCGGAGAGATCGGCGCCGATATCCGCATCGGCGGTGAACAAACCGATGTCCTCATAGAGGCGGGCGGTGTTGGGGTTGTAGTTGCCGGTGCCAAGATGCGAATACCGCTTGATCCCATCGACCTCCTTGCGTACAACGAGCAGCGTCTTTGCATGGGTCTTGAGGCCGCGCACCCCGTAGACGACGTGGGCGCCGGCCGACTCGAGCACGCGTGCCCACTTGATGTTGGCCGCCTCATCGAACCTGGCCTTGAGCTCGACCAGCACGACGACCTGCTTGCCCGCCTCGGCGGCCTCCACGAGGCTCCTGACTACGGCCTCCTCGCCTCCAAGGGCCGGGTCGTCCGGGAACGAGGTGCGGTACAGGGTCTGTTTGATGGCCAGCACGTCAGCGTCTGCTGCTGCTTGAGCGAGGAACGCCGCAGTGGAGGTGGCGAAGGACTCGTACGGGTAGTGGACCAGGATGTCGCCACGACTGAGCTCGTCGAAGAAGTCGACGCTCCTGCCCACGGATTCTGCGAGGCGGGGCTGGGTGGTCGGCGTCCACGCCGGATCTTTCAGCTCGGGCCGGTCGAGGTCGTACAGGGTCCACAGCCCGGAGAGCCCGAGCGGCGCCTCCCGTTGGTAGACCTCGTCTGTCGTGAGCTGCAGCCCGTGGAGCAGAAGATCGAGGATCGACTCGGAGATTCCGGCCTCGACCTCGAGGCGCACGGCATGGGCTGCTTTTTGGCGGTAGCGCAGGACGCTCTCCATTGCCTTGATCAGGTCGTCCGCTTCCTGTTCCTCGACTGCCTGGTCTGCGGTACGGGTCACTCGGAACGTGTATCGATCGATGACGTCGAGTCCGCCGAACAGGCGGCCGAGGTGGTGGCCAACGACCTGCTCGAGGGGGACGAAGCGCGAGCCGTCCTCGAGCGCGATGAAGCGCGAGACATTGCGCGGAATCTTGACCCTGGCGAACTGCACCTCGTCGCGATCCGGGTCGCGGAGGAGAACGGCGAGGTTGAGGGACTGGTCCGAGATGAACGGGAACGGATGCGATGTGTCGACCGCAAGAGGAGTGAGGACGGGAAAGATCTCGGTTTCGAACACGAAATCGACGTGACTGCGATCTTTGGTTTCGAGAGCGTCATAGGCCACGAGATCGATTTCGTGCTCGGCGAGCGCTGGAACCAGCTCCTTCATGACCAGCGAGTCGATGCTGGCGTTGAGGCGGTTGACCCGGTCTCTGATCGCGTTGAGCTGCTCCCTGGGAGTCATTCCATCGGGAGACAGAGTGGTGATACCGCTCCCCGCTTGCTCGAGTAGACCGGCGACTCGAACCTGGAAGAACTCGTCGAGGTTGGAGGAGACAATTGCGACGAACTTGATCCGTTCGAGCAGCGGGCGATCTGCCGATTCGGCCAGATGGAGTACGCGCTCCTGGAAATCGAGCAGCGACAGCTCCCGGTTGACGTAGTGGGATTCGGCCATGGGCATCACTATCGACACATGATACGGAGCTCTCGAGTGCGAAGCCCTCCCTAGACCCGTTTGCGATCGAGCTCGTCTACCTTGGCGAGGCGCCGCAAGTGTCGCTCCTCGCCGGAAAACTCTGCCTCCAGGAAGGTCTCGGCGATCTCCCAGGCGAGTTCGGTCCCCACCACGCGAGCGCCGATGGCGATCACATTCATACCGTCGTGCTCTACGGCCTGGTGGGCGGTGTAGACATCGTGGACGGTGGCCGACTTGATCCCGGTGATCTTTCCCGCTGCGATCGACGCCCCCGCCCCTGATCCGCACACGGCGATGCCACGTTCGGCATCGCCGGAGAGAACCTTCCTCGCCACCGCGGCCGCCGAGTCCGGGTAGTCGGACGGCTCGGCGTTGTACGCCCCCACGTCGACTACTTCGTGGCCCGCATTTTGCAGTCGAGCGATGAGCTCTTCTTTGAGGTCGAAGCCGGCATGGTCGGTTCCGATGGCGACCCGCATGTCCTCTTTCTCCGCTTGCGGCGAGGGTAGTGATGAACGCGTCCGGGCCGCGCTGCGGCGATGGCTATTGGGCGGCTCGCATTACGCTCCGCGCCATGCGCCACCTCGTTCTTGCCGCGCTACTGATGGCCGCCGGGTGTGCAAATGGTCCTGCCGCACCGCTGATCGAATCGAGCGAGGTCGTGTGTACCGATGCGTTCTGCCTGAGCGTTCCGCAAGGCTGGGACGTCGAGAAGGGTGAGGGATATCTGGCTTTTCGCCACGACGATGCGCCCGATCAGGCGCAGGCGACGATCAGCCCGATCAACATGCAGGCGATGGTCGAGAACGCCGGCGACGCTTGGCCGGCTGAGACAGCGGACGTGGTACGCGCCTTTTGGCAGCTACTCGAGGATGCCGACGTCGCGCGATTCGAACACCTCGAAAGACTCACCGGAGGAGCATTTCGTTCGGAAGGAAAATTCGAAAGTGGGAAGATGTGGCACCTGATCATCCCAGGGATCGGCTCCGACGCCCTCGCGGTCGAAGTCCGGGGTCCCAATGCCTCCTGGGTGATCCACGCCGACGTGTTCTTCGACGATGTGGTGATACTCGAGTAGGCGACGGCATGGTATTGAGCCGGTGCCAGCTTCGGATAGAATGCGCTGGCGGGAAGACTCTCAAGGGGTAGGGGATGAAAGTTGCAATTCTGGCGGGCGGCCAAGGAACCAGGCTCGCCGAAGAGACCGAGATCCGGCCAAAGCCGATGGTCGAGATCGGGGGCCGCCCGATTCTCTGGCACATCATGCGTCACTACGACCACTTCGGACATATGGAATTCACCGTTGCTCTGGGCTACAAGGGCGAGATGATCAAGCGGTATTTCGCGGACTATCACGCTGCCAGCCGAAGCATGCGTGTGCACGTCGGTGCCGGCGAGGTTGAAGTTTTCGAGGACACCGCGGTGGAATCGTGGACCGTGGACCTGATCGAGACTGGCCGGTGGACCAACACCGGCGGGCGCGTCAAGCGCCTGATTCCATACCTCGATGGAGAGACCTTCGTGCTTACCCACGGCGATGGCGTCAACGATGTGGATGTGGACGCACTGGTCCAATTCCATCGCTCCCACGGCAGGATCGCAACGGTCACTGCGGTCCACCCGCCACCACGGTTCGGGCAGCTGATCCTGGAGGGTGACCGGATCGTCGAGTTCACCGAAAAGCCGCTCGACAGCGGTTGGATCAATGGCGGGCTTTGGGTGCTTGAGCCCGAGGTCGTCGATTACATCGAAGGCGATGACACCCTGTTCGAACGCGAGCCGATGGAACGTCTGGCCAAGGACGGCGAGTTGATGGCCTACCAGCATGACGGTTTCTGGCAGTGCATGGACACGCTTCGCGACCGGCGAACCCTGAACAAGTTGTGGGAAGCCGGAGATCCGCCCTGGCGGATCTGGGGCTGACGCGATGCGAATTCTTGTCACCGGTCACGACGGGTACATCGGCGTGGTGCTCGTCCCCGTGCTGCAAGCGGCCGGGCACGATGTCGTCGGTCTGGACTCGTACCTCTTCGAAACTTGCGACTTCGGTGAGCAGATCACCCGAGATGCTGTTGAGTCGAAGCGGATGGACATCCGCGACGTCGGCCCCGGCGACCTGGACGGATTCGACGCAGTTTGCCATCTGGCCGGTCTCTCAAACGACCCGCTCGGCGATCTTGCGCCGGGCATCACCGACGAGATCAACCACCTGGCGACGGCGCAGCTGGGCCGTGCGGCGCGCCAGGCGGGGGTACACCGGTTCCTGTTCTCCTCGTCGTGCTCGGTATACGGAGCCTCCCCCGGGGAACTGGTTGACGAATCCGCACCGCTCAATCCCGTCACGCCGTACGGATGGTCCAAGATCCACGCCGAGAATGATCTGTCGCAGTTGGCGTCCGATGAGTTCGCACCGGTATATCTGAGGAATGCCACCGCATATGGAGCGAGCAGCAGGCTGCGCGCCGATCTCGTCGTCAACAACCTCGTGGGGTTCGCCGTGACACAAGGACAGGTTTTGATGAAATCGGACGGCACACCGTGGCGCCCCCTCATCCATATCGAAGATATCGCCCGCGCCTTTCTCGCCTGCCTTGAAGCTCCAGTGGAGCTCGTGCACGATGAGGCGTTCAACGTCGGTTCTACCGGAGAGAACTACCAGATCCGAGAGGTTGCCGAGATCGTGGAGAAGACCGTCCCAGGGTCGGAGATCGTGCTCGCCGACGCAGCCGGACCCGATATCCGAGACTATCGCGTCGACTGCGCCAAGATCGCCGACACTTTGGACTTTGCGCTGACGTGGGATGTTGCGGCGGGTGCCGAGCAGCTCTACACCCAGTATGTTGCCAACGGGTTGAGCGAGCAGGACTTCCTCGGAAGCCTGCTGCGAATCAGCCACGTCCAGCGCCTCCAGAGCGAGGGCGTCCTCGGCCAGGACCTCCGTTTCACGCAATGAGCGAGATGTATGAGGTCATCGGCGGATGCCGATCATGCGGAGCCAAACACCTGGAGCGCGTGCTTGCGTTTGGCGCCATGCCGCTTTCGGACCGGCTGGTAGATCCCTCGGAAGATCCCTCAGCAGAGCCGCGCGTGCCGCTCACGATGGTCTTCTGCCCCCAGTGCACGCTGGTACAGATCGAAGAGACCGTGCGTCCCGATGTGCTCTTCGGTACTGACTATCCGTACTTCTCCTCCTATTCGGACGCGCTGCTCGATCACAGTCGGCAGAACGTCGAAGCGTTGATCGAGCGCTACCAGCTGTCGCCGGGGAACCTCGTCGTGGAGCTTGCCTCCAACGATGGCTACCTGCTCCAGTACTTCGTTGAGGCAGGGATCCAGGTGCTCGGCATCGATCCGGCGCCGGGCCCCGCGGCAGATGCGGAGCAGCGCGGAGTGCCGACGATCCCTGAGTTCTTCGGTCCCGCGCTCGCCGTCCGGCTCGCATCCGAGGATGTCCGGCCCGATGTCATCATCGGAAACAACGTGCTGGCCCACGTCCCGGATCAGAATGCCTTCGTCGGCGCCATGGCAACCCTGTTGGCAGAGGGCGGGTCGATCGTCATGGAGGTTCCATACGTCAAAGACCTCATCGAGCACACCGAATTCGACACGATCTATCACGAGCACCATTGCTATTTTTCGGTGCGGTCGCTTCAAGAGCTGTTTGGCCGTCACGGCTTGTACCTGAACCGCGTCGAGCATCATTCGATCCACGGTGGGTCGCTTCGGTTCTTCGCCTCTGCTGACCCGAGCCGTGAAGCTTCGGTGGACGAGTACCTCGACGCGGAGGCGGCGGCCGATATGGACACCATCGACTTTTACCAAGACTTCGCGGCACGCGCCGATGCGGTGCGTCTCGCGCTGGCCAAACTCATCAGCGAGCTGCGCCATGAAGGGTCGACGGTTGCCGCTTACGGAGCGGCTGCGAAGGGCGCGATCATGCTGAACTACACCGGGCTGGGCGTTGAGCAGCTGGACTATGTCGTCGATCGCAACCCGCACAAGCAAGGCATGCTCATGCCCGGTGTGCGGCTTCCGATCCACGATCCGAGCAAGATCGACGATGACCCTCCCGACTACCTGCTCATCTTGCCGTGGAATTTCAAGGACGAGATCATGGATCAGCAGCGTGACTTCGCGGCACAGGGTGGGCGCTTCATCATCCCGATCCCACGGCCGACGCTGGTATGACGTCGACGTTGGGCAAGGTCGCCAATCGTGCGTTTTGCCGAGCCTGCGGCGCCGACGATCTCGAGGCGTTTTACGAGGTCGCCTCCATTCCCAGCCAGACCTGTGTCCTGCTCGATACGGCTGACGACGCTGCCGCGTATCCAACAGGGGGCATCGAACTGGCGTTTTGCAAGACCTGCGGGTTCATCCAGAACACGGCTTTTGATCAGAACAAGGTCGACTACTCGCAGCCGACCGAAGAGAGTCAGGCGTTTTCACCAGAGTTTCAGCGGTTCGCGGCGAACCTCGCCTCGACCCTGATCGAACGGCACCGGTTGGAGGACAAGGTGGTCCTCGAAATCGGGTGTGGCAAGGGTGACTTCCTTTCGCTCCTTGCCGAGCGCGGCATCGGTGAAGGAATCGGCATCGACCCCGGCTACCTCCCCAACCGGCAGGTGGATGGAGCAAAGCTCAGTTTCATGAAAGACTGGTACGGGCCAGATGACGTTCATCTCACCGCCGATCTGGTGCTCACACGCCACCTCCTCGAGCATGTGCCGAACGTCGCCGAGTTCACCGGCTGGCTCCTCGATTCGACGGCGGCAACCCCGGGCGGCGCCCTGTTCACGGAGGTGCCCGACACGCGTCGAGTGTTACGGGAGGGTGCCTTCTGGGACGTGTATTACGAACACTGCTCGTACTTCACCGTTGGTTCCCTGGCAAGGATGTTGCGCAGCGCCGGGTTGCACATTGAACACCTCGAGCTGGCGTACAACGGTCAGTACCTCCTTGCCGACGGCATACCTGGGGAGACGGGTCCTCCGGACCCGATCGAAGAGCCGGTCGACGAGCTCGCCGCGGACGTGGCTGGATTCGCCACACATGCGGCGCAGCAAGTGGAGGAGTGGCGTACGCGGATCGATGACCTCGTCGGGCGGGGTGATCAGGTCGCGGTGTGGGGTGGTGGATCGAAGGCGGTGGCCTTCCTGGCTGCCGTCGCGACCGGCGCACCGGGCGTGACCGTTGTTGACATCAACCCGCACAAACAGGGCAAGTTCCTCCCCGGATCTGCAATCGAGGTGGAGCCGCCTCAGGTCCTGGTTGTCAAGGAACCACAGCTGGTTGTCCCGATGAATCCGATCTACGAGGGCGAGATCCGCAGCGACCTGACGGCGATGGGACTCGACACGGAGGTGGTGTCGCTCTAAAGGGAGATCAGATCCACTCCCGCCGGAATGCGACGACGGTGAGGACTCCGAGAAATCCGGCCGTTCCGGCGACCATCGGCACCACCGGAACCTCGTCGAGCGGCGACGCCCCCTCGGTTCCCGCGTACTGGTTGTGCTCCACTCTTGCCCCGTCGGCCTGGAGCGCCACCACCGCGGTTGACGGCATCGTGTCATCGGATGCAGCGACCGGTGCGGCGAGCATGAGGAGGGCGACGAAGAAGACCCCGAGCAAGGCCCCGGGAATTGATCTGACCATGGCGTCCTCCGTCGAATGCGTCCCCTACACCACTGTTATCGACGGAGGCTGATGGAAAAGATACGGTCAATATGCACCAGGTGACTAGTGCTGCTTCTCTCCGGGAAACCGAAAAGTCCGTCCCAAAACCCTCGTCTTCCTATTCTCGTCCCGTGACCAAGACCATCGAATCGTTGCGGGTAGTTGGTGGCGCGGCACTCGCCGGCGAGGTTTCGGTGCTCGGCGCCAAGAACGCGGCATTGAAGCTCATGGTCGCAACGCTCCTCGCCCCCGGCACCCACCAGCTCACCAACGTCCCCAGAAATCTTGACGTCGAGATCATGTGCGATGTCCTCCGCCACGTCGGCGCCGACTGCGAACGAGACGGGACCGACCTCGAGGTCACCGTGCCCGAGTCGCCGCTGCCGGAGGCACCGCTCGAACTCGTCCGGCAGATGCGGGCTTCGATCCTGATCCTGGGAACCCTGCTGGCCCGAACCGGAGAGGCCAGAGTCGCGCTGCCGGGGGGCGACGACTTCGGATCACGGCCCATCGACCTGCACCTCAATGGCCTGGAGGCGATGGGCGCCGTCCTTGATTTGCGCCACGGCGTATTGCGCGCAACGGCCCCCGACGGACTCCACGGTGCCGACATCTATCTCGATTTTCCGTCGGTTGGGGCTACCGAGAACATTCTCCTCGCCGCCGTGCTCGCCGAGGGCACCACCACGATCGGCAATGCGGCCCGCGAGCCCGAGCTGACGGATCTCGCCGATTATCTCAGGGCCATGGGAGCAAAGATCGACGGCGCAGGGACCTCGACGGTCGAGGTTCACGGCGTCCCGGCACTCGAGCCGAGCCGGCACCGGGTCGTGCCGGACCGCCTCGAGGCCGGCACCTATGCCGCGGCGGCGGCGATGACGGCCGGCCAGGTGACCGTTCGCGACTGCCGTCCGGAGCACCTGCGGATGGAGCTGACCAAACTGGAGGCGGCGGGTGCAACCGTGGCCCGAGGACCAGACTGGTTCTCGGTCACCGGGCCCGAGCGTCCCGAGCCGATCGATTTCGCCACGCTGCCGTTTCCCGGATTTCATACCGACATGCATCCCCAGATGGTGTCGGTGCTCTCGATCGCCGGGGGCACCTCGATCGCGACCGAGAACGTCTATGCCGCTCGGTTTCGATACATCGGCGAACTGAACCGTATGGGTGCGGAGATTGTCACCGACGGCCAGCACATCATCGTCAAAGGGGTCGACGATCTCAGTGGATGTGAGGTCGACGGCTGTGATATCCGAGGCGCAGCCGCTCTCTGCATCGCCGGAATGCGCGCCGAGGGTGTTACCACCATTGTCGGCGCTCACCACATCGACCGAGGCTACGACGGCTTCGTCGAAAAAATCACCGCGCTTGGCGCCGACATCCAGCGGGTGTAGAGCGCAGGTGGTGTCCCGAGCGCTGTTCATCAGCCTGGTGGCCGCAGGGATGGCGGTCATGATCTCCGCGCCGGCAATTGCCGAGGACACCGTCACGCTTCACCCTGCCGACGGCACGGAGTTCGAGATCAACGGGCGTAGATACGGCGGCGCCCTCACCATTGCGGCATCGGAGTCGGGCCTGGCGCTCACCGAGACCACCTCGGTGGACGCCTATCTGGCCGGGATCAAAGAGGTGCCTTTTGGATGGCCGGACGAAGCGCTTGCGGCGCAGGTCGTCGCGGCCCGCACCTATCTCGCCAACACCATGCGCAACGGCCGGTCCGAGCGCGGAAGAGAGCACGGCTTCGACATCTGTGCCTCGAGTGCCTGCCAGGTATATGCCGGGACCAGCTACCTCGATGAGCAACACGGTGATCGCTGGCTCGCGGCAGTCGAGCACACCGCGCGCCAGATCCTCACCTTCGACGGAGGACCGATCCTTGCCGTCTACTCCTCGAGCGCCGGGTCGCGCACGATGGCGGTCCAGGACGTCTGGGGCGGGGCGGCGTTGCCGTACCTGCAACCGGTCGACTCGCCCGAGCAGGGAGTGTCGCCGTACGCCTCGTGGCGCGTTGAGATCCCCTCACGAGCCTTCGTCGAGATCCTCGCCGCGGATGGGCACCCGGTCGGCGGTGACCTGATCGCGCTCGATCACCGCATCCCTCCGGAGGGTGAGGGCCGGGCAACCCTCGTGGTGAGCACCACACGAGGTACGGCCACGGTCCTGGGCCCCGCGGTGAAGGGCGCAATGAACCGACAGGGCGCCGACCTGTATCCGGCCTTGCTCCCGGCGGCTCGCAGCGACGGGAAGCGACTTCCCCAGGCGCTCCCTTCCTACCGATACCGCGTCTCGTACACCCCGGAGCACGCGATCCCCGAATTCGTCCTCGCCCATCTGCCATATGACGATGCGGTCCAGTTCGGCACGGTGGTCTTCGACGGTGAGGGCTGGGGGCACAATCTCGGCATGAGTCAGTACGGCGCTCTGGCCATGGCGCTCGAGGGAGAGGACTATGCCGAGATCCTCTCCCATTACTACGGAGGGCTTACCCCCGAGGACGCCGGCGACCATCTGCCCGATGAGGTGGTGATCGGCCTCGGTTGGGACCTCGGTTCGGTGACCTTCTCAGCATCCGGCGCCTTTACCGTTGTCGATGACACCGACGCCGCCGGACCACGATCCGGCGGTACCTGGTCAGCGATCGTCGGCAACGACGGGGTTGTGCTATTTCCAGCGATTGGCTATCCAACCGCGCCGGATCCTCGCACCGGCCTGCCGGCACCGGTGTGAAGAGGGACGAATAACGGCCCGCGAGCGGTTACCTTGTCACCATGGCTGTAGAGCAAGAGAACGTCATCGAGATCGCCTCGCCCACCGACAAGCCGGCGGCGGGATTCGACGGTGAAATCGATCAAGAGGTGCTCGAGTCCGCGCTCGAATACATCCGTCCCGCACTGCAGTCGGACGGTGGCGACCTGGTGTTGCTCGGGACCGACGGTGGCAAGGTCAGCCTCCAACTCGTCGGTGCCTGCGGTGGTTGTCCGCTGTCCACGATGACCCTGACCGCCGGAATCGAACGCATCCTGCGCGACCGCGTCCCCGGAGTCACCGAGGTCGAGGCGGTCTGAGACCCTTCTTGCTGCGCAAGAACGGAGGGGCAGCCCCGTAACCTCGTTGGCTATGGACCTTCTCGAAGCCGCACGAGTCGGCGATCGGCGCGCTCTTGGCCGGCTGGTCAGCGCCGTCGAAGACGACACCGCACTCGGCAGAGAGGCTTTGGCGGTCGCCGGCAATGGCGGAGACACGTGGCTCACCGGCGTCACCGGCCCGCCGGGTGCGGGCAAATCCACGTTGGTCGATCGGCTCATCGACGAGGCCATGTCCGATGGGCAGGTAGCGGTCGTGGCGGTGGATCCGTCGAGTCCTTTCACGGGTGGCGCCGTCCTCGGTGACCGTGTGCGCATGCAGCGCCACACCGACGACGATCGGGTCTACATCCGCTCCATGGCGAACCGCGGGCATCTTGGCGGGATCGCCGAGGCCACGCCGCGGATCGTCGCCCTCCTCCAGGGGCTGGGTTTCGGCGAGATCATCATTGAGACGGTCGGAGTCGGCCAATCCGAGCTTGAGGTTGCCTCTCTGGCCCACACCGTCTTGGTCGTCTTCGCGCCCGGATGGGGAGACGATGTCCAGGCAGCCAAGGCCGGGCTCATCGAAGCCGGTGACATTTTCGTGGTGAATAAGGCCGATCGCCCCGGTGTCAAGGAAACGGTGAGTGCGCTGATCGGCGCCTTGGAGGTCGGCAAACCGCAGCCGTGGACCCCCCCGGTGATCGAGGCTGTGGCTACGAACGGCGACGGCATCGCCGCGCTGTGGGATGCGATTGGCGATCATCGCCGGCATCTCGAGGAGTCGGCGGCCCGGTAGCCTTTCGATCTAGCCAGCAACGGAGGAAATCGTGGCCCTCGTCGAATTCGACGTCACCGATGCCGTCGCAACCATCACCCTCAACCGACCCCCGGGCAACGCCCTCAATGCGGAGTTGATTGTCGCGATCGACGGTGCGATCGGCGACGCAGAAAGTGATGCGGTTCGCGCCGTCTTGATCACCGGTCATCCGCACTTCGCATTTGGGGCCGACATCACGGGATTCCAGGCTGCGTTCGACACCGGCGCCCACGACCGGCAATCGGCGGGGCTGGCCGCGGTCGTCGCTCGCCTGGAGGCACTGCCGAAGCCGACCATTGCTGCCGTCCACGGGGTTGCCCTGGGAGGCGGGCTGGAGCTGGCGATGGGTGCCGACCTTCGCTTCTTCTCAGACGACGCCAGGGTCGGCCAGCCGGAGATCTTGCTCGGCCTGATTCCGGGTGCTGGAGGGACCCAGCGGCTGCCGAGAATCGTGGGCTATCAGCGGGCGAAGGAGATGTGTCTCAGCGGCCGCCACGTGCGCGCCGAAGAGGCCCTCGCCATCGGACTGGCAGATCGCGTCGTGGCCTCCGACGAGCTGCTCACCGTGGCGGCCGAAGCGGCACGGGAGTTCGCCATGGGCCCGACTACGGCGTACGCCGCGGTCAAGCGAGCGATTGGCGGCGGGTGGGATCTTTCCCAATCGGAGGGCCTCGCGTTGGAAGCCGAACAGTTTGGCGAGGCATTTGCGACCGACGATGCCCGAGCAGGCGTCGCCGCATTCCTGGCGAAGGAGTCTCCGGAGTTTGTTGGACGGTAAACCGTATTGAAGCAATTCGATGGTTGGTAGCAGGCCGCTCCGATAGCCTTTTCGTCATGGCCAGGGTCAAGTTTCCCCCGTGGACGGGAAAAGTGTTGCTGGGGTTCGTCACCACGGTGGCCCTGGTGAGCGTGATTTGGGCCTGGGCTCACTCCAACCAGATTCGGTCCGAGTTCCTCGTGCCCCTGGACGACGACCGCGAATACCGGGCCGAAGTGTTCGCGACGCCGCCCGGCAGAATCGTGCTCCCGCCATTCGACGAGTTCCAGAACGAAGGGATCTGGGGTTTCGAGACCGAAGCTGGCTATACGCAGCTCACCGGGATCGACCGCGTCGGAGAGGCCGAGGTGATCTGGAACACCGAGCCCTACGGCGACGGAGTCGATCCCGGCGAGATGGGTCGCCTCGATGTCGATGCGTATCCGGGCGACCCGCTCACCGCGCACGGTCTCGGGTTTCAGGACAAGGCCGCGCCCGGCGACCTGGGGCCGCAACCGGTCTGGTTCATCGACGGGCGGCGCTCCACCTGGGTGGTGATCGCCCATGGGCGGGGCACGGACCGCCTCACCCAGTCGTTGCGCATCATTCCGCGGCTGGTGGAGGAGGGTTTCCCGGTATTGGTGGTCACCTACCGCGACGACGTCGGTGCCCCGGAGAGTCCTTCTGGTCTCCGCACCTGGGGTCTCGGCGAGTGGCGCGACCTGGATGCAGCGATGCTGTTTGCCGAGCGCGAAGGTGCTCGTGATTACATCCTGTACGGTCACGACCTCGGGGCGGAGGTGGTATCGATGCTGCTGCACGAGAGCGAACGAGTTGGCGCGGTGCGTGGCGTGATCCTGGACTCTCCGGTCCTGGACTTCGAGGCGTTCGTGGACCACAACACCGGATGGATTCCTGGGCCGATCGGCGCCCTTGGGAAGCAATTCGCCAGGCTCAGATTCGGCGTGGAGTGGGCGGAGCTCGATCAACTGGCCCGGGCGGATCAGTTCGACGTCCCGATCCTGGTCATCCACGGTGTCGATGATCAGATCTCACCGATTTCGGTCATCGAGGAATTCGCCGGTTCCAGACCGAGCGACGTCGAGCTGCTGAAGATCAGCGGTGCCGGGCACGGAGACTCGTGGAATGTTGCAGTGATTCGATACGAAGAAGCCGTGGTGGAGTTTGTTCAGCGCATCGCCGAACAGGGCTGAGCCATCTCTGGGCCGTGCCGCCAACGGCCTCCCGCCCCGCCGCCACCGTCTTCCTGGTCGCACCTCCACCCGGTAACGCGACCCACAGCGGTGTTGACGTGACCAAACTGAGGCGATGATCTACCTCGATCACGCCGCGACGACTCCGATGCGACCGGAGGCGGTGGATGCCATGGAGCCCTGGCTGCACGACCGCTTCGGGAACCCGTCCGGCGTGCACGCTGTTTCGCGAGGCGCCAAGGACGCGATCGAAGCGGCGCGAGAGCGCATCGCCGCGGCGATCGGTGCTGCGCACCCGCTCGAGATCGTGTTCACCGGGGGAGGAACCGATGCCGACAACCTTGCGGTGACCGGCGCCGCCATCGAGCGCTCGGGGGATGTCGTAACGACGGCGATCGAGCACGACGCGGTGCTGCAGTCGGCCCGGTTCGTCGAGCGACTCGGGCATCAGATTCGCGTGGTCGGCGTCGACGACGACGGCCGCGTCGATCCTGACGAAGTCGTCGGCGCCGTCACCCCCAACACCGCAGTGGTATCGGTGATGACCGCCAACAACGAGACCGGTGTCGTCCAGCCGGTGCGACGGATCGCAGACGAGCTCGCGGCCACGGCGCCCGGGGTACTGTTTCACACCGATGCCGTACAGGCCTTCGCCTCGCTCCCGGTGACGGTCGACGACACCGGAGCCGCCCTGATCTCGATCTCCGCACACAAGATCGGCGGCCCGCAGGGGGTTGGTTGCCTCTATGTACGCGATGGGGTGAAGCTCGAGCCGGTGATCCATGGAGGCGGCCAGGAGCTTGGCCGGCGCTCGGGAACGCACAACGTCGCCGGCATTGTGGGGTTTGCTGCAGCCGTCGATGCCGCTGCCGCCGACCGGCGTCGGTACCGGTCGGTCGTCGGCGGCGCCAGGGACCGATTCGAAGCGGAGCTGATAACCCGGGTCAAGATGGACGTCACCGGGGTCGGTTCCGATCGCCTGGTGTCCCACTCTCATATTCGATTCCACGGCGTTCGCTCCGAGACACTGCTGATTCGACTCGACGGGGCCGGGATCTCGGCCGCCGCCGGAGCCGCATGCCACAGCGGGGCACAGCTCACCAGCCACGTGCTGGATGCGATGGGCGTCTCGCAGAGTGAGAGCGCGGAATACGTGCGTTTCAGCTTCGGATGGACCGACGTCACCGCAACCGCCGGTGAAGCGGCGGCCAGGGTCGCCGAAATCGTCGAGACCCTGCAATGAAGGCGCTCGTCGCCATGTCGGGGGGAGTCGACTCCTCGGTAGCGGCGGCCCTGATGCTCGAGGCCGGCCACGACGTCATCGGCGTGACGCTGAAGCAGTGGGTTGGGCCGGACGGCGAGATGCCGACCGCGGGCTGCTGCACGGTCGCCGATGCCGAGGATGCCCGCCGGGTGGCCGCCCAGCTTGGAGTGCCGTATTACGTGCTCGACTACGTCGAAGAGTTCACCAGCGCCGTCGTCGATCCTTTCAGCGCTGCCTACCTCGCAGGGCGCACACCGAACCCCTGCATCGAGTGCAATCGCAAGGTGCGGTTCTCGGCACTCTTCGACCGGATGGATGCCCTCGACGCAGACATTCTCGTCACCGGCCACCATGCCCGAGTGCGCGCCCACGACGCAGGCTGGCATCTGCTCAGAGCGGTGGATGGCACCAAGGACCAGTCGTATGTCCTCCACATGCTCGGCCAGCGCGAGCTGTCGCGGATCCTTCTGCCGATCGGCGAGATGCGGAAGACCGAGGTCCGGGAGCGCGCCAGGGCAATGGGGCTGCGAACCGCCGACAAGCCGGACAGTCAAGACATCTGTTTTGTCAAGAGCGACTACCGCGCCTTCCTCGAAACCGTGGTGCCGGGTGCCGCTGAGCCGGGCGAGATCGTCGACACCGGGGGCTCGGTACTCGGCACCCACGCTGGAGTCAGCAACTTCACAATCGGTCAGAGACGAGGGCTCGGTGTCGCCATTGGCGAGCCGCGATACGTCGTCGACGTCCGGCCCGCTACGGCCGAAGTTGTCGTCGGAACCCGCGACGATCTGCTCGTCGCCGGCTGCGTCGTCTCCGACGTCACCTTCGTGTCGGGGTCTCCCCTGGCGGACCCAAACGTCGAGGTCAAGGTGCGCTACCGATCCAAGCCGATTCCGTCTTCGGTGACTCCGAAAAGCGATCATGGCTGGCTGGTCGAGTTCGCAGAGCCGACCCCGGCACCCGCTCCGGGTCAATCGGCCGTGTTCTATGACGGTGAGGAAGTGCTCGGCGGCGGTGTGATCGACGACGTCATACGCTCGGATGGCTGACGACGCGACGCGGTCCGAAGAACTGCGCGAGGCGCTTCGCTACCACGACTACCGCTACCACGTCCTCGACGAGCCGGAGATTTCGGACATCGAGTTCGACACCCTCTTCCGCGAGCTCGAAGCCATCGAGGAGGAGCATCCCGAACTGGTGACGCCGGAGTCGCCGACCCAGCGGATTGGCGGCCGGGTCTCCGAGTTGTTTGCACCGGTGCCGCATCGAGAGCAGATGTTTTCGATGGATAACGTCGAGAGCCTCGATGATCTGGAGGGGTGGGAGGCCCGCCTCGTGCGGATTCTCGACCGACCCCCCGAGGCGTTTGCGTGTGAGCTGAAGATCGACGGCCTCGCCGTCTCGCTCACCTACGAGGACGGCAGGCTGACCAAGGGTGCGACCAGGGGTGACGGCGTGGTGGGGGAGGACATCACGGCCAACGTGCGAACGATCGGCGCGATCCCCCTGGTCCTTCGTGGAGCAGCGCCCCGCGTGATGGAGGTGCGAGGCGAGATCTACATGCCGGTGAGTGCCTTCGACGAATTGAACGCGAAGCAGGCCGAGGCGGGAGAGCAGCCGTACGTGAACCCGCGCAACACGGCGGCGGGCTCGGTTCGGCAGAAGGATCCTGCGGCCACCGCGAAGCGGCAGCTGTCGATCTGGGTGTACCAGCTCGGATATGCGGAGGGCGGCTCCGAGATGGAAACGCACACGGCACAGATGGCGTGGCTTCGCGACCTGGGGCTGCCGGTCAATCCGGAAAACCAGCGGGTGAGCGACGTCGAAGGTGTCGAGGCCTACGTGCGCGCCGCGGAGAAAGCCAGGCACGATCACGACTATCAGACCGACGGGATGGTGATCAAGGTCGACTCGCTCGACGACCAGCGGGCCCTTGGGTTCACCGCAAAGAGCCCGCGATGGGCGGTCGCGTACAAGCTGCCACCGGAAGAGAAAACCACGATCCTGCACAAGATCCTCATCAACGTGGGAAGGACCGGCGCCGTCACCCCGTATGCCGAACTGGAGCCGGTGTTCGTCGGCGGGGTCACGGTCACCAACGCCACCCTGCACAACGAGGGGGAGGTGCAGCGCAAGGACGTTCGCGAGGGAGACACGGTGATCGTGCGCCGGGCCGGAGATGTCATCCCGGAGGTGGTCGGCCCCATCCTCTCGAAGCGCCCGGTCGGGGCAAAAGTGTGGCGGATGCCAAAGAAATGCCCGTTCTGCGGCAATCCGATCATCTTGCCCGAAGGCGAGGCGAAGGCAAAGTGCACCGGCGGCTATTCCTGCCCGAGCCGACTACGGGAGCACCTCGCTCACTTTGCGGGCCGCGGCGCCATGGACATCGAGGGGCTCGGCTACAAGACCATCGACCTGCTGCTCTCCGAGTCGATCATCGAGGATCCCGCAGACATCTTTACGATCGAGCCAGGCGAGCTCCTCGGCCGTGAGGGCTGGGGAGAGGTTTCGGTGGGAAACCTGCTCGCCGCTATCGAGGCGGCCAAGGACCGAGAGGTGGCCCGCCTGCTCGTCGGCTTCGGCATCGACCACGTCGGCGGATCCGTCGCCAGGGTGCTGGCCCGGCGCTTTGGCAGCATCCCTGCGCTTGGCGCCGCCACCGAAGAGGACATCACCGCCATCGACGGGATCGGGCCCGAGATCGCCGCCTCCGTGGTCGATTGGTTCGCCGATACCGACAACCGCGAACTGATCACCAAGCTAGCCGCCGCCGGGGTCCGCATCGAGGATCCGGTCGACGACTCGAGCGGCGGGATCCTCCTCGAGGGCATCACGGTCGTCATCACCGGAACCCTCGATGGTTTCAGCCGCGATGGCGCGAAGAGTGCCGTCGAGGACCGGGGCGGCAAGGTCACCGGATCGGTGTCCGGCAAGACGTCCGCCGTCGTGGTCGGTGCCTCGCCGGGGTCGAAGGCCGGCAAGGCGGAGGAACTCGGCGTACCGGTCCTTGACGAGTCTCAATTCGTCAGGCTGCTCGAGCAAGGTCGGTCGGCCCTCAGCTAGTGCTGTCGTGCTCGGCTGCGCTGTCGTGCTCGGCTACCGGCCGTCGGCCTGGAACAACACCTCGAGGCTTGCCTCGTCTTCGACCTGGACGAACCCGAGGCGCGGTGGCGTCAACCCGAACTCGGTCAAGGTGATGTCGAGCTCGCCGGTGACCGAAATAACCGCCCCATCCTTCCTCGCTTCGACCTCCCAAATCACCGCACGGGGCGTGCCGTTTATGGTGAGGGTGCCGGGCACCTGGATCATGACCACCGCGCCGTCGGCCGCATCCGGAAGGGCGAAATCCTCTGCGGTGAAGGTGGCGAGTGGGTCGCCGCCGAACATGTCGCGAACGAACGCATCGCGCCGCGGCTGATCCGAGGTGAACGTGGTGAGGTCGATCTCGAACTCGAAGCCACCACCCGGGGTAATGGTGCCGGTCAGCGTCTCGCTTCGTCCCACAGCGACCGTGGCGAGCCCTTGGAGGGTTTCGGGCACGCTCCAGGTCGCGGTGCCGGTGCTGATGACGAACTCGTCGAACGATTCGACCGGCGCGGCGGCGGCGCCGGCCGTCTCCGTTGACTCGGCCTGGGTATTAGCGGTCGAGGCCAGGGTCGTCGTGGTCAGGTCGGACAGGCTGAGGTCGCCCGACTCGACGTTGCCGCGGCCGAAGAGGCCAACCGCCATCGCCAGCGCGATCAGCACCAGGACAACCACCGTCCACACGGGCCAGTGGTGCGCCGCCAGGTACGGCGTGAGTAGGCCGACCGACACGAAGATCACCACAGCGATCGGCACCCCGTACGGGATGAGACGGGACAGGGCAACCTGATCGACGATGGCGACCGCGACGAGGGTGACGACAAAGGCCCCGACCAGGGAAAAGCGGAAGGTGGCCAGCCCGTTGTTCGTGGCACGTACCTTGCGCCACAGCCACCCCGACGCCAGGCCGATCAGCAAGGCGCCGACCGTGACCGTGATCGAGTTAGCGACGATTTCGTCCGGGCTTTGCAGCAAGAACGCCAGCACCGTGCCCGCAATTGCCCCGACCGCGCCGGCGGCGAGGCCTGCCAGCCACGGGTTCAGGGAGTCGGGATCGTAGAAATATTCGTTCGACATGGTTCTTCTGGCCTATTGAACGCGGAAGGTCCAGGTTACGTTCCCCGGATCCGGTTGACCCGGCGCCCCCTCCCATCGCGCCTCGACGAGGTGAAACCCGGGTTCCCAGACCTGAATTGCTCTGCCCGGCCCGGGGTCGAACACGTGCAGCCCCGTCGCAGCCGTCCACACCACCTCATCGGCCGGGATCGCGACCCCGTCGATCACCAATTCGGCGCGATAGCGGGGTGCCAGGTCGAGGACGACGCTGGGCTGCCCGAACACGAGCTCCCCGTTGCCGGGCTCGATGCGATTGACCGCGCTCGGCAGTTGAGATGGCGCCCCCTCCGGCGCCAGCAGCACTGCGCCAACAACGACCGCGATGAAGGCGATGCCGAGGAGCAACAGGATGACGCGATAGGTGGTGCGGGTCATCGGCGGCCGAGGGTAGGGAGGTCATACCGTTCTTGCGTAGCCAGGAGCGATATATGGCCGCCTGCTACGCAAGAATGTCGGGATGCATCTCAACCCGGTGTTCGCAGAGCTCGGCGACTATCCGATTGCCACCATTCAGGCCAGGGCCCGTGATCGACGAGACGCCGGGCTCCCCGTCGTCGACTTCTCGATCGGAGACCCCCGAGAGCCCACGCCGCCGTTCATTGTCGAGTCACTGCGGAGTGCAGTGCCGGAGGTGTCGCAGTACCCGACCGCCGCCGGTCTGATCGAATTCCGCGAAGCCGTCGCCGACTACGTCAACCGCCGTTTTGGGGTGGTGGTGGATCCGGCAAGTCAGGTGCTCCCGAGCAGCGGTTCGAAGGAGGCCATCTTCTCCACTCCGCTGGCGTTCGTCGACCGGGATGCCGGTGACGCCGTGGTGTATCCGACTCCCGGTTACCCGATCTATGAGCGCGGATCCCGCTTCGCCGGCGCCGAGCTGATTCCGATCAGGCTCTCGGGAGACTTCGTGCTGCGAGCGACGGATATCGACGACGACCAATGGCGCCGGTCCCGCATCGTGTGGATCAACTCGCCGCACAACCCGACCGGCGCCGTCACTGGCATCGGTGACCTCGCCGCGTTGTACGAACAGGCCGTGACGACCGACACCTTGCTGTTCTCCGACGAGTGCTACGCCGACGTATTCGAAGAGGCGGTTTACCCCGACGGCCCGTCGTCGGTGCTCCAGGTCGCCGGCGACGGAGCGCGCGGCACGATCAGCTATCTGAGCTTGTCCAAGCGCTCGGGTATGACCGGCTATCGCTCCGGTGCGATGGTGGGGGATGCCGAAGCCATCGCTGCGTTGCGAGCGCTGCGAGCGTCCACCGGAACCGCCTCACCCGAATTCGTGCAGGCCGCCGCGGTTTCCGCCTGGAGCGATGACGCGCACGCCGCGGAGCGCAGGAAGATCTTTGCCGAGAAGCGGCGCATCCTGACGCGGGCTTTCGACGATCTTGGCCTGGAGGTCGTCGAGTCGTCCGCCGGGCTCTACCTCTGGGTCGCCGTCAGGGACGACCTCGAGGTGACCGACCGACTGCTCGCCGAAGGCGTCGTCGTGGCGCCCGGCCGCTTCTTCGGCGGGGGCGGCGAGGGTCACATCCGTCTCGCCCTCGTCCCAACCCTCGACGAGTGTGACGCCGCAGCCGAGACCCTCCGCGCGGTGCTCGGCGCTCCCTAGAGCGCATTTCGGCCCGCCCCATGTTTGTTGGGCGGCTCGGCGGGGCTCGCCGCCTGACTGCGTGATCGCGACGGAGCTCGTCGAAAGCAATTCAGTCGGGCTCGCCGCGGCTCGGCGGGGCTCGCCGCCTGACTGCGTGATCGCGACGGAGCTCGTCGAAAGCAATTCAGTCGGGCTCGCGACTCGCGACTCGCGACTCTTGTGCGAGCACCTATGTACGCGGCCTCGTAGTATCGGGTCCGATGGCCGACTCCGAACTCATCACCGCTGCCTACGAAGATCTCGACCGGTTGCCGGCGGCCGAGGGCGCCGTCTACCGCACCATCGAAGCACTCGATGCGGGCGAGGTGCGCGTCGCCGAGAAACTTGGCGACACCTGGCTCGTCAACGAATGGGTGAAGCAGGCCATCGTGCTCTACTTCCGGATCGCCAAGATGGAAACGACGATCACGGGACCATTCGAATACCACGACAAGATCCCGACCAAGACGCGACTTGAAGAAGCAGGCATTCGCGTCGTTCCACCCGGGACGGTTCGTTACGGCGCGTTCTGCGAACCAGGCGTGATCGTGATGCCTGCGTACGTGAATATCGGCGCCCATGTCGGATCGGGCACGATGGTCGATACCTGGGCGACCGTCGGCTCGTGTGCCCAGATCGGACGAGATGTCCACCTTTCCGGTGGTGTCGGAATCGGCGGCGTGCTCGAGCCGCCCAGCGCTCGACCGGTGATCATCGAGGACGGGGCATTCATCGGCAGCCGCTCGATCGTGGTCGAAGGCGTGATCGTCGAGGAAGGGGCGGTGCTCGGTGCCCACACGACATTGTCGGCGTCGGTCCCGATCGTCGACGTCACCGGAAGCTCCCCGGTGATGATCAAGGGCCGGGTCCCCGCCAACGCAGTGATCGTGCCGGGCACCAGGCCCAAGGAGTTCCCCGCCGGCCGGTACGAGCTGCAGAGCCCCCTGCTCATCGGGTACCGCTCGGAGTCGACCGACCGCAAAACCTCGCTCAACGAGGCGCTCCGGACCTTTGAGGTCGACGTGTGAGCCTCACCGACACCCTGGTCGAGCTCATCAACATCCCATCGGTCACCGGCAACGAGGAGGAGATCGCCACGGCCCTTGAATTCCGTCTCTCCGGGAGACGGCCGACGAAGCGGATTGGCAACGCCCTGGTCGTCGGCGAGCCGTCCGGAAAGCCGCTGATCGCCATTTACGGGCACACCGACACGGTTCCGGTGCAGGACAACGCAACGGCATCGGTCCGCGAAGGCACCGTGCACGGCCTCGGCGCGTCGGACATGAAGGCCGGCCTAGCGGTGATGGTTCACCTCCTCGAGGACGCCGCCATCGCCGTCGGTCCGTACGAGGTGGCCGGGATTTTCTACGACCGCGAGGAGGGGCCGCTCGACGAGAACGGACTCGAGGCGGTCCTCGATGAGGTGCATTGGCTCTCCGATGCTGAGTTCTCCGTTGTGCTCGAACCCACCGACCTTCATGTCGAGGTGGGCTGCAACGGAGCGATGAATGCCGACGTGATCTTCCATGGTCATGCCGCTCACTCGGCTCGCCCCTGGCTCGGCGAAAACGCCATTACCAAAGCGGGCGCCTGGATTGCCGGGATGCATGAGCGCCAGCCGGAGTTGTTCAAGACGGGTGGCCTGGAGTTTCGCGAGGTGTTCTCGGTGACCACGGCCGAAGGCGGTATCGCACACAACATCATCCCGGCTCGGTTCGTCGTGAACCTGAATTACCGGTTCCCGCCAACCTTCGATCCCGACCAGGCCGAGGAGCGGCTTCGTGCGGTCACCGCTGGAGCCGACGAGGTGGTTATCACCGACCGGGCTCCCGCCGGGCTGATACCAGAAGGAAATGCGCACTTCGAGCGGCTCGAGCAGCTGGTGGGGACGACCGAAGCGAAGCAGGGCTGGACCGACGTTGCCCGGCTCAGCGGCCGGGGGATTGCCGCGGTGAATTTCGGCCCGGGGGCGGTGGCCCAGGCCCATCAAGCGACCGAGTCGGTGCAGGTTGATCATCTCGACGGCGCGTTTGGCATGATGCGGCGGTTCCTGCTGCCCTAAGATCACAGACGAGGTACTGACCATGGCGATGTACGGACGTCGTTCGCAGAAGGCCGATGCGCTGAAAGACATACCCCCGTTCAGCGGGCTCAATAACAAGGAGCGGATGGAGTTGGCCCGTCACGTCGACGAGGTCGAGGTCAGGAGCGACACCATGCTCACCGTCCAGGGTGGACCGGGCGACGCCTTCTATCTCATCGTTGACGGGAAGGCCGACGTGATCAGGAACGACACCAAGATCACCACGCTCGGGGCAGGGGACACGGTCGGTGAGATGGCGTTGCTCGACGGCGAGCCGCGGTCGGCGACGGTAGTGATGATCAGCGACGGGACCGTGCTCACCATGCCGAGAAACGAGTTCAAGAGCGTGCTCAACAGCATTCCTGCCATCGCGCTCAAGATCTTGGTCAGCATGTCGCTTCGGCTTCGCGAAGCGAACAATCGCCTGTCCGAATAGCGTTCACCGCGGCTCGACGACGTCGATGACCTGGAGCCGTTTCAGGAAGAACTGGACGAGCGGGCCGATCCCGAAGGCAAACACCAGGGTCCCGATGCCGACCGTCCCGCCGAGCGCCCACCCGACGATCAGCACGCCGATCTCCAGCACGGCGCGTACCAGGCCGAGCGGGAACCCGGTCCGCCTGGTGATCCCGGTCATCAGGCCGTCGCGGGGCCCGGGGCCAAGCCCGGCGCCGATGTAGAAGCCCGACCCGACGGCGACGATCAGCACGCCGACGAGCATCGCCGCCCATCGTGCGGCCAGCAGGTCGATTCGGTCCGGAAACAGGAACAGCGCCGCATCGAGGACGAGGCCGATCACGACGGCATTGGCGATCGTGCCGATTCCGATCTTCTCCTTGAGCGGGATCCAGGTGATCAGCAGAAGCAGGCCCGTGATGATCACCACGGTTCCGATCGGAATGCCGGTGCGCGTCGACACCCCCTGATGGAAGACGTCCCACGGCGATAGGCCGAGGTCGGCGATGACCATCAACGCCAGGCCGACGCCGAAGAGCACGAGCCCGAGCATCAGCCGGCCAAGCCGGGGCCAGAGCTCCGGGCGACTGGGGATCGGGAGCATTGGGAGAAGCTAGCGGTGAGTCGCGAGTCGCGACTCGCGAGCAGGACGTGCCGACTTGTGCCACAGGCGTTTGGCGACTGTGGACTGTTGACTCTGGGCTGTTGACTTTCGACTGTTGACTTTCGACTCTCGTACCATCAGCCTCCATGGCTGCTGACTTCGATATCGCGCGGATCGCCGAGCTCGCTCGTATTGCCCTGAGCGAAGAGGAGCTCGCGGGCTATAGCGAGCAGCTCGAGGTGATCCTGGAGCACGCCGCCCTCGTCCAGGCCCTGCCCACCGATGGCGTCGAGCCGACCTCCCACCCGCTGACGATGGTGAACGCTTTCCGCCCCGACGAGGTGATCGAGTGCCTCGACCGCAGCGAGGTGCTCGCCGCGGCCCCCGAGACCGAGGACGGCTATTTCCGGGTGCCGCGGATCCTCGACGAGTCATGAGCGATCTGGCCGATCTGACCATTTTGGATGCCAGCGCCGGCCTGCGGGCGAGGAGTTTCTCGGCGGTCGAGCTTCTCGAGGCGACGCTGCGGCGGGCAGCGATCACCGAATCGCATCTGCACGCGTACTTGACCATCGATCGCAACGGCGCAAGGGCGGCCGCCGAGGCCGCCGACGCGGCGCTGACCGAGCACGGGAGTGACGATCGCCCGCTGCTCGGCATCCCGGTGGCGCTGAAGGACAACATGGTGACCCGCGGCGTCGAGACCACGGCGTCATCGCAAATCCTTGCCGGGTGGAAACCCCCCTACGACGGGACCGCAGCGGCCAGGCTCCGCGAGGGCGGGGCGGTGATCGTGGGCAAGACCAACCTCGACGAGTTTGCGATGGGCTCCTCGACGGAGAACAGCGCTTACGGCCCGACGCGCAACCCCTGGGATCCCGACACGGTTCCGGGCGGCTCGTCGGGCGGGTCGGCAGCTGCGGTGGCAGTGGGTTCGGCGATGGGCGGATACGGGTCGGACACCGGCGGTTCGATCAGACAGCCGGCCTCGCTCACCGGCACCGTCGGCGTCAAACCGACCTACGGGCTCGTCAGCCGGTACGGGCTGATTGCCTTCGCCTCCTCGCTCGACCAGATCGGCCCGGTTGCCAGAACCGTGGGCGATGCGGCCACGCTGCTCGAGGTCGTCGCCGGCTGGGACCGGTACGACGCGACCAGCTACCGGGGCGACCTGCCGAACATGTCCGGGTCCCTGGATGCCGGGGTCGAAGGGCTACGCATCGGCGTGGTCGGGGAGCTGAGCGGAGATGGCATCGACACAGAGGTGATCGCAGCGACCCGCGCCACCCTGGATCGGCTCAGCGATGCGGGTGCAGTGATCGTCGACGTGTCGCTGCCCTCTACCGAGTATGCCCTCTCCGCCTACTACCTCATCGCACCCGCCGAGTGCTCGGCAAACCTCGCCAGGTTCGACGGAGTTCGCTTCGGTCTTCGCGTCGGCGGCGATACCACCGCAGAGATGATGGCCGCCACTCGCGGGGCCGGTTTTGGCCCCGAGGTGATCAGGCGGGTTCTGCTCGGCACCTACGCCCTGTCCGCCGGCTACTACGACGCCTTCTACGGACAGGCGCAGCGGGTGCGCACCCTGGTGCGGCGTGACTTCGCTACGGCGTATGAGGACGTGGACGTGCTGGTCTCACCGACCAGCCCAACCACCGCCTTCCCGATCGGGGCTAGGGCGACCGACCCGATCGCGATGTACTACTCGGACGTGTGCACGATTCCCTCCAACCTCTCCGGCGATCCCGCGATGTCGATTCCGGTCGGCCTCGACGCCGGCGGGCTGCCGATCGGGTTCCAGGTGATGGCCCCCGCCCTCGGTGAGGAGCTCATGTTCCGCGTCGCCGCGGAGGTGGAGCGCGCCGCGGATTTCACCGCACGAGCGCCTCTCGCCACCTCCGAGGTGGTTGCACCATGAGTCGCTGGGAGCCCGTCATCGGGATCGAAACCCACGTCGAGCTGCAGACCGCGTCAAAGATGTTCTGCGGATGTCCGGTCGACTTCGGCGACGAACCCAACACGTCGGTGTGCCCGGTGTGCCTTGGACTTCCCGGAGCGCTTCCCGTCGCCAACCGGGAGGCCATCGAGGGCATCCTGGCGATCGGCGACGCCCTCGCCTGCACACTGACCGAGACGTCGCTGTTCTACCGCAAGAACTACTTCTACCCCGATTTGCCGAAGAACTACCAGATCTCTCAGTACACCTACCCGCTGTGCGTCGACGGCCACATCGAGGTCGATGTGGATGGCGAACCGACGACGGTGGGTATCACGCGGGTGCACATGGAGGAGGACACCGGCAAGAGCCTCCACCAGGGCGACAGTGGAAGGATCCACGGTGCGGAACATACGTTGCTCGATTTCAATCGCGCCGGCGTCCCACTGGTCGAGGTCGTCTCAGAGCCCGATATCCGTAGCCCGGATCAAGCACGGGCGTATGGCGCAGAAATCCAGCGCATCGTTCGAGCGCTCGGCGTGTCTGACGCCAGGCTGGAAGAGGGATCGATGCGCTTCGACGCCAACGTGTCCGTCCGGCCCGAGGGGGTGGACACGCTCGGTACGAGAGCCGAGGTGAAGAACATGAATTCACTCCGATCCCTTCACCGGGCAATCGCCTACGAGATCGATCGCCAGATCGAGGTGCTCGAGGGCGGCGGTACGGTCGTGTTGGAGACGCGTCATTGGAACGAGGACCGAGGCGTGACGACTTCGATGCGCTCGAAAGAGGAGTCTGAGGACTACCGGTACTTTCAGGAGCCCGACCTGCTGCCGCTGCACATCGACGAGGCCTGGCGACAGGCGATCCGTTCGCAACGACCGATCCTTCCCGCGGAGAAGCGCGCCGGTTATGTCGAGCTCGGCGCCGCCGCTGCAACGGCAGCACTCCTGGCGGACTCCGATGACCTCGGGCGGTTGTTCACCGCGGCAGTCGCCGACGGCGCCGATGCGCGCTCGGTGGGGAATTGGATCACCGGGGAGGTCGTCGCATATCTCCGCAGCGCGGACACCACGATCGACCGGACCGGGCTCACCCCCGAGCACCTTGGCGAACTGGTGGCGATGACCTCGAGCGGCGCTCTGTCCTCGACCGCGGCGAAGGAGGTGCTCCGCGGTGTTCTCGCCGGCGAAGGCAGCCCACAGACGGTGGCCGAGGAGCGCGACCTCGTCCAGATCTCGGATGTGACCGCCATCGAGGACGCGGTCGAGGCAGTCCTTGCCGAAAACGGTGACGCGGTTGACAAGATCAGGCAGGGAGACGCCAAGCCGGTCGGTTTCCTCGTTGGTCAGGTGATGAAGGCCACCGGCGGCAAGGCCGATCCGAAGATCGTTCAGGAGCTCGTGCGCGCCAAAGCCTCCGGCTGAGGCTCTTTCTTCGTCTCCCCCGCTTTGCGGCAAGGCCGATCCGAAGATCGTTCAGGAGCTCGTGCGCGCCAATGCCTCCGGCTGAGGCTCTTT
>Ga0255058_10000174_pt1 | contig 37729 bp, 34 predicted proteins | sample Cases_109_9_MG_FD_188637 | JGI IMG/M metagenome (GOLD analysis project Ga0255058, IMG submission 188637) | Seawater microbial communities from Amundsen Gulf, Northwest Territories, Canada - Cases_109_9 | ecosystem: Environmental > Aquatic > Marine > Gulf | place: Canada: Northwest Territories...
AGAGGTGTGGAGGGCATTTGCTCCAGCGCGCCCGCCAGTAATTTCAAAAGGGGGGGGGGTATAACGTTTCCGGGCAACGGGTTACGGCCCTCTGCGCCTTCCTTTCGCGGGCCAGTACCGTCGCACACGGGACATGTGATCCGGTGCGCTTGGCTGCTTTACGCGGGGGCTCGGCCTGCTTTGATGGGTGCTCTGCTGGAGCCGCGATCCCCGGGCCTCTGTCACGCGCGTATGTGGGACTGTCACAGACGCGGCCTGTTGTCCCCGCTCGCAGCCGTACGGGCGAGGTCGCTGGCGCGGTGTCGGCGCGTGCTCTCGGAACAACCGGGAACCACCTGGGAACCACCTCGGGAACCACTTTCTTTCCTTCTTGTGGTGCCCGCCCCAAACCGGGAACCACTTTCGGGAACCACCTCACCTACCTGCTCTTGCTGCACTTGCGGAGGTGTGTGCTAGAGGGAACCACTTCGGAACCACCTCAGGAACCACCGGGCAACGCGTGAGCGGTTCCCAGTGCCCGGGTCTCTTAAGACACGGCATGGAACCACACCACAGCCAGATCGCAGGAAGAGGAGAATTAGGAGCGCCTGCCCAACTTGCGGAGCTTGGCGCGTTGCCCCTGCCTCTACCTCTCCATCAGAGGCGCTGGGCACTCTCCTTGACCTGATCGCCTTCGATCATGTGGCCGACGAGTTCGAGACTCGACAGAGTTCAGCTCAGCGCACTGCCTCTGGTCGTCTGAGCTGGTTTGCCTTTCCAGTCCCTTTCGGGATTCGGGTCAGAAGCTAGATGGCTCTGGCTCGTTTACATCTTCCCCGTGCACGGTGTCACAAGGCTCTCTAAGCAACGTGGGAGAGGCCCAGCCCCCACACCGCAGCATCTGCGTGCGCGGCCCCCATGACACTCCATGACACCCTCAGTGGGAAGCTACGTAACTCATTACTGTAGCGTTGACTAGGTGTCAATTGCCTAAGGTTTCCACTGAGGCTATTGTAAGTTGTGCGGGGGCGGTGCAGAGCAGAAAGAGCAGGTTGCTCCGACCCCCACTAGCAAGCCAGAAAGCTGGCAACGAGGGCAGAGAGCCCACGCCATTTCGCAAGGAGGTCAGTACGAACTAGCTGGATGCGCCCGCAATTACGGGCAAGGGAAGCGAAGCACATGAGAACCCTAACCCCAGCCGAGGTAGCGCGATCGTACATCGAGCGCTTCGGCACCCCGGCAGTACCCTGTCGGGGTAAGCGGTCCCTCTCCAAGTGGTCCAAGCCCGAAGGGCGTGCGAGCACGACGGAGGAAGTGGATCCCCTCTTCAACCAGTACCCGCATGCGGACGGCGTGGCCCTCCTGCTGGGAGGCGACGGCCTCTTCGTAGTGGATACTGACTCCGACGCAGCCCACCTCGACCACGAGACGTGGAGAAAGATGTCCAGCGTGCAGGAAACGCGGACGCATACCTCTCCCGGAGGCGATCAGCGGAGGCACTACTGGTACCGAGCGCCCGAGGGAGTGACCCCGCCAGGCAAGAACCGCAAAGACTACGGCGACATCAAGGCAAAGGGCGGCTACGTCCTCGCGCCGGGTCTCGAAAGCGGTCGCCAGGTAGAGCTGGACATCGAGCCAGTGCAGCTCACGCTCGAGCAGTATGAGGCTCTGTACGCCCTCTTCGGTAGTTCCGGGCAGCGGGACGACGAGGGCACGAGCGAGAGCGACGTGGCCCCCAGCCCCGAGGCCGCGGACGAGGCGCTGCTGGCGATCCCGAACACCGAGAACACGAACCGCGAAGAGGCCATCGGAATGCTGCACCGTGCTCGGACAGCAGGGTGCAGTGACGAGGGCATGATGGAATGGCTGTCGCGCTATCCCTACTCCGACCCGGAAGAGGACGCGCGGATGATCGCCACCCTGCCCGCCAACCGGGGCGCGGGCGGCTACAGCGTCCTCCTATCCATGGCGCAGCGTTTGGGAAACCGGGAACCGACCGCGGCCGAGCTGGCCCATGTAGACACGACAGCCAACGCGCGCGCCGCCGACGTATTCGAGGCCGACCTGGAAGCTGCGCCTCCAACATCTGCGCCGAACGGCACAGATGTCCAGCACGCAGGAAAAGAACGCCGCCGTGACCTGTGGACGCTGCGCGAATTGGTCGAGAACCCCGACAACCTGCAGAGGGGAGAAAGGCTTTCGCCCTCCGGTATGCAGCACCGGGGCGAGTTGTGCCTCATCGCGGGCCTGCCGAAAATCGGCAAGTCGCTCCTCTGCACCTGGGAGGCGGCCATGGCGTCCAAAGAGGGGCGCACGGTCCTGTGGGTGTCCTACGAGGAGAGCCTGCCCCGGATCGTTTCGCGGCTCATGAACATGGACGCTGACCTGGACAAAGTGCTCGTCTCCCCGTTCCCAAAAGACATCGAACGTATTGCGGGGATCGTGACGGAGACGGGCGCAGAGTGCGTGTGGATCGACTCCGGCGCGAGCTACGTCTCCCACACGCAGGTGAAGGTGCCGGGTACCGAGCAGGGTGAGCTGTGGCAGGGGATCTACGGGGCGGTGCAGACGGTGGCCATCCAGCTGGAAATCGGCTGCACCATGTTGGTCCACAGCCCCAAGGGTTCGCCCGGCGACGTGCGAGGGAGCACAGGGGCCATGGCCGCCTCCGACTCCGTATGGAAGATGACCGGATCCGCCTCAAGCCAGCGGCGCAAGGTCAGCATCATCGGCAGGTGGGACAATGAGGAGCTGGTCTTCGTAAGCAACCGGGCAGAGAACCCGACCGGCTTCACGATGGAGGGCGGGTTCATCGAGATGAGCCTGGCGGCGAGGTGCTTCACATTCGTCCGCAAGAATTCCGGCTGCTCCACGCGGGCTGTGCGGAACGAGGTGGGCCTCAAGCACGAAAACGCGAAGACGGAGCTGGAGGCGCTTGAGGCCGAGGGTTTCCTAACGGACGAGGGGCACGGGGGCCACCACCGTTGGACCGCCGTCGAAGACTGGGTCGTCTCCGGCGACGGGCAGCGGATCTTCTCGCAATCCGACATAAGGGAGCTGGACACGGAGGTGGCGCCGTGAACCCCGGGCGCGAAAAGACCCAGGTGAAGGGCACGCGGACAGCTACGTCGTATTGTCGCGAGTGCTCCAGGGCCAGGGCGCTAGAGCAGCACAAGCAGTACATACAGCGGCCCGAACCAGAGATCGAGGCGGCCCAGCCGGAGACAGCATGGTGCGTCGACTGCAAGGCCAGACGGCCCATATCGGATTTCTTCAAAGCCCGTGGGAAAGCCAACGGCACCCAGAGCGTGTGCAAGGTCCACATGCGAGAGAGGAAGCGTGCGTACAGGGCGCGCGCGGCAAGGAGCAGGGCGAAGGTGCAGGAGCGTTAGGGGGCGGAGCGAGACCGGAGGCAGGGGAATCGCCCCTGCCTCCATCAACCAGAAGTGCAAGGAGACAACGTGAACCCAAATGAGGAAGGAGATTGAGAGACTGTCAATGAGGGTCTGTGAGGTTGACACGGATGCAATTCCCGAAGTGCTCGGTGCGATCAAAGCGCTCGAGGCGAGGCTACTTCAGCGCCTCTTGGCCCCGGTGTCGGAGCGCGACCGGTTACTCACGGCAGAAGAAACGGCCGCCAGGCTGGCGTGCTCCGTGCCATTCGTCTACACCCACGCGGACGAGCTGGGCGGCTGCCGGTTGAGCGAGCGCATGCTGCGATTCCGCGAGTCAGACGTGGAGCGTTACGTGAGCCGGGCGATGATTTGACACCATATTGGTGACGCACCATATTGGTGACATAACCAGCAACAGGAGGTGACCGTGACGAAGGAGAAGCAGCAGGCCATCAGCGCAGCGCTGGCGTCCTACCCCGGAACCCTGCGGGCGCTCGCTCGGGAGGCAGATCTGGATCATAGCCTTCTCGTTCGAATCCGATCCGGGGAACGGGCAGCGACGGCAGAGACGGTGCGCGGGCTGCTGGATGCCTTCGCAAAGTGCAGGGCGCGCTGCGAGGAGGCCGAGAAGGCTCTTCGCGCCACGCTTCAGTAGAACCACCAACGCAAAGGAGGCAGCATGAGCACGAAAGGAAGAGGGAGCCTGTACAAGGCCAAATACCGAGACCGGAAGACTGGTGAGTCGTGCGAGTCGCCATACTGGAGCATGAGCTACCAGGCCTATCGGGACGGCAAGTGGCGGCAGGTTCGTAAGTCCACCGGGGAGACGAGCAAACGGGAAGCGGCGAAGTTCCTCAACGAAATCATGGGCGAGGAGGACCGGCAGGAGCACAGCACGACGCTGGACGACGCCTTCGACTTCCTGCGCGAGCACTACGACGCCGAGCGGCAAACCTCGTGGGATCGGGTGGAGCAGAGCGCGGTTCACGTGCGGGCGTTCTTCGGCGGGGACGCGCGACTTTCGTCCATCGACACCGACGCCCTTCTCCGATTCCGGGCTGCCCGACTGCGAGAGACGCCGCGTCCGACGAAGAACACGGTCAACCACGACTTGGCTTATCTGCGCGCGGCCATGAGGAAGGCAGCCATCCGGGGTAAGCTCAAAACACTCCCGGCGTTTGAGGCGGCCAAGCTCACAGTCAAGAATGGCGACAAGAGGCAGCCCAGGCACATCTCGCCCGCCGAGCTGGAGGAAATAGCGGCAGCGCTGCCCGAGTATGCGGAGTTGGCTATCCGATTCCTCTACATCACTGGCATGCGAGTGCGCGACGCCCTGCGGCTCTCGTGGGCAGACGTGGACCAAGAGGACGGCTGGTTCCGGTTCTACGTTTCCAAGACGGATGAGTGGCGCGAGCTGCCACTGATCGAGCCGCTCGGGGAATTGGTGGCTCGGCTGGAGGCGCACAGAGCCATGGTGGCCCGTACCACCGGGCGACTCTCAGACCGTGTCTTCGTGAACGACGCGGGTAAGCCGATGACGTACTCGCGGGTCCGCATCCCGTGGGAGCGAGCTCGCCATGAGGGGCTGCGTCTGCACGATCTGCGCGCCTCGGCGGTCACGAATCTGCACTCGGCGGGGATTCCCGACTCGCAGGCTATGAAGTGGACCGGCCACCGATCCGTTGGTGTGCATGCGGGATACGATGTGGGCAGTCGGGTCGCGCTCGCGGAGATCGGGCGACAGTACTCTCGATTGCTCGTGGGAAACGAATAGCAGAGCTTCAGCAGAGCAGCGCGTGTTCCGCCCGTTCTAGCTGCGGACGCGCAGGACTACCTTGCCCGCGTTCTGATTTTCCTCCATGTAGGCGTGCGCTTCGGCCGCGTCGTGCAGTTCGAAGACCCGGTCCACGACCGGAAACAGCTCGCCCGATTCGAACCGGGGCAGCAGGTTCTCACGGGCTGCTTCGGCCAGGGCGCTCTTTTCCTCCGCGTTCCGCGATCGCATGACGGTTCCGATCACGTGCAGACGTCGGCGCAGCAGGACACCCAGGTTGAGCTGTGCCATCGTCCCGCCGACCAGACCGACCAGGACGATGCGGCCGCAGGTCTTCAGGCTTGCGATGTTGTCCGTCCAGTACGTCGCCCCCACGAGGTCCAGGATCAGATCGATGCCTTTCCCGTCGGTCTCGCGGCGGATTACGTCTCGAAATGACTCCTTGCGGTAATCGATAGGAACGTCAAGCGAGAGCCCCCTCTCCTCGAGCAGCTCGAGCTTGCCGGCCGACGCAGTTCCGAATACCCGGGACGCCCCGAAAGCACGGGCGATCTGGATCGCGGCAGTGCCTACGCCACTGCCCGCCGCATGGATCAGAACGGACTGATCCTCCCGCAGGCCTCCCTGAAGCACCAGAGCGTCGTAGGCAGTGCAAAAGGCCTCGGGAACCGCGGCGCATTCAAGGAACTGAAGGCCCTGCGGCATCGGCACCGTGTGGCTGGCATCCGTGATCAGCATCTCGGCATACCCGCCCCCACCCACGAGACCCATGACCCACGATCCGACAGCGGACTCGTCCACGCCCTCGCCGACACGTTCAACGACACCCGCGAACTCGAGGCCTGGTATGTCGGCTGGAGCACCGGGAGGGGCCGGATACGCGCCCCGGCGCTGGAGCAGGTCCGCCCGGTTGAGAGCGGTCCCGTAGACTTCGACGCGCACCTGACCCGGTCCTGGAACCGGTTCTTCCAGGTCGGCAAGCTCGAGTACGTCGGGCTCTCCTGGCCTCATGATGCGAATCGCTTTCATGCGGTGATCCCTCCTGGATATCAAACATACTCTACCGGAAGAAGCCTGAATGGATCCACCTTCGCCCCGGGACCCTTGCCAGGGTTCATCAGCAACCTGCTGTACGGGCCGGCGGGCATCGCGGTTTCGGGATGGGCCCCGACGACGGTGACGCGGTACCGCCGGACCATGACGGTGTAAGTTGCGGTAGCCGACACTTAGCGGCCCATCAGGTGGCCGAGACAGGGAAAAGGAACCAAGTGCTGTACGCCCGGCTGGCAGATCTGATCCTCGCTCTTCACTTCGCGTTCCTTCTGTTCGTGTCCGTTGGCGGACTGGCCGTGCTTCGCTGGCCCCGCCTGTCCTTCCTTCACCTTCCCTGTCTGCTGTACGGTGCCGCGATCGAGCTCGTCGGCTGGGTGTGCCCCCTTACTCCACTCGAGCAGCACATCCGCCTGCTGGCGGGCCAGGAAGGATACCGGGGTGGCTTCATCGAGCATTACGTGGGCCGCGTCGTGTATCCCTCCGGCTGGGAGACGATGCATGTCTGGCTCGGACTTGCCCTGGTCGCGTTCAACATCCTGGTGTATGGACTCCTCGCGCGGCGCCTCGCGCGGACAGCAGGTCGCTGAATGACTTAGCAGGTCTCTGAAGAACCATGGGTAGCCGCGGCGCCGGTTGGGTGTACGCAAACCTGCAGAGTCACATCTTCGACGAGGTGAGGGATCCCCTCGCCTGCTACCCGCCCGAGCGCCCCGACGGCGTCGTGCGTGTCTCGATCTCGACGGCCCGGCTCGGCCGGGACATGCGGGCCCAGACAGACCCACCGCTCCGCATGGCCTGGATCGAGCGAGGGAACCCGGTCACGCAAAACCCGGAGACCAACGTCGTGCTCGAGTCCCTGCGGGCGCTCGAGTTCCGGGTGGTCGTGGACCAGTTCCTCACGGACACGGCCAGGGAAGCTGACCTGGTGCTTCCGGCGAAGACGATGTTCGAGCAGACGGACGTGATCGGCGCCTACTGGCACCCGTACCTGCAGCTGCGCCAGAAGGTGATAGAACCTCCCGGGGATGTGAAGCCTGAGACCGAGATCTACTGGCTCCTCGCCCAACGCCTGGGTATCGAAGTGTCTCGGCTGGAGGGAAGAGTGCCGCGTCCGTCGGATGCGGAGATCGAGTCGTTCGTCGAACGCAGGCTCGCTCCGTTCGAGGGCCTGATCCTGGACAGGCTCCGGGAGGGACCGGTCTTCCCGCCGGACCACGAGGAGATAGCGTTCGCCGGAGGGTGGTTCCCCACGCCGTCCGGCAAGGTCGAGTTGTAGTCGGATGAAGCGAGAGAGCGGTGGGGAGTTGATCCGCTGCCCGGCTACTCGGAATCCGAGGAATCGGTCCGCAGCGGCACCGGCGATCTTCCCTACCCCCTCTATCTGATGACGCCGAACACGAAGAACCGGATTCACTCCCAGTTCGGGAATCTGAGGATGATCCGGCGGCTCGACCCGGCCCCGCTCGTGCACGTGCACCCCGAAGATGCCCGGGCCCGTGGAATCGAGAACGGCTCGATCGTGCGTGTGTTCAACGACCGCGGGGAACTCCGACTCCCGGCCTGCCTCGACTACGGGCTGAAGACGGGCTGCGCGAGCGCGACCAACGGGTGGTGGATCCAGGAGGGAGGAACCGTGAACTTCTGCTCCGCGGGACGCGAGACAGACATGGGTCACGGAGCGGCTTTCCACGACAACCTGGTGGAAGTGGAGCTGGCCTGACATGCCGTCGGCATTCGTTTTCGATCCGAATCGCTGCACGGGCTGCCAGGCGTGCGAGCTCGCCTGCTCCATCGAGAACGAGCTCGGACCCGATCGTAGCTGGCGCGGGGTCGTCACGTTCAACGAGGAAGCTTTCCCGGGGATCCCCTGTTTCACCTGTCGCTCGCGTGCAACCACTGCGCCGAGCCGGCGGGCATGAACACCTGCCCGGCACTCGCCTATCACCGGGACGAGGAGACAGGAGCCGTCCTCATCGACCCCGGCAGCTGCATCGGGTGCCGCTATTGCTCCTGGGTCTGTCCGTATGGCGCTCCCACTTTCGAGCCGGTGCGCGGTGTGATGGGCAAGTGCACGTTCTGCGTGCACCGGCTGAAGGACGGACTCGGTCCGGCGTGCGCGGACCTGTGCCCGACCGGGGCGCTGAGCTTCGCCAGTGTCCCATCAGCGGAGTTGTGCACGCCGGTCGAGGGTTTTTCCCGGACCGATCTGGGACCGGCCATCAGGATTGAGCGGGTAAGAAGGGTGGAGCCCCCACCGCAAGCGGCGTTCCCTGCCCCATTGGTGCCTGTCGAAAACGCGGCGTCACATCAGGTGAAGCCGGTGATCAGCTTCGGAGCGGAGTGGTCCCTGGCCGCGTTTACATTTCTCGTCATCGTGATGTTCGCCACCTTCACGGCCTTGGCGAGCAAAGCCATGAGCCTTCATCCTGCGATCTTCGCCACCGCAGCCGCGCTGGCGGGGGGATTGAGTCTTGCGCATCTCGGCCGGCCTGCGAGGGCGTGGAGGGCCGTGTTGAACGTCCGCGGCTCCTGGCTCAGTCGCGAGGTCCTCGGATTCGGGGCTTTCGCCGTGGCAGGTACCGCAGCCCTGGTCGCGGGCGATCGGCTGTCCGGCGGTCTCACGCTGGCGGCGTGGCTTGTCGGCTTGTTCACTCTGGTGGCTATCGACCAGGTGTATCGGCCGGTTTACCGGAGACAGAACCCCGTGCTGGACGGCGGGGGAGCGCTTCTGACGGGTCTCTATCTGGCAGGCCTGTTCTCCGGTCTGATTATGCTGGCCGCACCGGCCTGGGCGCTCAAGCTGGCGGCGGAGACGGTCGGCGCTGCGATCGTCGGTGAAGCCATGGGTCGGGTGAGTTTCTACAACCGTCTCGTGATTCAGTCCCCGGCGCGGCAGGTACGATCCGACGTCAAGCGCCGGCACGCCTCGTGGCAGGCTGCTGAACAACCCTGACCGGGCGGCCCCCAGGCCACCTACGCAGGTGCAACGACCGTTTCACGACGTCCCGGCGGTCAGCCCGTCAGAAAATCCAGCTTACAACCAGGTTTCCGAGCGTCAGAACAGCGGCTCCCCAGAATGCGGAACTGAAGCCCTTCACCTTGAATCCCGGCACGACTGCGGCCGTGATCCACAGCATGAGCGCGTTGATCAGCCACCGGACCAGCCACCACAGTAGACCTAACGTGAGGATGCCGATGGGGAGAGCCAGCAATGCCACGACGGGTGCGAGAAAGGCGTTCGTCAGCCCCAGCACCGCCGCTGCGAACAGGGCCGACCCGAATCCGTCGACCTCGACGCCGTCCACGAGCTTCGCCACCACGATGAGCAGCAGGGCCGACACGACGAGGTGCAGAATGAACGCGAGCATCTTGTTCGACTCCTTTCGGCATGGAAGACCTGGGAACCACACACTGTGCGGCTCCAGATGCTCGTACGCTAGTTGTGACGATACGGTTTCGCGGAGCCTCAGGCGGGCCGGATCAGCTCACCTCAGCCCGGATTCGCTCGAGCGCAGCAACGGGATCGTCGGCCCGTGTGATCGAACGTCCGACCACCAGAAAGTCGGCGCCGGCAGCGCGCGCAATTGCCGGTGTGGCGACCCGTCGCTGGTCCTGCACGTCCTCGCCCGCCAGCCGGATACCGGGAGTCACGACGAGGAATCCGGGACCGCACGCCAGCTTGATGGCCCGACACTCGGCGACCGAAGACACCACGCCGTCGACCCCGCTCTCCCGGGCCAGTCTGGAGAGGCGGCCGACCGTCTGCTCGACGCTCGCCGCCTCTCCAAACACGGACGAGAGCGCTGCGTCATCCAGTGAGGTGAGCACGCTGATCGCGAGAAGACGGGTGTCCGTGTCCGACGCCTTATTCTCGCCTGCCACGGCGTCCGCAGCGGCGCGCAGCATCGCCTCGCCGCCCGAGGCATGGAGCGTCAGCAGGCGAACGCCCATCGCAGCAGCGGCGCAGGCTGCACCCGCCACGGTGTTGGGGATGTCGTGGAGCTTGAGATCCAGGAATACGTGACGTCCATCATCGACGAGGCGACGGACCACGGGGGGACCCGCCCGCGTGAACAGCTCGAGCCCCACCTTGTACCAGGTTCCCTCCGGCAGGCGGTCCACCAGCGCAAGAGCCGGCTCCGGATCGGCATAATCCAGCGCGACGATGACCTCGGGGACAGTATTACCCCCAGCCGTGCCGGTCTCGACGCGCTGTTCGTGCATCAGCTTCGCTCCGGCAGGTAGAGCGCTCCGACCAGATCAGACAGACGCTCGACGCCGTGACGCCGCAGGTAGGCCTCGATGTCTTCCTGCACCTGAACCGGGGCCGACGGGTCGACGAACAGGGCCGTCCCGATCTGCACGAGTGAGGCTCCAGCGAGAATATACTGGAGGGCATCGTCGCCGGATCGGATGCCCCCGATGCCGATTACCGGGATGGAAACGGCAGCCGCGGCGCGCCACGTGAGGAACACTCCCATCGGGAGGATCGCCGGTCCGCTGACCCCGCCGCTCACGTTCCCGATGACGGGCCTCCGCCGCTCCACGTCGATGAGCATGCCAGGGAACGTATTGATCGCGCTGAGCCCGTCGGCGCCCGCCTCCTCACAGATCCTCGCGTAGGCATCGATGTCGGGAACGTTCGGCGTCAGCTTCACGACCAGCGGCCGCTCCGTCAAAGACCGCAGCCGCGTCACCAGGTTGGAAAGGGCCCGCTTGTCCGTGCCGAACATCGTCCCGTCTGCGACGTTGGGACACGAAACGTTGATCTCGAACCCGAGGAATCCCTCCTCGCCGTCCAGGCCCGAGACAACGGCTCCGAAATCATCGACGGAGTGCCCGACCACGTTGATCAGGACGCGGGCGTCGTGCAGGTTTTCACGAAGCCACGGCAGCTTCTCCAACCGGAACCGATCGAGCCCGACGTTCTGCAGCCCGATGGCGTTGATCATCCCGCCTGGCGTCTCGGCCACACGGTGGGGAGGATTCCCCGGTCGTGGCTCCAGGCTGACGGCTTTCGTCACCAGACCGCCGATCCGCTCCAGAGGTATCAGGTCGGCGTACTCCTCCCCATAACCGCACGTGCCGGAGGCCAGCAGCACGGGACTCTGGAAATCCACACCGAACAGGCGCTGGCTCAGGTCTGCCATGTCAGTTCCGTTGCGTCGAACACCGGACCCTCGATGCACGACTTGATCCACTCTCCGGTGGCCGAAAGCACGACGCAGCCCTGACACGTTCCAACCCCGCAGCACATATGCTCCTCGACCGATACCTGGAGCGGAAGATCGTGCTCGGCGGCAAGCCTGACGCAAGCACGCAGCATGGGATCCGGGCCGCAGGCCAGGAGCTGCGGACGGTCGCCCAGGTCCAGGTCATCGATCACGAGTCCGCGTGCGCCGCGCGATCCGTCTTCCGTCCGCAGCTCCGGATCCACGCCCGCGATCTCGCGAACGAGTTCAGGATCGAAGACTCGATTCCCTGACCGTTCGCCGTACACGATCCGCACCTCGCACCCCGTACGCCGCGCCTCGGCGCCGACGAACAGGAACGGGGCGAGCCCCACACCGCCCGCCAGACACAGCACCGCCCGATCCGGCGAAATGTGAAACGGACGACCGAGGGGACCGAGGATGAGCAGCTCGTCCCCAGGCTTTACCCGCGTGAGCCGTCGTGTCCCGGCACCGAACTCACGAACGAGGAACCCGAGCCTGCCGTCGCCATCGCGGACGCCGATGCTGAACGGCCGCGGGAGGAAAGGAGCCGCCACATCACTGAGCCCGGTCCCCATCATCACGAACTGCCCGGGGCTAGCTGCGGCCGCAACGTCTGGACACTCGAGCTCGATCCAGAAAGTGTCGTTGGCTGCCCGCCGGTTCTCCAACACGCGCCCCCACGAGCGCACCGGTGCCATCGTCAGGGCTCCACCTCGTTCTCGTCTCCGGCGACGGGGATCGAGTCCTCGGCTGCGACGATGTCCTCCGCCGTTGGATCAAACAACATGCGGATCTCGAGCAGTCGCCTCTGCAGGTCCGCCTCGGCCAGCACGTACATCGAGTCGGCCATCGGCCCACGTTCCGCCGGGTCCGCCAGCGCGAGTCGATAGGGATCGTCCGTCGGCAGGGTCTTCAGCCGATCCCGCAGCTCGTCGTCGGTGGCCACGCCACGGTCGGTGACCCAACTCGGGTCGGGTTCGTGACCCGATACGCTGAGAGCTCCGTAGATCGCCTTGGCCGTCCAGCGCGAGTCGGGTGCGACTTCGACGTAGAGGAGGTAACAACCGCGAGCCAGAGCTGGCGACTCGAGGTCCATCTGCGCGAGCTCTGCGGCCCGAAGCATTGCCTCTGCGGCCGAGGTGCCGCGGCTCTCGAACGCCTCGATCAGGCCCTCGAACGTATGAGAAGCGCGCTCCCACCGCTCGGTCCGCGCTCGGATCTCTGGCGCGCCCGACCGACGGGCGACCGCAAAGCTGCCGAGCAGGGCCGTCACATCGTCGGGAGCCGTGACTCGCCGCAACCTCAACTCTATGGCAAAGTAGGCCGCCTCCGCCGCGACCTGGCTGGTCGGAGCTTCCTCAATCGCCGCGTCGAATTGCCCGAGCGCCTCCTCTTCTCGTCCGGCGCTCAGATAGGCCCGACCCCGCACGTAATGGAACGCGGCCCGGCGGGTAGCCGGCAGCGTCGGCAGGTCGAATAGTTGCGCAACGGTGGAGTCGACGACCTCGGGAGCCAGCACCGCGAGGGAATCGACGTGAACATACAATGGAGACCTCGGATCGATACTTGAGGTGGCCAGCATTTGGCCCGCGAGGTCCGCCGAACGGTCGTAATCGCCGATATCGCGCAGTGCGATGGACAGCGTCAGCCGTCCGTCCAGCGACAGTTGAACTGAGCTTGCAGCCGCTTCGAGATCCATCGCGGCCTCATCCGACTGGCCGAGGCCCTGACGGGCCAGGCCCCTGTGGAACAGGAACAGAGCCTCGTCATCTGCGTCCACACCCGAACTGAGGCCCACCGAGAGCAGTGAATCCGCCTCCGCGAAAGCACCGAGCTCCCCGAGTGCGATGCCTCTGAGTCCGACCGCCACGGCCCGGTTCTTCGAATCGCCCGTCAGCTCCTCGGCGCGAACCGACGTCTCCACGGCCGATTCCCACATCTGATTGTACAGCTCGGAGCGGGTCTTGAGGAGCGCTGCGTCGTCCGCGTACTTGCTTCCGGGGTGACTCTCGATGAGCCGCCCCGTCTTCGCGATGACGCTGTCGAACCGCACTCGCGCCGTCACGTCCGACTGCTCCCGGAGGGACCTCATTCCGGCGTCGTACTCGCGGTTCGCGTCGTACATCGCGTTGAAGTACACGCACCCCCCGAGGAGTGCGACAACGAGCAGCCGGGAACCTCTCACCCCCGGCCCTCCGTCTCTGCCATCCGACGGCCCGCGTCTTCGAGATACGCTTCGATCGTATCGGCAAGCGAGCGGGCGATCCGGTCCTGGCGGGCACTGTCCGTCAGCTGCCTCTCGTCTGCTCCGTTCGTGATGAAACCGAGCTCCACCAGCACGGCGGGCAAGAGGCCGGGAGTCATCAGCACGTAGTACGGCCCCTGCTTGGCTCCCCGGTCTCTGCTGTCGAGAGATCCCCGCAGCCCATTCTGAATGTGGCCCGCCAGGAGCCGCGATTCCCGGCGGTAGGCGTCTCGATCGACCGTGGCCAGGATGATCTCGAGCTGTGCCAGGTTCGGGGGCACCGTGCTACCCTCCAGCTCGATCACCGCATTCTCGCGCCGGGCGACCTCGAGAGCGTACTCCGTCCGCGCCTGCCCGAGATGGAACGTGGTGAACCCGCGCGCCGACGTACGGCCGCCGGGTTGAGCGTCGACGTGGATGGAAATGAACAGATCCGCATCCCAATCCACGGCCATGCTGGGTCGTTCCATCACTTCGACGAACACGTCCCTGTCGCGTGTGAGCAGCGGCTCGATCCCACCTCGCCGGCGCAGTTCCTCGGCCAGTTTGAGTGACACGGCCAGCGTGATGTCCTTCTCCCTGGCCCTGGTCCGTGGACTGATGGTGCCGGGATCCACGCCCCCGTGCCCCGCGTCGATCACGACACGCCACGGTCCCGGTCGCCTGGAACCCGGTGTGGGCCGTGGATCCGCCTCGGCGACGGCCATGGCTGGTATCGGCTCCTCATAACCCGCGCTCGCAGGCTCACGGTCCACGACGATCGCCGGAAGCCAGTCGCTGAACAGTTCCAGCGGCACCCACACCTCGGCGCCCTGGCGGTAGGGAGAGTTGCTCAACTGAAACACCGACTCGCCGTGTCGGCCGAACGGCGAGCCCACGCGCAGCTCGAGGGGAACACCGGCAACCATCGCGGTCGCCACTCCGCCGCGCTGAAACGACCCAGCGGCGAGAGCCTCGGGGACATCGCTCCACCGCACGGCTTCGAAGCCATTGTGTCGCGCAGTCTGGAGCGCGTAGGTCGTTCCGCCGAGATCGATCTCTCCCTCGGACGGTTGTCCCACGGCCTGCGCCGCGAAAACCAGGACGAAGCTGGCGCAGAGCAGGACTGCCCGCCGCGCCGCGCGTCTGATGGCTCCCGCACCCGATCGCCTCATCCGTGCCACTTCACCCCCGATCATCCTTCCCATGCAGTGCACGCTCGACCTCCCGCCGCATGACGTCCCTTTTCAGGCTCTCTCGTTTGTCGTACAGCTTCTTACCGCGCGCCAGCCCAAGGGTCACCTTGGCCCGGCCACGCGCGAAGTGCAGGTCGAGCGGAACCAGCGTCATCCCTCTCTCGGTCGTTCGGACCGTGAGCCGCTGCAGTTCCCGCCTGTGGACCAGGAGCTTCCTGCGTCGGAGGGGATTGGGAAGATCGATGTGGGCCGACTCGTACGGGCTGATGTGGAGGTTGTGTAGCCACAGCTCTCCATCCTCTACAGCAGCGTACGCGTCGTTGAAACTCGCCTTGCCCACCCGCAGCGACTTCACCTCCGCCCCTTCCAGGACGAGACCCGCCTCGAGCTCCTCGAGAATCTGGAACTCGTGTCGGGCCTTTCTGTTCCGCAGGACGATCTTTCGGCCGCCGGCCGATCGTGCCACCTGACCTCCCGAGCCGCACGGCGCATGGACGAGACATTGGAAATGTAGGCGAGGGTGACGGAAGGCGCTACCTGGGAGCCCGTCCGAGCAAGGGGGCGAGCCCGCACCGGTCAGCGTTGATCGAAAAGCACCCGCTGGCGGCGCATGACGGCGCGCTGACCGTATACCTTGGCCACCTCACCACCGAGCACGAAGATCACCGCCGCGTAGTAGAGGGAGACCACGAGGACGATGAGTGTGGCGAAGGCGAAGAACACCCGGCTGAAGTCCGCCACGTCCGACAGGTACCACCCGAGCACGCTTTTGAGTAGCTCGAAGCCGACGGCCGAGAATACGGCGGCGACGATCGCGATCCGCCACTTGAGGTGGGTCGGCGGCACGAACTTGTAGATCAGCAGGAACATCAGGAAGATGGCTCCATAAGCGGTGCCGTAGCCAAGAGCGTGCAAGGCCGGCGCGGTGTCGAGGCCGATCTGCTCGATGATGTCCCGACCGACCGATGTCAGGGTGGCCGTGATTCCGATATTCGCGGTGAGGAGAATACTCGCGATCACGACCATCTTCACGTCGATGATCTTGCCTTTGATGATCCCGGGTCCCCCGCGGAGATCGAACACGGCCTCCAACACGGTACGGAGCGAGCCGAACAGACGCGTGGAGAACCAGACGAACAGCACGCCACTGATGATCCCGACCGAACGGGAAGACTCCACGATGTCAGTCAGCTGCTCGCGCATCTGGGACTCGGTCTCGGGGTTGACCGGCATAACCGTGCCGAGCCACTCCATGACCGCGTTCTGCGGGACTTCGATCCGCGGGGCGAGAACGATGCCGGCCAGCGACAGCACGAGAATCAGGAAAGGGATCGCCGCGAGAAGCAGGCTGAACGTGAGACCGCCGGCGAGGAAGAAGATGTTGTCCGCAGCGGCCTGGTCGTACACCTCTCGCACGTACTCCCAGGCGCCCCGAAGACCACGCCCGAAGCCCGGCACGTGACGGGCGCCCGCCCCCGAGCGCCGGCCTGGCGCACTATCCGGGATGGGGGGACGGGAAGTCACGGGCGACCGCGGAAGGCTACCCGGGGACGAGACAAGTCAGGGCCGCGCGTGGTTCAGTCGGCTGCCGGCTCTTCAGCGGTCTCGACCGCCTCGGCCAGTTCGTCCTCGGCTTCCTCGGTGAGCTCGGAGATGCGCTGCCGGTAGTCTTCCTTGCTCTCCTCCACGCGCTTCTCGAGATCTTCTCGCGCCTTGTGAGCCGTGCTGCGACCTACCTTCATCGCCTCTTCGGCCTTTGCCTTCCGGTGCCTCAGGTCTTCGCGCGCCGTGTCTACCCGATCGCTGATGTCGCCTCGAACCCTGAGCACGCGATCCTCGACGTCGTCACGGACGCGCCGGTACCGATTGTCGGCGTCGTCGCGCAGCCGCGTGACCCGGTCCCGAATCTCGGCCTTGGTTTCCTCGCCGGTCTTCGGCGCATACAGGAGGGCGACGACCGCGCCCAGGATGGCTCCTCCGAGGAACGCACCGAGGCCCGAACTCCGTCGCTCTACGATCACCACGGGGGTGTCGCTGTGCTCTGTCATATGAACCGTCCCATGCTTGGTTGTTGACCGGGATCACGCCGGCAGAAATCCGGCGCGTCCCAGCATCTATGAATCTAGGCCCCGCGGGACGGGGGTTCAACTTTTGACGGTTTCAAACGCTTCTTCAGGATTGCGGCAACTCTACAACTCTCTCATACGCCTCCGGATCCCACGCCGGTGGCTCGTCCTGGTTCGCGAGCTCGAGACCGAGGTAGAACACCAGCCTGCCGATGCGAGCCATCTTATCGTAGTCGATCAGGCCTACTTCATCGTCCGGGTGATGATACTGGTCGTGGGTCCCGTTGAAGAAGAACAGGATCGGCACGCCGCGGCGGGCGAAGTTGTAGTGATCCGACCGGGTGTAGAAGCCCTCCTCAGGCCAGATGTCGTCGATCACGACCATGTTCAGCTCCGGGTGCCCGGCCGAGATGCGCTCGACCTGGGGACCGAGCGTGGATTCGGCCATTCCGATGGCCACGATCGTGTCCGACCAGTTCCGGCCGACCATGTCGAGATTGATGTTGGCGACCGTGCTCTCCAGCGGGAACGTGGGGTTCTCGGCATAGTAGCGGGAGCCCAGGAGACCCTTCTCCTCCCCGCTCACGGTCATGAAGATGATCGAACGGCGGGGCGCCTGCGCGAGGCTCGTGAAGGCACGCGCCATCTCGACGACTGTCACGGTGCCCGATCCGTCGTCGTCAGCTCCGTTGTAGATGGAATCTCCGTCCACTGCCCGCCCGAATCCGATGTGGTCCATGTGGGCGGTCAGAAGCACGTACTCGTCCCTGAGCTCGGGATCCGATCCCCTGAGGACGCCGATCGTGTTGGGGGCCTCTTCCACAGAGATGTCGGCCCGGGTCTCGATTCGAGCCGACCAGCCGTCCGAAAAAGCGCCGCCGGCCACCTGGGCGGCGAGCCCCTCGGGCAGCGATCGCTGCGCCACGAAGGCCACCGGGATTCCATCCGACTCCACCTCGCCATACACGACCCGCTCGCTTCCGAGAAAGCCTCGAAAGCGCTCGAACTGAGCGTCCGGAACGTCCAGCGCTACAACGAGACCCACCGGTCGGGCCGCACGGACCGCGTCACGCAGTCGGCCGCCGAACACCTGGCGGATATTGGCCGTCGTGACACGCAGGATCGCGATCTGTCCAGAGGCCGCGGGCATGTCCGCAGCGCTCTCGACGAGGACCACCGGACCTTCCGCCTCCGTCGCCGGCGCAGTCGCCTGGACGAAGAAGCCGTCGCCGTAAACGAGATCCGTCGTTCCCGCGGGTCCGGAGAAGCGGAGCTTCTGCTGAGCAGCTCCCGCGGGCCGGGTCCGGGTCATCGGATAGAGCTGCACGTAGTCACTGCCGGCCCCTGGCTCGAGGCCGAAGCTTCGGAATTGATCCGCGATGTATAACGCGGTCTCCATCAGCTCCGGGCTCGGCGTGTCCCTTCCACGCATCGAGTCGTGCGCAATCACGCCCAGTTGCGTCTCGAGATTTTCGGCCGTGATCACCGCTGCGGCGCGCGCTGCCTCCTCGTCCTCCCGGGACGCCATCTGCGCGCACGCCGTCGAGACGGCGACGAGCAGTGCCAAAGCTGCCATCGGTAGTGTCTTTGTCAACCCGGGTGTATGCATCACGTGCTGTCCTTTCTCTTAGACTTGCGGCGAGTTCCCCGGTTCCTCATTTACGAGACGCCCCGGGACTTCGCCAGACGGCGTGAACCGTCTACAGGACAACACCCGAGCAGCCGGAATGGATGTGAGCAGTTCCGTGAGTGACATCAGCGCTGGGGCCACCAGCCAGAATCGAGGGCGGGCCGACCGGCTTGATCCGGCCCATCTCGCCACGTTGGGGAACCTCGAGCTCGTCGCGCGCAGCGTGGTGGAAGGCTTCCTGATCGGCCTTCATCACTCCCCCCACAGGGGCTTTTCCGTAGAGTTCGCCGAGAACCGGCCATACGTGTCGGGCGACGACATCCGCCATGTGGACTGGAGGATGTACGCCCGCTCGGATCGGTACTACATCAAGCAATACGAAGAGGAAACGAACCTGAGGGCGTACCTCGCCGTGGACACGAGCCGGTCGATGGACTGGACCTCCGAGCCCGGTCGCCTGGTGTCCAAGCTGGATTACGCGCGCTTCCTGTCCGCCTCGCTGGCTTACCTGCTCCTGCGCCAGGGAGATGCCGTGGGACTGCTCGCGTTCGACGACCGTATCCGGCACCGGGTGCCGCCGAGGGCCACCCGCCGGCACCTCGCCACATTGCTGCGATCGCTGACCCTTCTGAACGGCTCCGGATCGACCGACGCCGGAGGCGCCATGCGGGAGGTAGCTCTCCGGATGCAGAGAAGGGGACTCGTCGTCCTCGTGTCCGATCTGCTCGTCGACCCGGACGAGACCCTCCGTGCCCTCCACTTCCTTCGCCACCGGAGGCACGAGGTCATCGTATTCCACCTGATGGACCCGGGGGAGCGGGACCTCCCCCAGGCGGGCGACGCAGTGTTCTTCGACCCCGAGAGTACGTCTGAGCTGCGGAGCGACTCCGCGGCACTGCGGCCGGAGTACAGGCGCGCCGTCGCGGAGGCCGTGCGCACGTGGCGTCTCGAGTGCCGTCGGATGGGCGCCGATTACCACCTGTTCACCACGGACACCCCTCTCGGTGCGGCCCTCGGCGAGTACCTCGAGAAGCGGGCTCGACTCGGATGAGCCTGCTGACCCCCTGGGCCCTGGGACTGGCCGCGTTGGCGGCCGTCCCGGTCGCCATGCACCTGCTCCACCGGGACACGCGACGGAGGATAGCGTTCCCGGCCATCCGATACCTGCGCAGCGCACGGGACAGGAGCGCCAGGGCCGTAAAGCTCAGGGATCGCCTGCTCCTCCTGGCTCGCGTCGGACTCGTCGCCGTGCTGGCGGTCGCCGCCGCGGCGCCGCTGGCAGGTCGCGGCGGGGCCTCCGATCACGAACCGTCCGACGTGGTCCTGCTGATCGACAATTCCGGTAGCATGAACCGCCTTGCGGGAGACGCAACGCTGCTGGATCGGCAGCGCGACAGGGCCCTCATCGTCCTCGAGAACGCCGGTCCGAGCGATCGCTTCTGGATCGTGCCGGCCATCGGTCCGGCTGTCCCGCGTGCGAGCGCCGCCGAGGCGAGCATCGCGCTGGATCTGGTCGAGGAGACCGATGCTGTGGCGGATCTCGGTGCCGCCGTCCGCGAGGCGCTCCGCTTGCTGCCGGCGCGTGATGATCGCTATCGCGAGATCGTCGTGCTGGCGGATTTTCAGCGGTCCGCGGGCCCACGGCCGACTTTCGTCGTCCCCGACGACATAGGGTTCCTGATTTCCAGGATCGAAGCGAGCGTGAGCAACGACGCCGTGATCGGCATCACGGCGGAGCCTCCCGGCCCCGGAGGCGAGGGAGCCGTGGTAGCGAATCTGTGGACTTCGGAGCGCGAGACGGGGGGCGATACCGTAGAGGCCCGCCTTGTGGTGGACGGAGAGACCGCATCCATCGCCCGGACCTCGCGTGGCGGATCGGTTGTGTTCCGGCTGCCGGACCTCGGATCCGGAGAGCACGCGATCGCCGTCGAGATACCTCCATCGGGCCTCCGCGCCGACGACCGCAGGGCATTCGTGCTGCGCGCCGGGAAGCCGCCGGCTGTCGTTCATTCGGGTCCGGTTGACAGCTACGTGGGGCGCGCGCTGGCGACTCTCGAGGACGCGGGCAGGCTCACCCTGCACTCGGTCCCGGGCGAACACGCGGCAGCGGTGTTCATCGAGGGGGTTCCGGTGACCAAGCCCGGCGAGGCAGCCGCTTCGGGTACTGTCTGGATTCTGGTCCCCCCGACAGATGACGCGCTGCTGGCTCGCTTCAACTCGATGCTGGGCCGGCTCGCGGTTCCGTGGCGGGTTGAGGCCGTGGACGCGCCAGGCGACCTCTCGCTGGCCGCGTCGCCCGACATTCCGGGCCTGGAAACGATCCGGAATCGCGGGCACCACGCGCTCGTTGGCACCGGAGCCCGGGCAAGCAACGTGCTCCTGGAGACCGCCGGCGGTGCGCCGTGGGTCGTGAGAGGCAGCGCCGCCGGCCACGCATACGTTCTCGTCGGTTCTCCGCTCGACCCGGACCACTCCACCCTTCCCGTGGACGCGGCCATGCTACCGTTCATGGAAGTGCTGCTGTTCCGCTGGACGGGATTCGGTGGCGTCGTACCTTCACCGGTCATGGCCGGAGAGTCGGTGATCCTACCGGAGGGTGCCGATTCGGTGGCCTCTCCCGGGGGCCAGGTGATGCGCGTCGACGGCGGAAGCCCGTATACACCGATGAAGGCCGGCATCCACGCTGTGTTCGTCTCTGCCGGGGATACGTCGCTTCTGGCAGCGATTGTCCCTCCGTCCGAGTCGGACCTGGCGGAGGCGCCCGCCAGCGCTTTCGCCAGCGGGCTGGGCGCACCCCACGCGATCGTCGCCGCAACGGACTCCGAGTGGCTCGCTTCCATCTATGGAAACCGGAGAGGAGCCCGCGTTGCGCAATATCTCATGGCACTCGCCCTCCTTCTGGTACTGGCGGAGGTTGTGCTCGCGACGCCGGGCGCAAGCCGGTCGCGACGAACCACCGAGCACCGGGCAGGGGGCGTGCAGTGATTCGCCGCAGTTTCGCATCACTCCTGCGTGAAGGCGTCAACATGCGCCGGCCCGAGCGTGGTGAGCGAGTGTCCGTAGGGGACCTTCCTGGCGCGGGGCCTTCGCTGCTGGCGGCGACTCTCGAAGACGACACGGGAGGACACGTCGTCCTGGTGGCCGACACGCCGGACGAGGCCGAGCTGCTGTTCGCCGATCTCGAGACGCTGGAGGTGTCAGCGCGATCGCGCTACCTGCCGCAGCGTGAGACGCTGCCGTACGAGGAAGCGGACCCTCACGTGGAGATCTCCAGCCGGCGGGCGGAGGCGATTTCCGCGGTGCTGGACGGCACCGCACGGCTCGTGGTGACCACGAGCCGGGGACTCGTCGAGCGGGCGCCCGTGAGTCCGGAGGGTGACTTCGGTCTCACGCTGAAGGTCGGCGACCGGATCGCGCGAAGCGATCTCGCCGAGCGCCTCGCGACGATGGGCTTCGAGAAGACCACGGGAGTCCGGGAACTCGGCGAGTACGTCGTCCGTGGAGGCATCGTCGACGTGTTCGCGTTCGGCGACGAACCGCTGCGCATCGAGCTGTGGGACGATCGCGTGGAATCCCTGCGTCGCTTCGACCTCCTTTCACAGCGATCGACGGAGCGACTGTCGCATACGACGATCCTGCCTGTCACGCTGTCCCAGGAGTTGTTCAGAGCGGACGGCAGGGAGCCGGAGCGCCGGAGTCTCCTCGAGCTCTTGCCGGAGGACTCCTGGTTGCTGTTCCGGGGACCCGCGTGCGATGACGCTCGGCGACGGCGGCTGTGGAACGAGATCCGGCAGGCGCGCGAGGATCTCTGGGATGACGAGGCCGTGGCGGCGGAAGCGCTCGTGCTGCCTCCCGCAGAGGCGAGCCGGACGATCGAACGCCTGCGTGTTCTGGACCTCGATCCGCCGGCCGGCGGCGCGAGCGTCCGGCTCGGGCTCGAACCACATCCGCCGATCGAGAGGCGCATCGGCCTGCTCGTCGACGAGATCCGGTCCGCGCGCGGCCGGGGCGACGGCGTGCTGATCCTGTGCGACAGCGCCGGCCAGCTCGAGCGACTGCAGGAGATCCTGGCGGACGCGGCGGGACCAGATCTCGCGGAGTACGTGACCGTGGCCCTCGGGGGGTTGAGCGGGGGATTCCGGATCCCGGGTCCGGATCCACTGCTCGTGCTCACGGACCATGAGATCTTCGCCCGGTCCCGAAGGATTCGACGGCATCGCCGGTTGCATGGAGTGGCGCCGCTGGAATCGATCGCATCGCTCACTCCCGGCGACTACGTGGTGCACCTGGATCACGGGGTGGGACGATTCGCGGGCCTGGAGAGGGTTCGCATCGCTCAGGAGACCGTCGAGACCCTCAAGATAGAGTACGCGGACGGAGAGATCCTGCGGGTACCGCACTATCGCGTGGACCTGATCGAAAAGTGGGTGGGCGTAGGAGATTCGGGGGAATCCGATCGACCTCCGCCGGTTCACAAACTCGGTGGAAAGCGGTGGAAGAAGCTCCGGAGCCGCACTGAGGAGTCCATCCGGGCGATGGCCACGGAGCTTCTCGAATTGTACGCCCACCGCAGCGTGAGCGAGGGGTTCGCATTCAGTTCCGATACGCGCTGGCAGCGGGAGATGGAATCGGCCTTCCTGTACGAGGACACTCCGGACCAACGGTCCGCCTGGATCGACGTGAAGGGTGACATGGAATCGCCCACGATCATGGACCGGCTCGTGTGCGGCGACGTCGGATACGGCAAGACCGAGATCGCGATCCGCGCTGCCTTCAAGGTGGTCCAGGACGGAAAGCAGGTCGCGGTCCTCGCTCCGACTACGATCCTCGTGGAACAGCACCTGCACACGTTCGCGGAGCGCCTCGCCGGCTTCCCGGTGCGCGTGGCTGCGTTATCCAGATTGCGAACTCCGGCGGAGCAGCGAGCCGCGCTTCGAGACCTGGCTGAGGGACGGATCGACATCGCCATCGGGACCCACCGCCTGCTGTCCGGCGACGTCGTGTTCAAGGACCTGGGGCTCCTGGTGGTCGACGAGGAGCAGAGGTTCGGCGTACGGCACAAGTCACGTATGCAGGAGCTGAAGCGCTCCGTGGACGTGCTGACCCTGACGGCGACGCCCATTCCACGCACCCTGCAACTGTCGCTCGGCGGGCTTCGGGACATGTCGTTGATCGAGACGGCCCCCCGGGACCGGATGCCGGTGATCACGCACGTGCTGCCCTGGAGTGACGCCGTGATTCAAGATGCGATGCGGCGTGAACTGGATCGCGCAGGCCAGGTGTTCTTCGTGCACGACCGGATCGAGACGATCGAGGCCCTGGCGCAACGGGTGAGAAGGCTGGCACCGGAGGCGCGGCTCGCGGTGGCTCACGGGCGAATGCCCGAGCGCGACCTGGAGGACACGATGGCCGCCCTGATGGACCGGGAAATCGACATCCTGGTGTCGACGTCGATCATCGAGAACGGACTGGATGTTCCTACAGCCAACACCATGATCGTCCACCGCGCGGACCGCTTCGGTCTCGCCCAGCTGTATCAGCTGAGGGGCCGGGTCGGCCGTTCTCACCACCGCGCCTACTGCTACCTGCTCGTCCCCGAAGAGGTCACACCGGAGGCTGTGCTGAGGCTGCGCATCCTGGAACACCACACGGAGCTCGGCTCCGGGTATCGCATCGCGCTCAAGGACCTTCAGCTCCGGGGTGCCGGGAATCTTCTGGGCGCAGATCAATCCGGCTTCGCGCAGGCAGTGGGGTTCGACACGTATCAGCGACTGCTTGAGCGTTGCGTGCGCACGCTCAAGGGAGAAGAGGAGGACGGAACGGCCCCGGCCACGCAAGTGAACTTGGAAGGTGAGGCCTACCTGCCCGACGACTACATCGCGGGCGCCGACCAGAAGATGCACTTGTACCGGACGATCTCCCGCCTGAACGACACGGCGACTCTGGACGCCGTCGAAGAGGAGCTGCGAGACCGCTTCGGGCCCATTCCGCCGGCGGCCGGTCGCCTCCTCGCGTCGGTAAGGCTGCGCCTGCTCGGAACCCGGCTCGGAGTGGAGTGGTTGCGACTTTCCGACAGCGACGCGCGCATGAACTTCCGCGCCGATTCGGTCCCGCGACTCGCCTTGCTGCGCGACGCGTTCACGGACCGGCAGATCGCGGTTGAAGTCCGGCGCACACAGCCGTTATCATTATGGCTTGTCCGCGCCGGGGTAGAGCCCCTGCTTCCGACGTTGATCGGGGCGCTGGAGTTGCTCGAAACCGTCCCGGCGGGACGAGGAGAATGATCCCGGGTGCAACCAGAAAACCAGAACCATCGGGCAGCGAATGAATAGAACTCTCGTGGTCGCGACGCTCTGTCTGTCCGGCTTGGTCGGAGCGTGCGGGGCCTTCGACGACGCATTGACGGGTCACGCGGGGCCCGCGGCCACGGCAGCGGGGCACACCCTTCGCTGGGAGGATCTCGGCCAGCTCATGGCCGAATCTCCGATGCCCGATTCAGCGCTTACTCCGTACTGGGCCCGGGAGTTCGCACGGCTGTGGGCCGACTACATAATACTCGCCGCCCTGTACCAGGACCCCGACACCACCCGCTCCCTGGACTACACGCGGCTCATGGAGGACGGTCGGTATCTGGCACAGGTCGCTGTCATCCGTTACCGCGACAACGTGGTGTTGGCCGGGATCGAGCCCTCCGAGGAGGAGTTGCGCGAGTACTCCGAGGCCCAGCAACCATACACGCGCCTGGATATCCGGCGGGTGGTCCTCTCCGTGCCCGACGAAGCCGAGGACTCCGTGCGAGACAGCCTCTACGCCGAAGCTCGTGCGGTCCGCGAGCGCCTGGTGGGCGGTGCCGACTTCGTGAGCGTAGCCCGAGAGAGAAGCAGCGAGCCGGCTCAGGCGAGAGGCCGGATCCTCGCGTATCAGGGACACCCTGATTTCCCGCCTGCCGCGGACTCCGTTGTGTTCCAACTACAGCCGGGCGAGATCAGCCCTGTGATCGTGGCCGCGGACGAGTTCCTGATCTACCGGATCGAAGCGAGACGGGAGCCGGACTTCGAGACGTCTCGCGTGCTGCTGTACCAGCTGATGCTCGAGGACCGCCAGGAGCAGCGCACGAGGGAATCCCTGGAAACCACGATTCAAGGTGCGAGACGCACCGTCATGCAGGGGGCGACCGACCTGGCCTTTCAGGTCGCGCGCGAGCCTGATCTTGCCGCCGGCAGGATACCGAACGGAATTCGGCTCGTGACATGGGACGGAGGCGACCTGTCAGTGGACGAGCTGCGGCGCCTCTTCCTGGTGCGGGAAGACATGCGGAAGATGTTCGCCGAGGCCTCCGAGGAAGCGGTGCATGAATACCTGATGCAGCTGGCCCGCGATGAGATCCTGATCGCGGCCGCAGCCGGGTCGGGTGTTACGGCGAACGCCGAGGATCGCGAGCAGATCGCGGGAACCCTGGCCGACCAGTTGGGCCGCCTCGCGTTTCAAATGGGCCTGTCGCACAAGCTGGCTACCAACCGACAGTTCGACACCGACGCCCAGGCCTACGCTTTCCTGCTGAGCGTGATGCACCGGTCCCATGCCGTTTCGTGGCTTGGGGCATTCCGTGTAGTGCTGGATCCGCAGCTTCCGGTGCGTGTAGATGAGGCCGGTGTCGCGAATGCCGCGAGGCGGGCAGTCGAACTGCGCGCGGCCGGGCCGGATACGCGGGAGCCCGACATTCAAGCTCCCCACGAAGCCGGCGAGGAGGCCGTGGAGGTCGGATGAACGGAGCCGGACGAGGCGGAGGACTAGCCAGGTCCACAACGGTCGGGAAGGAAGCCGGTAGGGCCGCGGCGGTCCTGTCGGCTGTGGTTTGCCTCTCTCTCAGCATCCCTGTCACGGGCGTGACGCAGGAGCCCGCGGGCGGAGAGCGCGTGAACCGACCGCCGGAAGGTGTCGCCCCGGACTCCATCGAGACCGTGGACCGAATCGTGGCAGTCGTAGGCGACACGGCCATTCTGTACAGCGAAATCATCGAAACTGTCATCCAGATGGGGGCCCAGGGAGAAGAAGTCCCCGAGCTCGGTACCCCCGAATTCGATGTCCTCTCGCGAGAAATCCTCACGAACCTGGTGGACTCGCGAATCCTGCTCCAGAAAGCCAAAGAGACAGACATCACGGTTCCCCAGGAGATGCTCGATGGGGAGACCGATCGGCGGTTCCGGGAGATCCGGAACTCTTTCCCGTCAGCAACCGAGTTCCAGGACGTGGTAGCCAAATCCGGACGGTCCCTCGTGCAGTACCGCCAGTGGCTGCGCGGACAGGTCCGCTCGCAGATGTTGATCGATGAGTACGTGCGGGCCAACCGCGAGAACCTCCCGCCCGTTTCCGTCACGGTTGAAGAGATTCAGCAGTACTTCGACGAGAACCTGTCCGGCGAGACACGGCCCGCCTCGATTTCCTTCGAGCAGGTCGTCATCGAGCCGAAGCCTGGCGAGACGGCACGGGACAGCTCGATCGCCCTGGCCGAACAGGTGCTGGCGGAGTTGCGCGACGGCAAGGACTTCCAGATCGCCGCCCGCCAGTACTCCATGGACATGTCGAATCGCGACCAGGGGGGAGACCTCGGGTGGATCCAGCGCTCGGCGCTTGTGTCGGCCTTTGCCGACGCCGCGTGGGCTGCCCGCACAGGGCTACCCGTGGGTCCGATCGAGACGCGATTCGGGTACCACATCATCCAGGTTGACAACGTGCGGGGCGGCGAGCGCAAGATTCGCCACATTCTCATCCAGCCGGTAATCGACGAGACGGATTTTCGCCGTACCGGCGAGCTCGCAATCGCCATCGCGGACTCCATCCGAGAGGGAGCTGACGCGAAGGTCATGGCGGACCGGTACGGAGTGCGCGAGGTTCCCGTCCGGTTTCCCGAGATTCCCTACGACCAGGTGGGGCAGTTTGGTGAGGCCTATGCACAGGCCCTTTCGAACCCGATCCCGGGATCCGTCGTCGGCCCGTTCCAGACCGAGGGTTTCGTCCCCGGCCGGCCAGTGTTCGCCGTCGTCCGCATCACCGGCTACCAGTCGGAAGGCTCGTGGAAGCTGGAGGACGTCCGCGAGCAGATCCGGGAGAACCTGCTCTATGAAAAGGCCTACGCACAGTTCCTCGACGAGCTGCGCGATGAAGTCTATGTAGACGTACGGCTCTAACGGGTCATGAACAGGTCGCTGAGGCAGCCAGACGGACACCTTTCCCGATCCTGATGCAGCACACGATGCCGACACGCTCCCACCGACCGAGGATCGCGATCACCATGGGCGACCCTCGGGGCGTCGGCCCCGAGGTCGTACGCGGCGCACTCGCGGATCCCTCGCTGGCGGACGCCGCGGACTACGTCGTGCTAGGTCCGAGCATCGAGCAGAGCGACGCGACCCCTGCAGGCGCCGGCCGCGCGACGTACGTCTCGGTCGGGAGATGGAACGGCGGGGGGGAGGAGGAAGCCGGAGCCCTGTCGGCAGCGGCCGTCGAACAGGGCATTGCCATGGCGCTGGCCGGCGACGTGGACGGACTCGTAACGGCACCCATTTCCAAGACTGCGCTGCATGCGGCGGGCTATGAATTTCCTGGTCACACAGAGTTCCTGAGAGAACGCTGCGGAGTTCCGGACGTGACGATGATCATGGCATCTGAACGAACGGTCCTGGGTGGGCCGCTGCGCGTCGCCCTCCTGACGGTTCACGTTCCGCTCAGACGCGTTCCCGATCTCCTCGACGTCGAATTGGTAGTCCGCCGGTCAACCATCGCGGCTCGGGCGCTCCGGGACTGGTGGGGCATCCCGCGTCCCCGTCTTGCGCTCGCCGGCGTCAACCCTCACGCTTCCGAGCAGGGTCTGTTCGGAGACGAGGAGGAACGGATCCTGGCGCCGGCGGCAGAGATTCTCGCGGCCCGGAATGACCTCGAAGTGGACGGGATATTCCCCGCCGATACGGTTTTCCGGCGCTGTCTCGATGGCTCGGTGGACGTCGTGGTCGTGCCGTACCACGACGTCGGACTCGCGGTGTTCAAGACTATCGCCGGCCAGGAAGGGGTGAACGTGACCGCGGGACTTCCGTTTCCACGGACATCCCCGGATCATGGAACGGCCTTCGACATCGCGGGCCGGAATCTCGCCGATCCGTCGTCGATGAGGGCCGCCGTGGCCGAGTGTGTCCGTTTCTGCAGCCGGGGGAGGTAAAGGCGGGTGGTACGACTTCGTTCCGTAACGAAGAGCTTCGGGGGAGCCGAGCCGGCGGTCCAGGACGTCTCGTTCCATCTCAGAAAGGGCGAGTTCGCGTTCCTGACGGGGGCTTCGGGCGCTGGGAAGACTACGATCCTGAAGCTGATCCACATGCTTCAGCGTCCTACATCCGGCGAAGTGCGCGTGTCCAGATACAGCTCCAACCGCATCAAGCGACGGGACCTTCCGGACCTGAGACGCCGGGTCGGCTACATCTTCCAGGACTTCCGGCTGCTCGAGAACCTGACCGCGGAGGAGAACGTGGCTTTCGCCCTGGAGGTCACCGGCGTGCCGCGGTCGAGGATCGGCCCACGGGTCCAGAAGCTGCTCGGCCAGGTGGGCCTCGCGGCCCGAGCTCGGGCACTGCCGCGTGAGCTGTCGGGAGGAGAGCAGCAGCGGGTGGCCGTGGCTCGTGCTCTCGCCAACGACCCGCTGGTCCTGCTGGCGGACGAGCCGACCGGGAACCTGGACGATCGGGCCTCGCTGGGAGTGCTGTCGCTGTTCCAGAGGATCAACGCCTCCGGGACCTCCGTGCTGATGGCCACGCACGACGCCGAGCTGATCCGCAGACACGGGGACGTCCGGGTGATCGAGCTCGAGCAGGGGCGACTGGTGTTCGACTCGGTCGGGGAGTCGGAGACGTGAGAGCCATTCGGGAAGCCGTAACCGGAATCCGCCGGGCCCCCGCGCTCACGGTGCTCACGGTGATGGCGATCGGGCTGAGCGTGTTCACCCTCGGCCTGTTCGGGTTGACGGCTCACAACATCGACGTAGCCCTGTCGGATGTGGAGCGCCGCGTCGAGGTCGTCGCGTACCTGCGCGACGACGCGTCCGAGGAGCTGATCGAGATTGCGCGGCATGAGATCGAGTCATACCCCGAGGTCGAGTCTGCCCGGTACGTCTCCAAGGTCGAGGCCCTGTACGAAGCGTCGCGCGAGCTCACCGAGTTCTCGGACGTGTACTCGGACCTCGAGGTCAACCCGCTTCCCGCGTCGCTCGAGATCTCGCTCCGTCCGGACTTCCGCACACCGGACGACGTGGAAGCCGTGGCCGACCGGCTCTCCGGGTATCATTTTGTGGAGGAGGCCAGGTACGGGCGCGAGTGGGTGGACCGGATCTACTCGCTTAGGAGGGTCGCCGGCGGCGCCGCGATCATCCTGGGCCTCAGCTTCGCCATCGGTGCCGCGCTTCTGATAGGCATCGCTGTCCGAATGTCGGTCCTCGCGCGGGCCCGCGAGATCTCGATCATGCAGACCATCGGCGCCACGGACGCGTACGTTCGGCGACCTTTCCTCGTGGAGGGACTCGTGACGGGGCTCGGCGGAGGTCTGCTGGCGCTCGGCCTGACGTGGGCCACCTACCTGACCGTCGAGCGCACTCTCCTCTCTCTGGCATGGCTGCCTGACCTGTGGATCGCCGGTGGGCTCGCTTTCGCAGGCCTCCTCGGCATGCTGGCAGCCAGTGGCGCCGTGCGCCGTGAGCTTCGCAGGCTGGATGCGTACTGAGCCCCTGAAGGGCGTCCGCCCCGCCGATCGCCGGTCCGCCCGGGTCCCGGCGAGGGCACTGCGGGGTGCATGGCACTTCGGATTGCTCTCTCTCGTGTTGCTGACCGTGGGAGTACCTGCCCTCGCCGCTCAGAACACGCTCGGCGACCAGATCCGTGACAGCCAGGACCGCCTGGATCAGATCCGCCGCGAGAGGCAGCAGCTGGCGCGCGAGTACGATGAGCTGCGCGGCCAGGTCCACACGTTCTCAGCAGAGATGACGAATATCGAGCGGCGCATTGGCTCTTCACGCAATGCGCTCGACGAGCTCGATCTCCAGATCCAGGCCTACGCCATCCAGGTCGAAGAAACCACTCGCGACATGCTGCACACGCACGACGAACTCGTCCTGCGCCGGACGGAGCTCGAGGCGCGGCTGCGCGAGATCTACAAGCGTGGTGATCTGCACGCCGTCCAGGTACTGATGGAGGCGCGGACGTTCGGGGACCTCCTGAGTCGGTACAAGTACCTGCACCTCGTGGCTCGCTACGATCGCACTCTCGTGCAGCACGTGCAACGCCTGGAGAATCTTCTGATCGAGCAGCGACAGCAGCTCGCCAGCGAGTTCGCTCGCCTGCGGGCGTTGAGGGGAGAGAAGCAGCGAGAGGTTAGCGACCTGGAGTCCCTGGAGGGGCAGCGCGAGCGCCGCCTCAGAAACACGCAGAGGCGGGTTTCCCAGACAGAGTCCCGGATCACGGAGCTGGACGAGGAGGAGCAGCAGCTGGGCAACCTGCTGGCCGAGCTCGAGCGAGCCCGGAGAGAAGCCGAGCGCGTGGCCGGAACGGTCAGCACTTCGACCCTTCGAACGTCAGACCTGGGAAGCCTCAACTGGCCCGTCCAGGGAAGCGTGGTGTACCGGTTCGGAGAGGCCAAGCCGGATGTCGAAGACGTGTGGAAGGGCATCGGCATCGGCGCTCTGCGGGGCACCGCGGTCACCGCGGTGGAAGCTGGCGAGGTCGCGTGGGCCGGTTCGCGCGGAGTGCTCGGACAGACGGTGATCATCGACCATGGCGGCGGATACTGGTCGGGTTACCTGTACCTGCAGGACCTCAGGGTACGCATGGGCGACCGGGTGAGCGGCGGCCAGGTCATCGGCCACGTCGGGGGTGACGAAGACTCGGCCGCAGGTACTCACGTCGAGTTTCAGATCTACGAGCCGGGGCGGGACGGCAATCCGCGTCAGGTAGATCCCGTCCGCTGGCTGCGGGGCCGGTCGTGAGCCTCCACCCGGTGGTGGGTCACAGCGAGCTCCAGGCGCGTCTGCGCCGCGCCGCCGAGTCGGGTCGGATCCCGCAGTCTCTCCTGTTCCGCGGTCCACCCGGAATCGGCAAGCAGCGACTGGCCCTGTGGCTCGCTGGACTGGTGCAGTGCGAAGCCGCAGACAATAGGCCGTGCGGCCAGTGCAAATCCTGCCACCTTGCGAACGACCTCCAGCATCCGGACATCCACTGGTTCTTCCCGGTGCCGTCGCCGAAGAACGTCTCCGGCGATCGCAGGCGGCAGAAGATCGAGGAAGCGCGGATCGAGGAGCTGAACGCACGCCGGGCCAACCCGTTGTGGCCGACTTCAGGTGACGAGGCCGCGGCGATCTTTCTCCCGATGGTCGCCGAAATCCGGTCGCGGGCCGTGCTCCGGCCGGCGATGGGGCAATCTTCCGTGTTCCTCGTTGGAAACGCGGAACGCATGGTGCCCCAGGCGTCGAGTCCCGAGGCGGCCAACGCATTCCTCAAGCTGCTGGAGGAACCACCCCCCGATACGCTGGTGTTCCTGACATCCAGCCGGCCGGGAGCATTGCTTCCGACAATCCGCTCGCGGGTTCTCGAGGTACGGGTCACGCCGCCACCGGTCGAGGATGCGCAGAGGTTCCTCGTCGAACACGCCGGGATGGACGCGTCCGAGGCGGGAGCCGCCGTGCGGCGCTCGGAAGGTTCGATCGGGACCGTCCTGGCGCTGTCGAGCGACGGGGATCCGGACGTGAGGGTGGAGGCGGGCAGCCTGCTCGCCTGCGCGGTGCGCGGTTCTCAGGCGGACCGTCTGAGGCTGGCCGCAGCGTATCCGTCGGCCGGGGCGAGGGGAGCGTTCTCGAACATGCTCGACGTGCTCGGGCGCACGATTCGCGACGCAGCCGCGGTGGCGGCCGGCGCCCCCGACGCTGCGCTGGACCCGGGCGTCGCCGACCGAATCGCGGTAGTCGGATCCGTGCCGCCCGAGGGGTGGGTCGAGGCGGCGCGTCACGTGGAGATCGCCCTCGACGCGGCGGCCGGAAACGGCAACCCGGAGGGCATCGTGGCGGTCCTGTTGGCAGATCTGGCGACGACGTTTCAGGAGAGGGCGTAGAGTTCAGACCCAGGACACCGAACTTCGCCGGGAACGTTCAGGAACCGTATGAGTAGTAGAAAGGGTTATGGTGAATCCGAAATCGCTTTCACACGTTGATAACCGGGGTCGCGCGCAGATGGTCGATGTCAGCGCGAAGGCCGTCACACGGCGCCGGGCCGAGGCCGAAGGGGAGATCCGCATGGAGCGCTCGACCCTGGACGCCATTCAGGAGAACGCCGTGAAAAAGGGGGACGTTCTGACCGTCGCCCGTCTCGCGGCAGTCGGCGGGGCCAAACGCACGGCGGAGCTGATACCGCTGTGCCACCCGTTGTCGCTGGATGGAATCGACGTCACGGTCGAGCCGAAACCGGAACTACCGGGTATCTGTTTGAATGTCTCGGTGACGACCGAGGGTCGCACGGGCGTGGAGATGGAGGCCCTGTGCGGCGTTTCGGCCGGGTTGCTGGCCGTGTACGACATGTGCAAGGCGATGGACCGTGGCATGGAGATCGGCCCGGTACGGTTGACGTACAAGGCGGGCGGAGCAAGCGGGGAGTGGCGCCGCGACTCTGCGCGCGACACGAATCAGGATTGAGACTCGAGCAGGAGCGAGCATAGATGATGAAGCGACACGCAGGCCTTCGATTCGGGCGCCGACCCGCGTCCGACGGGATGGAATACCTTCGGGACCAGTTGCCGGACGCACGGCGGACGCCGTCGAGGCGCCTGCTCGCCGCGCTGGCGGTGGGCCTGGGCGTCCTCGCCAGCCTGAATCTCGTATGGATCGCTGGATCCGTACGGCCCCGACTCGCCGAGGCGGAAGCGGCGATCGAGACTGCCCGTGCCGGTGAGCGTGACGCGCTGGGACGGAACTCGCTGATGGAGCTGCAGGTCGAAAACCTGCACGACATCGTCGATTACTCCGCCCGATACCGAATTCCCGCGGACCTCGCACAGGCGATCTACGAGATCGCGTTGTCAGAGGACCTGGCTCCCGACCTGGCTTTCCGACTGGTAGCGACCGAGTCGTCGTTCCGGCGTAATGCTCTGAGCGAGGCAGGCGCCATCGGCTACACGCAGATCGTCCCGAGCACGGCTGCCTGGCTGGACTCGAGAGTTGATGAAAACGACCTGTACGAACGGGACGTGAACCTGAGGCTCGGATTCAGATATCTCCGCCTTCTTGTTAAGCAGAACGCGGGTGACATGCGGCTCGCCCTCCTCGCGTACAACCGGGGGCCGGGCACGGTGCGGACGATCGTCGCGCAGGGAGGCGATCCGGCGAACGGCTACGCGACCCGGATCATGGGAAGCGACTAGGGCGCGACGAACCACATCGGAATGTCCGAATACGATTCGCTGCTGACGAAGATCGAGGCCAGGGATGCCGTCGTCGGCATCGTCGGTCTCGGATACGTGGGTCTTCCTCTGGCCATGGCATTCGTCGAGGCCGGTTTCGAGGTGTTGGGTTTCGATGTGGATCCCCGTGTCGTCGAAGGCCTGCGGGCCGGGAGATCGCACATCGGGGATGTCCCCTCGGAGGCCGTGGGGCCTGCCGTCGACAAGGGTCTTTTGTCGGCCACGACGGATTTCGCGAGACTGGCCGACGCGGACGCGGTGGTCATCTGCGTCCCCACTCCCCTGTCGAAGACCGAGGATCCGGATCTTTCTTTTGTGATGCGGGCCACGGATTCACTGACGGGCGTGCTGCGGAAGGGACAGCTCGTGGTGCTGGAGTCCACGACCTATCCCGGCACGACGCGCGACCTGGTGACACCGGCCCTCGAGACGTCCGGCCTCGAGGCGGGCGTGGACTTCTTCATCGCGTTCAGCCCCGAGAGGGTGGACCCGGCAAACCCCACCTGGGGCATAGTGAACACGCCGAAGATCGTCGGCGGCCTGACGGCGAGCTGCCACCGCCTCGCCGTGGCCCTGTACTCGGACGTCATCGACCGCGTGGTCGAGGTCTCGTCACCAGAGGTCGCCGAGCTGGCCAAGATCCTCGAGAACACGTTCCGGGCCGTGAACATCGGCCTCGTGAACGAGATGGCGGTCATCGCCGATAGACTGGGAATCGATGTGTGGGAAGTGATCGACGCCGCCGCGACCAAGCCGTACGGCTTCATGCGGTTCTTCCCGGGGCCGGGGCTGGGTGGACATTGTATCCCGATCGATCCGCTGTTCCTCGCGTGGAAGATGAAGACGCTGCAGTACCGGACGCGGTTCATCGAGCTCGCGGCCGAGGTCAACGCCGAGATGCCCACGTATGTGATCAGACGAACGGCGGAAGCGCTCAACTCGGTGCGCAAACCAGTCAACGGCAGCCGCGTCCTCGTGCTGGGCGTCGCCTACAAGCCGGACGTGAACGATACTCGCGAGAGCCCGGCCCTGGACATCATTGACTTGCTCCGGCAGCGAGGCGCCGAGGTGGAGTATCACGATCCGCACGTGCCGGAGCTGGACTTGGAGTCCGGTGATCTGTCTTCCGTCGAACTCACCGCGGAGCGGCTCGAGGCCGCTGACCTGGTGCTGATCGCCACGGACCACAGCGCGGTGGACTACGAAATGGTCGGACGTCACGCGTCCCTCGTGGTCGATCCACGGAATGCCATGGGCGACGCGGAGAAGGCCGTCGTGTACCCGATCGCGGGTCCGCCGCGCAACGGATCCCGGGCCGCGCCCGGCGCACAGACCACGACCGATGACTGAACCGTGCGAAGGCGGGCGAGTCGGTCCCGTGCGGGCCTTTGTCCGGCGAATTCCGCCGCTTCGCAGGGCCGCGATCCGCACCGTGCGCTGGGGCGACCGCACGGCGGCGCAGACGCATATCAAGGAATTCTGGATCTACTCCCGCCGCAGCGGCCGGAGGCTCGTCGGGACGGACCACGATCCGAACGTCAGGTTCATCATATACGGCCAGGGGCGCAGCGGGAGCAGCGTCCTGCTGGACCTGATTGGATCACACCCCGATGTCTACTGTGAAAGCGAGATCTTCAACCGCAAGGTGGCAGCGCGACTGATCTGGCCAATGCACTACCTGCAGGCGCGGGCGGCTCTCTCACCGCAGCCGGTATACGGGTGCAAGATGAAGATCTACCAGATGACGGACGACCAGAGCATCGAAGACCCGCACCGGTTCATGCAGGACCTTCACTCCGATGGTTGGAAGGTGATCCACCTGGTGCGGGAGGACCTGTTCCGGAAGGCGCTGTCGCTGGTCGTGGCGGAAACGCGTGGTCAGTTCCTGGACCGGCGTCAGGATTCAGGAAGCGGCGTGAGCACGATTCGGATCGATCCGGCCCGCCTCGCGGAGGCGATGCGCGAGCGCCGAAGTGCGGATGAGGCGGAACAGGCGGCTCTGGAAGGAATTCCTCACACCCGCGTCACATACGAATCCGACCTGCTGGACGCGGCGAACCACCAGGCTGTCAGTGACCGTGTTCTCGCATACCTCGGCCTGGAATCAGCTCCCGTCGAGACCCGGTACGTGAAGACGAGCCGAAGCCGCGTATCCGACTACGTTTCGAACTACGCTGAAATGTGCGAGTTCCTGAGTCAGACGGAGTTGTCGTCGTACCTGCCCGCAACCGAGCCCGCTTGAGTCCCTGACAGGTTGCCGAGGAACCCTGCCAGATCGCCTGCCTGCGCCGGATCACCGTCTGACCGTAATCCGATCTCCAGGATGAATCAGGCTCGAGTCGAGACCGTTGATCCGCATGAGCTGCGTCGTCGACACGTTGTACCGCCGGCTGATCGTCCACAGGGAGTCGCCGCGCTGCACCGTAACCGAAAGGGGTCCACTGCCCGTTGAAGACCCACTGCCGGTCACCGGAGCCGCACTGGCCACGCGACTGGGTGACGCTCCGGAGCGGGGTATGATCAGGCGCTGCCCGATCTGAAGCCGCTTCGGATTCACGTAGTCGTTGGCCGCTCTGATCGCGGTGACGCTCGTGCCGTACCGCCCCGCGATATGGCCCAGCGTCTCGCCCCGCTGCACCCGGTGTTCGAGCCATGTGACACGCTCGGACGGCGGCACTTCCGCGTAGTTGGCGGCGAACTGCTCGCTCCGACCGATCGGCACACGTACCTCGGCGACCTGGTTCGGCGGCGTGACACGCCTCAGGTACTGCGGATTGAGGAGACGTATCTCGTCCTCGCTGACGCCCGCCGCCTCCGCGAGCACGTCGAAACTGGTGGCATCGGGGACTTCGACCGTCTCGAACTCGAGCGGCCTCTCCGGGACCACGTCGCCAAAGCCGTACTTTTCTGCGTTCTTACCGATGATGGCCGCCGCGATCAGCTTCGGTACGTAGTTCCTTGTCTCACGGCGCAGCACACGAGCGTCAGCCAGATCCCAGAAATCGGTCGAACCGGTGCGTTTGATTCCTCGACTGACACGCCCGGCGCCCGCGTTGTAGGCGGCCGCGGCCAGGTACCAGGAGCCGAATTCGTCGTACAGATCAGCCAGATGCGCGATCGCCGCGTCCGTCGCCTTGTACGGATCCCGTCGCTCGTCGATCCAGTAGTCGATCTGGAGGTCGTACCGGCGGCCCGTTCCGCGGATGAACTGCCACATGCCCGCCGCGCGTGCCCGGCTGTAGGCGTTGGGGTTCATCCCGCTCTCGATCATCGCGAGGTACAGCAGGTCCTCCGGTAGCTCGGCCTCTCGCAGGCGGTTCCGGATCATGTCCTCGTAACGCCCTGCGCGAGTCAAGTATGTCGCGAACCTGTCATGGGCCTTCACCGAGAAGTATTCGATCCAGCGCTCGACAGCTTCGTTCGTCTCGAGGGGAATATTGTACCGCGCGGCGTTGGCGGGATTCGTGCTCAGACCCAGCGGATCCGCTCCGAACAGCAGGTAGAACTCCTCCCGACTCAACTCGTCGAGGCTGTCCACCACCTGCTCGGCTTCTCGCTGCGCCTCGATCAGACGAGCTTCATCGACGCCCTCGGCCTCGGCCTCTGCCAGGGCTGCGGCATCAGCCTGGGAAGCGGGAGGCGGCGCCTGAGGCGATCCTCTTGGTGTGACCACCGGCTCGACCGAACCCGGCTGTGGATTCGCGGAACAGCCCCACATC
>Ga0255058_10000175_pt1 | contig 37695 bp, 34 predicted proteins | sample Cases_109_9_MG_FD_188637 | JGI IMG/M metagenome (GOLD analysis project Ga0255058, IMG submission 188637) | Seawater microbial communities from Amundsen Gulf, Northwest Territories, Canada - Cases_109_9 | ecosystem: Environmental > Aquatic > Marine > Gulf | place: Canada: Northwest Territories...
GACCCTGGAGCTCCGCCCGCTCGAGGGCGGGCAGGAGCAGCGACCAGACGCTCGCGGCGATCATCACACCGGCCGCGAATCCGAGCATGGACTGGACGAGCGGCTGCGGCATCCGGCGAGTCGTGAATACGAGCGCCGCGCCCACCGCCGTGACCGCCCACGTGAACAGGCCGGCAAGCAGCGCCTGCTGAACGGCCGACATCCCGAGAAAGCTTTCCATCACCGCCGCGTTTCGATGTCGATGTAAGGAAGGCCCATGCTGCGACAATGGCTGTCCCCAGCCGTCGGAACGCTACTATCGCGCGCCGCCGGCCGTGGTGTGGGGAAGACCTCGGCTATGGTGCCGCTGAGGGTGCGGATGAGGCCGACAAACGTAATGACCCATGCAGTACCGAGCCGCCCGATCAAGACCCCCCGCGTCAATTCGACAACCGCGCCGTCAGAGACGCGTACAGGAAGCCAGTATCCTCGCTCGGGCCCGTTTCCTCGATGAACCGTCCCGCGAAGAAGCGGCTGTACCCGACCAGTCCCGTGAGATGTCCGCCGAAGCGGTACGCCGTCGTGAAATCGAGCTCGCTTCCGACGGATCTCGACGCGCCATCCCCCGGTGCCCGCACGACCGCGCCGCCCGCGTTGTACAGAGCGTCGTGCAGGCTGGCCCTCCAGAAGCGATAGCCCCTGATGGCGATGTTGAGCCCTCTGACCGGCTCGAGTCCGACGCCGATGCTCGGGCTGATCACGTTCTGCCGGCCGACGACGTCGGCATAGCCCAGAAAGGCGTGGCCGAGCGGAAAGAGCTGGTTGAAGGTGCCCACCTCTCCCCCGGGGTTCGCGTCGCCGCTGCCGTAGTCGAAGCCGACGAGCACACGGGGCCGCACCGGGGCCCGAGTGAACGCATACGTCGCCTGGCTCCCTACCATGAAGGCCGAGATGTCCTTCCCTGCCAGCGCCCCGAACTGGAAGGCGGCCTCCACATCATAGTGCAGACGGGCACCTGCGAGCGCGCCGCCGACTCGCGCCCCGATCGTCTGCCGATTCTCCTTTCCCGACGTCCCGTTGAACGCCGCAGAATCCCTCACCAGGGCCAGCCAATAGACATCGAGTCCGAGCGAGCCCGCGACGAGGCTGTCGGTCACGTAGACCCCGAAGAAGTCGCTCTCGTCGTCGCTCACGTTGAAATCGGACTTCCGGACGTTCACCTTCCGCGCCCAGTAGCCCTGAGCCGTCACACCCTTCGCCTCCAGGATCGCTCTGGCTCCGTCGAACGTCCGCTGCGTGTTCGCCCAGTCGAGCGGGCTCACGAGCCTCTGCTTCCCGAAGGACATCTCCTGGCGGCCGCCCCGCGCCGTAAGCCTGTAGTCCTCGCCGAGTGGAAGGACCACATCGAGGAACGCGTTCTGGAGGCCCAGATCGTCGGCGTCTATCGACCGCCGCCCACCGGGAAGGTCGCGCGGGGTGCTTAGAGAGGATCTGGCCTGGACGTAGACTCGAAAATGGTCGCCGAGGCGAAGATCCGTTCCGAACAGGATCCGGCTCAGGAGGAAGGTGTCGTCCTGATCCGGATCGAAACCGAAGTTGGACCAGCCCTCCACTCGCAGCCGGAGCGCGGCCGCCAGGCTGACTGAGACGGACTCCTGCCCCCGCACGGGTGACGCCATCAGCGCCGATCCCGCGAGAACCGCCATCCCGAGGCGCCGAACGGCCCTGGGGTCCGTGGCCCGCATCAAGCCTCCGGTGTCTTCGGAGCAGGTAGTGAGTCGGTTTGCATCTTCGGGGAGACAGCCCAACGACGTGAGAACGTAGCGACGCTGCTACGACCGCTCAGCACCTCACCTCCGCGTTCCGCCTTCTATACCACCACCAGGTAGCCGCGATGCAGGTGATGTAGTAGGCGATGAACACGTAGATCGCGGCATCCGGCTCGCCGGTAAGTGTGATCGAAGTTCCATAACTCCTCGGGATTACGAAGGCGCCGTAAGCGGCCATCGCCGATGTGAATCCGAGCACCGCCGCCGCCTCCTTGCTGGCATCCTTGAGCGCTTGCGCTTCGGCCCCGGGCCCCTTGCCGGCCGTCTCGCGTTCCAGGACCGTACGGAAAATGACCGGGATCATCTGGAAGGTCGAAGCGTTGCCGACCCCGGTCGCGCCGAACAGTATCATGAACATCGCGAAGAAGCCCCAGAACGCTCCCGGCTGATCCTTTATGCTCAGGAAGAACAGTACGCCCGCGGCCGCCCCGGCCATGACCGCAAAGGTCCACAGGGTGACCCGGCCGCCGCCGAGCCTATCGGAGAGCCAACCGCCGGGCGGCCGGATGAGCGCGCCGACCAGCGGACCGAGGAAGGCGAAAGCCAGCGCATCAACCTCGGGGAATTGAGTCCTGATCAGGAGGGGAAACCCGGCCGAGTAGCCGATGAAGGAACCGAACGTGCCTACATAGAGCCAGACCATGATCCAGTTGTGCTTCCGCTTGAAGATCACCGCCTGCTCTTTGAAGGAGGCCCTGGCGCTGCCGATATCGTTCATGCCGAACCAGGCCGCGATTGTGGCCGCGATCAAGAACGGCACCCAGATGAAGCCGGCGTTCTGCAGCCACATCGGTCTGGCGACTTCGCCCTGCGTCCACGTCTGCGGATCGCCGCCGAGGGCGCCGAAGACGGCGCCGGTGATCACGAGAGGCACCACGAACTGCGCCACGCTGACCCCGAAATTGCCGAGGCCCGCGTTGAGTCCGAGGGCGGCGCCCTTCTGGTTCTGCGGGAAGAAGAAGCTAATGTTGGCCATGGAGGAGGCGAAATTGCCACCGCCGAAGCCGCACAGCAGCGCGAGCACCAGGAACAGCCAGTAAGGGCTGGCTGGGTTCTGCACGGCGAAGCCTATGCCGACAGCCGGCAGCAGCAACGACACGGTGCTCAGCGCCGTCCACAGGCGGCCGCCGAAGATCGGGATCGTGAACGAGTAGAAGATGCGGAGCGTCGCGCCGGACAGGCCCGGAAGCGCGGCCAGCCAAAACAACTGGTCGGTGTCAAACTCGAAGCCGATCGCCGGCAGGTTCACCACGACAACGCTCCAGACCATCCAGACGGCGAAGGCGAGCAGCAGCGCCGGTATCGAGATCCATAGGTTGCGCCTCGCGATGCGCCGGCCGCGGCTCTCCCAGAACTCCGGGTTCTCCGGATCCCAGTCCGTGAGCAGGTGGCTCGGGAGCTTCACGGTTTGCGTTGTCATTTCTCTCTCCGTTGAGTCGCTTCCGACTAGCTGGCCGAGACCGCCACGGCCGGCCCTTCCTCGTCGAACGAGCCCTCGGGCTCCTCGAGAAAGACCAGGCAGTAGAGCACGGCGAAGGCGGCGCCGGCAGCGAGGATGAGGAAGAAGGTGCGGGCGTCCACCAGGGAAAAGAGGACGAGGTAAACAACTGCGCCAACGTTGCCGTACGCGCCTGCCATGCCGGCGATCTGGCCGGTCCTCCGTTTGCTGATCATGGGGATGATCGCGAACGTTGCACCCTCCGCTCCCTGAACGAATATCGAGGTCACGACGGTCATGGCGACCGCCAGATAGAGGGGCCAGGAAGAGTCGATTGCCGCCATCCCAAGGAAGCCCAGGGCGATCCCCGCCATGTAACCCAGCATGACTTTCTTGCGGCTGGACAGCACATCGGAGATCAGGCCGCCGAGCGGGCGAGCCACCAGATTCACCAGGGCGAACGAGGAGGCGAGCAGTCCGGCGAGTGTAGGTGAGATACGGAACGTACCCTCAAAGAAAATCGGTAGTACCGAGATGACCGCCAACTCGGCCCCGAAGTTGGCGAAGTACGTCGTGTTGAGCGCGGCCACGCTGCTGAACGGGTAACGCTCGCTTTCCGGGACGCCCTTGCGCAGGTAGGGAAGGTTGACCCGCAGGGTCTTCACGACATGGGCCACGAATACCAGGGCCAGCACCGCGTAAATCACGTGCAGCATTTGCTGAGAGAGCGCGGGCTCTCCGGGATTCCCGCCCAAGCTGATCCCGGAGGCCCTCCAGGCCAGTAACGCCATAGCGGCAATCAACGGGAACGACCAGGCAAGGTACTGGATGAGATCGCCTCGCGAGCTGACCAGCAGGGGCCCGGTCTTGGACACGCCGACGAACGCCCTGCCCTCCGGCATGTCCCGGACAATGAACAGGTAGACGATGCCGTACCCCAACGACACGACACCGTTGATGGCCAGGGCGTACCGCCAGCCGTCTTCCGCGTTTCCGAAAAGCTCGAGGGCGATCCAGGGAAGCGTCATCGCGGCCCAGGCGGAGCCGAAGTTCCCCCACCCGGCATAAAAACCCTCGGCCCGCCCCACCATCTTGGGCGGGAACCACTGGGCGACCATGCGGATCCCGATCACGAACCCGGCCCCTATAGTGCTGAGGACGAGCCTGGCAACGAGGAGCTGCATGAAGCTGTTGCCGAGGGCGAAAGCGAAAGTCGGGATGGACATCACGATCAGCAGCCCGGAGAAGCATCTGCGGGGCCCGTACTTGTCAATCAGCGCGCCGATGACGATGCGGGCTGGGATCGTCAACGCGACATTGCAAATGGCGAAAAGGTTGATGTGGTCACGCGTCAGCCACCCATCCGGCCCACCCAGGTCCCGCAACATGGTGGAGGCCAGCGGAGCCATGTTGAACCACACGTAGAAAGTGATGAAGAAAGCGATCCACGTGAAGTGGAGCGTCCGGATGCGCTCCTGCTTTAAGTCAACCAGCTCCGGGATCCTACCGGGCATCACAGTCCTCCTTTCTCTCCCAGCGGGAATCCGTCTCTGATCCACTGGCGAGGTCTATGAGCCGCTCCGGCATGTCGACGACGAGGTGGGGCCGTAGGCTGGCGAAGGAAGCGGACTCGTCCGTCCGTAATCGCCCGGCCCCCGGTTCAGTTGTTCTTGGGTCGTGCGCTGCTCCAGGCCGCACCCGGGTCCCGGATGGTCTTCCGGTCCCAGTTCCAGATGACCTGCTGATAGGGCCGCACGATGTAGTGCAGCGGTGCCACCATGAAGTGCGCCAGGCGCGTGAACGGAATCATGAACATGATGGCGAACGCGCCCAGGATATGAAGCTTGATGACCCAGGGTAGCGCGAAGATCGCCCCGGTCTCGGGAGACAGCGTGACCAGAGACCACAGATAAGGGGACAGATCGGCCGCGAACCAGGATGCGCCCCAGCGATAGGCCAGAGCGATCCACAATCCCAGCACCACCTGGATGAACAGGAGCAGCGCGATGGCGACGTCCATCTTCGTGGTCACCGCACGGATGCGTGCGTTGGTGAACCGCCGGAACAGGAGGGAGACCAGGCCGACGAAGATGCTGACCCCAAACACGAAGGCGGTCACCTCGAGGACGAGCAAGCGGACGGGGACGCTGTTCCAGGCGAGGTTGGCCTGCGGAAGCATGAACGCGATGAGGTGCCCGAAGAACACCACCACGAGGCCGATGTGGAAGGGCACCGAGCCCCAGAACAGCTCCCTCCCCTCCAGGAACTGCGAAGAGAGCGACGAGATCGTGAACCCTCTTCGCGAATACCTGTAGGCGAGACCCAGGACGAAGACGGCCGCCGCCACGTACGGAAACGCGACGAACAGGAAGGTGTTGAGGACGTTCATAGCATGCTCCCCGTGGGACTCGGTTTACCTTTGCCGGCCTCGATCTCCAGCTCGCGGCCGATGGAACCGAGGAAATCGTTGTCCACCTCCGGTGGCTTCCACTCGGCAAGTTCGAAGTCCTCCTTCAAGACCTCCACGAGAGCCGCCAAAGGCGCGCGGAACATCGTGCCCCGCTCCGCCGACGAGGCAATCAGAGTCTTGAAGTGCTTCTGGTACAGCTTGTTCTTGGCTTCCATGCGGTGAACGCCGAACTCCTCGATCATCCTCTCCAGCGCGGGGTGGAGGATCTCCATGACGAATTCGTGCGCAAGCTCGCGGTCGTCCCAGCGAGCGAGCAGCCGTAGCACGTTGGGCAGGTGATCCGGGAGCTCGCTTCCGGGCTCGACGCCGGCTTCACGAAGCTCCCGGTTGAGGTTGACGAGGAGCTCTCCCCGCTTGTAGTCGTCTCCGAAGACGACGTAGCCGACGGAAAGGGTCGTGATCGACTGCACGTCGAAGGATCGGGTGAAGATCTCCTGGACTTCATCCAGCGCCTCGGGCGTAAACGGTTCGCCGTCAGTGGGAAGGGCCTGCGCGAAGGCGTCGATCTCCGCCGCCGCGATCACGTATCGACCCGCAAGCAGCTCGTACACACTCTGGACCCAGGTCGGGTAATCCCGACGCGGATAGTCGAAGAGCTTGGCCAGGTGCTCATAGTGCGTCAGCGGGTGCATCGTCACGCGCCCCTCTTTGCCGTCCCGGCCTCGAACCCGAACCCCCCGCTGCCCCGCACATCGCCGGTGAACTCCAACATCTCGATAGCCTGCTCACGGTGCGCCGCCGGGATCACGAAGCGGTCGTCGAAGGTGGCCAGCGAGGTGAGGTAGTAGATGTCGTCCGCCAGACGCGGGGTCAGCCCCGTGTCGGCCAGCGCCTGCCTCACCGTGTCCTCCGGAACGTCACCCACCGTTTCCCGCCGGCGGTGGAGCCGGACCGTCATCAGCTTCTTGATCCGGTCCGCCACGGCGGTGGTGTCGCCCGCGCTGAACAGGTTCGCCATGTACTGGAGCGGGAAGCGCGCCTCATCGATGGTGCCGAAGAGCTGTTCCGTACTCGTGTCGTACAGCCAGCTGTCCGGCCAGATTTTGCCGATCGGGTTCATCTTCTCGGCCTGCTCGCTGTGGTCGACATCCGAGACCGAGGCCATCACCGGCAGCAGGGGCGGCACGTAGAAGAGCATGGGCAGCGTCCGGAACTCCGGGTGCAGGGGAAGCGCCAGGCTCCAGGCCTTCACGAACTTGTACGTGGGAGAGGACTGCGCCGCGTCGATCGTGGAGTCAGCGACCCCATTGGCCTTCGCCGCCGAGATGACCTCTCGGTCGAAGGGATCGAGGATCATCTCCATCTGGCGCTGCACCACCTCCGCCTCGTCCGCGGAGGCGACCGCCTCGATCTGGTCGGCGTCGTAGAGCATGACGCCCAGGTAGCGGATCCGTCCCACGCACGAGTGCATGCAGGCCGGCGCCAGGCCCGCCTCGATCCGCGGGTAGCAGAGGATGCACTTCTCGGACTTGCCGGTGCTCCAGTTATAGTAGGTTTTCTTGTAAGGGCAGGCCGTGACGCACATGCGCCACCCGCGGCAAACGTCCTGGTTGATCAGGACCACCCCGTCCTCGCCACGCTTGTAGATGGCGCCCGACGGACACGCGGCGACGCAGGCGGGATTGAGGCAGTGGTTGCAAATCCGCGGGAGATAGAAGAAGGCCATGCGCTCCATCTCGAACATCGCCTCCTGCTCGGCGGGCGAGAGCCCCTCCAGGTTGGGATCGTTTCGGGCGTAGTCGGGCGACCCGCTTAGATCGTCGTCCCAGTTCGGCCCCATCTTGATGTCCATCGGCTCGCCGGTGATCATCGAGATCGGGCGGGCCGTGGGCTGATCATCGGCGGCTGGTGACTCGATCAGATCCAGGTACTTGTAAGTAAACGGCTCATAGTAGTCGTCGATCACCGGCATGTGGGGGTTGTGGAAGATGTTGGTGAGGCTCTTCGGCTTGCCCGCGCCCTTCAGCTTGATCCCCTTGCCGTTCTTCTCCCAGCCGCCCTTGTAGATCTCCTGGTTCTCCCACTTGCCGGGATAGCCCGTCCCCGGTTTCGTCTCCACGTTGTTCCACCACATGTATTCGGCGCCCTTGCGGTCGGTCCAGATGTTCTTGCAGGCGATCGAGCACGTGTGACAGCCGATGCACTTGTCGAGGTGGAACACCATCGAAATCTGCGAGCGAACATCCATTTCAGCCCTCCCGTCCCTGGCGCAGTTCCCTGGTCATCAGAACACCACCTTGTCCATTCGCTTGACGACGACGTGGGTGTCCCGGTTCGGGGCGATCGGCCCCCAGTAGTTGAAGTGATAGGTGAACTGCCCGTAGCCCCCAGCGAGGAAGTTGGGCTTGAGGTGGATGCGGGTGAAGCTGTTGTGGCCGCCCGCGCGCTTTCCGCCGCGCACCTGTGACTTTGGGATGCCGACCGTGCGCTCGGGAACGTGGTACACGATGCACACGCCCTTCGGGATTCGAGCGCTGACGCAGGCGCGCGCGCAGTAGACTCCGTGGTCGTTGTAGACCTCGCACCAGTCGTTGTCCCGGATGCCGAGCTCCTCCGCGTCCACCTCGCTCAACCATACGGGCTCACAGCCCCTGGAGAGGGTCAGCATCCGGTGGTTGTCACCGTAGGTGGAGTGGATGTGCCACTTCCCGTGCGGGGTGAGGCAGTTCAGGATCTTCGCCTCGCCATCCTTCAGCGTCTGCTTGAGATCGCCGTAGGCCTCCGGTTTCGGAGATGGCTTGTAGGTCGGGAGGTTCTCACCGTAGGCCAGATACATCTCGTGGTCGAGGTAGAAGTGCTGGCGACCCGTCAACGTCCTCCAGGGAACCAGCTTCTCGACGTTGTAGGTGAAGGCAGCGTACGCCCTTCCACCGTTCATGACGCCCGACCACAGCGGCGAAGTGTTGTACCGGCGCGGCTGTGCCTGAAGGTCCGCGTACCGGATGAGCACGTCCTCGCTGCCGGCCCCCAGGTCGACCAGATCCAGACCGGTCCGCGTCTCCGCGTCCCGGTAGGCCCGCATGTTCAGCACGCCGTTGGTCAGGGTCGAGAGGTGGAGGACCGCGTTCGCCGCCCACACGTCCTCCCTTAGCGACGGCTTGACGCTCCCGTTCCGGCGCTCCACGGGAAAGTGGTTGGACGCGATCATCTCATCGTAGGCGTCAGCGCATTGATAGTGGTTGCCGTGCGCAGAGAGACCGTTCGTCCGAACCAGATCGCCGAGCGTGATGAACTTCTCGTAGAGCTGCGTATAGTCGCGGTCCACGACGGCGAGGTTGTGCATCGTCCTGCCGGGCACGGCCTCGCACTCGCCCTGATACCAGTCCTTGATGACCGACTGCGAGATCTCGCCAGCGGAGTCGTGCGCGATGGGAACCGTGACGACGTCCTTCTGCGGCTCGGGAAAGTACTTGGCTGCCGCCTCGCTGGTGGCCTTCGCCAGGTCGCGGAAGATGGCCCAGTCCGTCTTGGACTCCCATACCGGTGCGATGGCAGCCGAGAGCGGGTGGAGGAACGAATGGAGGTCCGTGCTGTTCAGATCCGCTTTCTCGTACCAGGAGGCGGCAGGGAGGACGATGTCGGAATAGAGGGCGGAGGAGTCCATCCGGAAGTTCAGGTCGACGATGAGGTCCATCTTCCCGACGGGCGCGACTTCGTGCCACTTCACTTCGCTGGTATGGTCCTCTGAGTCCTCCGCGATGAGGTTCGAGTGGGTGCCCAAGTAGTGCTTCAGGGCGTACTCGTGCCCCTTCATGCTCCCCATGATCGCGTTGCCACGCCAGATGTACCACACGCGTGGGAAGTTGTGCTCGGCCTCCGGGTCGCTCACCGAGTAACCCAGCTCCTTGCTCTTCAGCTTGTTCAGGACGTACTGCGTGATGCCCTCGTCGTCGGTGGCGCCGTGGTCACGCGCCTCCCTGCACAGCTCGAGCGTGTTCTGGTCGAACTGGGGGTAGAACGGCATCCAACCCATCCGCACAGACTTGTAGATCTGGTCGGCCATGTGCGGCCGGGTCATCTCGTTGTCGGGAACCGTGTTGTACCGGGAGAACTGCCCATCGTACCGATACTGACAGGTGTTGATGTAGTGCCAGATCGGCGTCTGCTGGAGCCGGATGGCGGCCTGCCAGTCCTTCGCGAAGGCGATGGCGCTCCAGGAGTCCATCGGGGCGAGCTTCTCCTGACCCACGTAGTGGTTGAGACCACCCCCGTTCACCCCCACGCATCCGGTGAGCATCAGGGCCATCGCGCCCGCCCGGTACATCAGGTTGGCGTGGTACCAGTGGTTGATCCCGGCCCCGATGATGATCATGCACCTGCCGCCCGTGGCCTCGGCGGTGCTCGCCCACTCGCGAGCGAACTGGAGCACGGTGTCCGAGGCGACGCCGGTGAAGAGCTCCTGCCACGCCGGCGTGTACGCCGCATCCTTGTCGCCGTAGCCCGTCGGGTACTCGCCGGGCAGATCCCGATCGACGCCGTACTGGGCCATGGTGAGGTCGTAGACTGTCGTGACCGTGACGGGGCCCTCGCTGGTCTCGACCTGCATGGCGGGCACGCCGCGGTACACGGTACGGTCGAGCCCGAACTCGGTGAACGCCGTCTGGGCGACCTGCTCGGACCGCCCGAGGAGGGTGAGCACGGGGTCGTAGGGCTGGTCGTCGACGACGCTCTCGGGCTTCATGTTCCAGTTGCCCTGCTTCTCGTCCCATCGGGACCCCGAGCTACCCTTCGGAACCACGAGCTCACCGCTCGCCGCGTCGATGTTGAGGAACTTCCAGCCCCCGTTCGGAATGTCGCGGTACCTGGAGATCTCCGAGGCGCGGAGCAGCCGTCCCGGCTTGTAGTGCTCGCCGTCCTTCTCGAGCTTCACGAGGTACGGGCTGTCCGTGTACTTCTTGACATAGTCGATGAAGTACGGGGTCTGCTTCTCGTGGTGGAACTCCTTCAGGATCACGTGGGTCGTCGCCATCCAGAAGGCGCCGTCGCTTCCCGCATGGAGAGGCACCCACTGGTCGGCATACTTGCAGACCTGGCTGAAGTCGGGCGAGAACACGACGGCTTTCGTGCCGTTGTGACGCGACTCGGCGAAGAAGTGGCAGTCCGGCGTCCGCGTCATGTTCAGACACGCGCCCATGTCCGCGATCATCTTCGCGTTGAACCAGTCGGCGCTCTCGCAGACGTCGGTCTGCTCGCCCCAGATCTCCGGGAAGGCCGTGGGGAGGTCACAATACCAGTCGTAGAAGCTGAGGTTGACGCCCCCGAACAGCTGGAGGAAGCGCGAGCCGGCCGCGTAGCTGAGCATCGACATGGCCGGGATCGGGCTGAACCCGATCACCCGGTCGGGCCCGTACTCCTCGGCGGTGCTGATATTGGCCACGGCCATAATCTCCATGACCTCGTCCCAGCTCGCTCTCCGGAAGCCGCCTTTGCCGCGGGCCTGCTGGTAACTCCTCCGGGCGGCCTCATCCGCCTGCAGGGCTTTCCACGCCTTCATGGGATCGCCCGTCTCGCGCTTCTTGGCCCGGTAGGCATCGATGAGAGCACTTCTAATCAACGGGTACTTGATCCGCAGCGGGCTGTAGAGGTACCAGGAGTACGAGATTCCCCGCTGGCACCCCCGGGGCTCATAGGGAGGCAGAGAGTCTTCCAGCAGCGGGTAGTCGAGCTGCTGCGTCTCCCAGGTCACGATCCCGTCCTTGACATGGATCTGCCAGGAGCATCCGCCCGTGCAGTTCACGCCGTGCGTGCTGCGTACCACGCGATCATGCTGGAAGCGGTTGCGGTAAAACTCTTCCCATTGCCGGGTCTGTGGCGAGATGATGTCTTTGATCCAGCCCATGTTTCCTTCTCAGTCCCCTGCCGGGTGTGGATTCATGTGGACCTGACCTGTCTGTCGAAGATCGCCTTATTCACGGAACCCTTGCTGCGCCCACGCCAGATGAGTGTGTAGAGGAGCAGGAGAAACGCCGTGCCCACGATCCCCGCGAAGAACAGCTTGATGCCGTACTCCCGCGGCTGATACAGCGCCTGGTCGGCATCGGCCTGCTGCAGAAAGCCGACGAGAGCCATGGCCTCTTCCTCGGTGAGCGCGCTGTTCAGATAGGCCCTTCTCATGACCGGGTACGGGGGTCGTGCGAGAATCGCCGCTACGCCGCGTGCGCTCAACCGCGAGATCACCGTCGTGAGATCGGGCGCGAGGATCCCACCGCCGAACACTGCGTCGTTCCTCACCTCGTGGCACGCGTTACAGGCCGGCCCGTTGTTGGCCAACCGGGTCGTTCCCTGAAAGAGGTTCTGCCCCAGGAGGATCTGCTCCTCGGTGGCCTCCTCCATGACTTCCGCCGGGCCTGAGGATGCGTCTCCGGTGGGTTCAGCCGTGCGTATGTACTCGATGACCGCCAGGATCTCGTCATCGGCAAGTGACTGGTCGGGCATCGCTATCTTGAACTCCTCGAAGATCGCCACGGCATCGGGATCTCCGGCCTTCACGAGCTCCTGGGAGCCCTGGACGAAGCTGATGATCCAACCCTCGCTGCGGCGCTCGGCCACCCCCTGGAGGTCGGGGCCCACGAGCACACCGCCGCCGATCGTGTGGCACATGACGCACAGGTCCTGGAACACCTGCTGACCCTGAGATGCGGGGTCTTGGACGGTCGTTGCTGGATCTCGGACTGCCGCTGGGGGGTCCTGGGCTGTCGCTGAGGTGTCCTGCTGCACTGCCGATACGGGGTCCGGGCGCAACAGCGCCCATGTCAGGGCAGCACAACATGCCACGGCGGAGCTTGGAACCGCCGCAAGCGAGAGCTTCAGCATCGATCTACCTGCCCTTTCGGTCTCCAGAATCGCCGAGCAGCGCAAGTTTCTGGGATAAGCCCGCCGCCAGGCTGGCGAGCGTCGTCTCCTGCAGGTAGGCCCTGATCGCCATGCGTAACGGTTTGTAGGTGTCGTGCAGCGGACAGGGTGTGTCGTCCGAGCAAGGGTTGAGGCCCACGGCGCAGCGTTCCAGCTCGCCGGTGCCCTCGATCGCCTCTTTGATCTCGAGAATACAGATGTCTCCCGGTTCGCAGGCTAGGGAATACCCGCCGGTCGGCCCGCGCGCCGACGTCAGCATGCCCGCCCGCACCAGATCCTTCAGGATCTTCCCGAGGAAGGCACGCGGGAGGTCTTGCGCGGTGGCGATCTCCGACAGCATGGTCCGTTCTTCCGGCGGCCGTTGCGCCAGGTAGGTCAACGCCCGGATCGCGTACTCACAGGTGTTGGAATAGAGAATGAGAGCGCCCTTGCGTTATATTAAAGAGTTTCGGGTCTAGTTATCCGTTATTATACACCGACGGACGTTTCCCACACCAGCGCGAAGGGACAATCCGATGAAGGTGCTGCCGAATCCACCCGAGACGTTCACAGCGTTCGTGGAGCGCTATCCCGAACTGGGCGAGGCGTGGAAGATGATCGCGGAGGGGGGAGCGAACGGCCCGTTGGACGAGCCCACCGCCCGTCTGATCAAGCTGGGCGCCGCCATCGGAGCGCTGCGCGAAGGCGCGGTCCACGCCAGTGTCCGCAAGGCGCTGGCGGTCGGCATCGAGCCTGCAGCAGTGGAGCAGGTGGTCGCCCTAGCGGCGGGAACGGTGGGTCTTCCCGGAGCGGTGGCCGCGTACTCCTGGGTTCGGGAAACTCTACCGGACCAAGCAGGTCGCTGAGGGTCCTCCGGGCGCCCTATACCGACCAGGCGACGATGCGGATTCTGTGCTTCACCGGCGATTCCGGGGCGGGAAAGACCACGCTCATCGAGCGCCTCCTATCCCACCTGCCGCTCGATCCTGCAAGCGTGGGAATTCTCAAGCACACGCACCATCGTCTCGATTGGCATCCTTCGGGAAAGGACACGACCCGTTTCTGGCAGACCGGCGTCGGGAGCGTCGCCGTCGTGGACCCGGCGCAAATCGCCTGCTTTCAGCGCGCGGATCACGCCGTGGGCCGCCCCTCGGAGACGCCGAATGCCGGGCAGCTCACGAGCGCGCCCGATCTCGCATGCGACCCGGCGGACCGGACCAGCGAGCTGGTGACCGGATGCCGCCTCTTCCCACAGCAGGTGGAGCTCGTGTTGGTGGAGGGCTACTCGCGGTCGCGGGCATCCATGGTATGGCTCACGGTTCACCCTCCGGGAACGGGACGAGGCCCTCCTCAGCCGGAGCTTCGTGCCATCGTTACAACGCACCAGAGCGTCGCGGGCTGGTCCAGCGAGCAACCCGGCACCCTTGTCCTCACTCGCGCTAAGGTAGGTACGATCGCTCGGCATGTATGGGATTGGGCGGTCGAGCTCGATGAGCTGGCCCTTCCTGTTTCTCCCTCAGCCAGTCGACCCTGAGGGCGAAGCGGACGAGCCGCACGTATTCGCTCAAGCGGTTCTCGAGCTCCCGGATTCCGACCGCACGTCATGCACAACAAATTGCGGGGTAACGGATTAGGAAGGACCAAGCGACGCTGCTTGGAGGGACGCCACCAGCTCCGCGAGGTCCAAACCGTGCGCGCCCGCCGCGAACTCGAGCGTGTGACTTCCGCCGCAGCAGAGATCGAGGCCGTGCTCCGCCAGGACCGTGACCGTGGAGGGGTGGCGGTCGTACACATCCCCGACCGTCGATTCGGGGGTGATCCCGGTCTGCGTGAAGCGAACGACCGCATCGCCGGATCCGAGCAGCTCCGTGACGTGCGCGAAACCTCGAGCCCCAAGCACGGCATACAGGGGAACCGGCTCGAAGGGAGCAGTGATCTCCAGCACGCCTCCCTCCAGGACGCCGGCCGCGGTCTCGATGATCAGCTCCAGAGGCTCTTCGCTGGCCGCCAGGATGGGCCGCACGTCCAACGCTGTCGCCTTCATCATGTCGGTGATCCTTTCCTCGCGACGTCGAGGTACATGCCGAGTAGAGTGAGCGCTCCCAGGGCGAAGACCGCTGCCCCCGCTCGGGCTCCTGCGGGGCTCCCGACCAACACGCCCACGCTAACACCGGCCGCGCCCGCGGCGAGCAGTGCATGTGCGATCCACGTGATCTGCGGCTTCGTGAGATCGTTCACCTTCGGCACGCCCGGTTTGCCCACGTGAGAGCTGAACCGTTCGAGCCATGTGAGAAAGGGAAGGACACGGTGGAGGACACCGGCCACGAACAGCGTCAGCCAGCCGACTATGCCGACCAGCCCGTAGGCGGCGGTCGGACGAGGATCCGGATCCGGCGCCAGTAGCAGGTACAGTCCCAGTGCCACGGCCGCGAGCAGGAAGACGTGCGCTGCCGCCGTGAGGGTGAGGCCCGGCCCGGGACTGCGGCGGCCCCGACGGAAATAGAGCGGGACTATGCCGAGATAGAGCACCAGTCCGGCTGCCGTCGCTGCTCCCCCGGCGAGCCGGAGCGGCGTCAGATTCGACAGGGCTCCCGCAGAGAGGACGAGGACACCGCCCCCGACGAGAGGTCCGATCCATTGACGCGGCCATTCGGGCAGGTCACGCGCGTACAGGAATATCGGCACGAGCTTGCCGCCCACACCGATCGCCGTGAGTGTGGCGAATCCGACGGCCGCGAGGTGCACGTGCGCCGTGAGCACGCTCATGCGCTGGGACGGCCACCAGCCGGCGAAGGTCCCGATCGAAAGGCCGATGACGGCCAGCGCGAGCACGAGGCTCGCGACGGCCGCCCTTACGTAACTGCCAACGAAGCGTGCCCGATGGGCTTCCTTGGCTCGCGCCACCACGTTTACCCGCAGCGCGATCACGGCCAGGAAGACGAGCAGCCAGCCCAGACCCATGGCCGTCGGTTCCCACCACCAGGCACCGGTGACGAGCGAGAAGATCCCGGCCTGCAGCGTCCAGAACGTCAGATGGCCGAGCCGTACGCTCCGAGCCGCCACACCGAGAGCCACCGGATACACCTGATAGAGCGCCCCAAAGATCGAGGTCGTGATCCAGCCCAGCGTGAAGCAGTGCGTCACCGCCGCGGCTTGAGGCGTGAGGTAGGCGCCGGCGGCGAGCCGCGGGGCGATCCACACCAGGCCGACGGCCCCGACCGCGAGCCAGCCCAAGGCGGCGAAGAAGTGCTCGGCCGGCAGCGCGTACGGCGGCATGATCGTGGCAGGAGAAGGGGCGGGCTCCGCCGGCGGAGCCGCGGGCTTTCCGGGAGACGCGGGACTCGTCGGCAACGTGCGCCCGCGTTTGGTGGCACCGCTTGCAGCCGTGGGGGCCCGGCCAGCCGGAGCATTGGAGGGGAGTGCGCCCGTCACAGGGTCAAACGAGAGAAAGCCCAGACTGCTCGCCCGAACGTCGACAAGACGGGTGCCTGAAAGGAAGATCTCCAGGGGACCCAGGCCCCAGGAACGGCAAGATGAGGGCAATGATCTCGACGGTCTGTCGACGGTTGTTCATCGGCTCCCTACTACCGACACCTCGAAACGGGCGGGCACATGCGCGCAGGTCGGTTCCGATTCCAGGTAATCTCCGGTCATCGCGTAGGCGCGAGCCCGGCAGCCACCACAGATCTCCCGATACGCGCACGCTCCACACTTGCCCTTGAGCAGGCCCCGGTCGCGCAGCTGGCGAAACAGCGGCGCGTTTCGATAGACGTCGACGAGATCGTGCGTGCGGACGTTCCCGGCGGAGACCGGTAGGAATCCCGACGGATATATTTCGCCCATGTGGCTGATGAAGGCGAAGCCATCTCCCTCGATCACGCCGCGGGCCCTGCCGATACCATCCTTCATCGAGTAGTAGAGGTAGGCGGCGAGCGGATCCGGTCGATCCTCCCGTGTGCCGGCTCTTCGCTCCGCCGCCTGTCGCTGAAGAACCACCCGGCTGTAATGGGGAGCCGCGGTCGCCTTGATGTCGAAGGGGGCGGACTTGCTGAGATCGTAGAGCTGATGGAAGATGGCCTCGACCTCGTCCGCACTCGGCACGTCTTCCGGACGCGCTCTCCCCAGGGGAACGAGGAAGAAAACCTCCCAGAACACGATGCCGAGCTCGCTCATCAGCGAGCAGAGGCTCGGAAAGTCATCCAGGTTGTGCCGGCCGACGACCGTGTTCACTTGCGTGCTCAAGCCGACCGCGCGTGCCTGTCTCAGGATCCGAAGCGCGTGTTCGAAGGAGCCTTCTACCTGACGAAACGTGTCGTGGATCGCGCTGTTGGAGCCATCGAGGCTAACGGCCAGACGACCGAGATCAGAGGCCTTGAGGCGGAGCAGGAGTTCCGGCGTCACTCGAGCTGTAGTTGCAGGCGTGAGCCCCATACGGAGGCCGATTCCGGAACCGTATTCGACCAGGTCCACAATGTCTGGCCGCTGCACGGGATCTCCGCCGCTCAAGACAAACACGAGCCGTCCGAAGCGACGTATGTCGTCCATTAGCCGCTTCGCCTCCGCTGTCGTCAGCTCGAGGGGATGGCGGCACAGGACCGCCTCTGCCCTGCAGTGCTTGCAGGCGAGATCGCACGCGCGCGTCGTCTCCCAGATGACGAGGAAAGGTGCACGCGAGAAACGACTCGGACCGCGTGCCGAGTCGGCGTGCGTCAACGCGCCAGGCCATTCAACGGCCTCCTCCATCCCTTCGCGCTCGATCTTGTCCCACTCCTCGGGGCTGAAAGGCCGGTCCTCCGGGTGCGGCATGTTCTGCACCTGCTCTCCGCTTCGCGTGATCAGCTGGTCCCAGGCGTACGGGAAGTCTGTCACCTTCCGCATCTGCGAACGGCCGGTGGCGGCACCGGCACGCGAGTTCATTGTCCCGTAGCCGATCGTTTTCGGCTGGGAGGAAACTACGTATACGGATGCGACAGGTCTGTCAGGCAGATCTCGACTGCTGGTGTCGTGAGCTTGCCTTATGAGCGGCCGCTGCCGTGCCGGCGCGCGGGGCAACCGACCCGCAATACTCTGAGAGATCATTCCGGAGGTTGTTGACAGGACCAGTATATCGTACTAATAATACGATCGTATGTAAAGTGCGATACCAGAGGGCCGCAGAACATGTCGACAGGACGCCCGCAGGACCTCGTTTTCACGCTGTTCGGTGACTTCTTCCTCCACCGGCCAGGGCCGGTCTGGGTGGGGAGCCTTATCCAGCTTCTCCAGCCTCTCGGTATCTCCCAAGGAGCGGCCCGCAGCGTCCTGTCGCGCATGGCTGGGAAAGGCTGGCTCGACGCGGTGCGTGAGGGACGCCACAGCTTCTATGACCTTACCCAGAACGGGCGAAAGCTTCTCGAGGAGGGCGAAGCCCGCATCTATCACCCTCCGCGGGACGAGTCCTGGGATGGCCACTGGCACCTGCTCGCGTACTCGATTCCCGAGGATCGTCGGCACCTGCGGGACCGTCTGCGGGTGCGTCTTCAGTGGCTTGGTTGCGGCTCGCTGGGATACGGTCTGTGGCTCACGCCGCACGATATCCGCCTGGAGGTCCAGGAGATCGCCGATGGGCTCGAGATTCGGGAGAATCTAGAGGTGTTTCGCGCCGAACACGTCGGCTTCTCTGATGTCGGGCAGCTTGTGAATCAGTGCTGGGACCTAGCCGGGATCAACCGGCGCTACGAGGAGTTCATCGAGCGCTACTGGCCCGAGTACGAGCGCAGCCGATCGGCGATCGAGGCGGGTGAGATGACGGACGAGGATGCCTTCGTCGGGCGCTTCGCCCTGGTGCACGAGTACAGGGAGTTCCCGCTCGTCGACCCGTACCTGCCACGCCCGCTGCAGCCGGCCGGCTGGGGCGGTGAATGCTCCGCCGCGCTGTTCAAGGCCTATCACGACCTCCTGATGCCTCTGGCCGATCGCTACGTCGACGAGACGCTGGCGGCCGCGCCCGACACCCGGGAGGCCATCGCAAAGGGTGCGGCCTGAGATGAGATCGAGGAGAAGATGACCCACTTCGAGCCGAAGCCAGCCGATTCCTACGACTTCCACGAAGTCCTCTACGAGAAGGGCGACTGGGTCGCCCGGATCACGATCAACCGGCCCCACGCCTACAACGCCTATTCCACGCCTGCCCTGGAGGAGCTCGCCGCCGCGTTCACGGACGCCGCGTTCGATGACACCGTCTCGGTGATCGTCTACACGGGTGCCGGCCACCAGGCCTTCTGCACGGGTGGTGACGTCAAGGAGTACGAGCGGCTCTACACCGAGCGTCCGCGCGACTACTGGAAGTACATGCGGCTTTTCCGCGCCTACATCGAGAGCATCGTAACCTCCGGGAAGCCGGTCGTCGCCCGGCTGAACGGCATGGCGGTGGGAGGCGGAAACGAATCGCAGATGGCCTGCGATCTGGCCGTGATGGCCGAGCACGCGTGGATCGGCCAGGTCGGAACGAGCGTGGGGAGCGTGGCGGCCGGTGGGGCGACGCAATGGCTCCCGATCCTCATCGGCGACCGCCGCGCCCGCGAGATGCTCCTGCTCAACGGCCGGATTCCGGCCCGCCAATGCCTGGAGTGGGGACTGGTGAACCGGGTCGCTCCCTCCGTCACCAAGGATGGAGAGTTCATCGAGGGGGCGTCGAAGGAGGAGATCCGCAAGGCGCAGGCGGGAGATGAGGGCTACGCGATCAGCCTCGAGCGGCTGGACGAGTGTGTGGACGCCCTGGTCGAGCAGCTTCTCCAGCAGTTCCCCGAGTGCACGCGGTACACGAAGCAGCAGGTCAACTTCTGGAAGGAGCTCGCCTGGGGGCAGACGATCGGCCACGCGGCGGATTGGCTGGCCCTGCACTATGCCAGCTACGAGCCGTGGGAGGGCATGCGTGCTTTCATAGAGAAGAGGAAGCCGCGCTACATGGAGCTCCGCCGGCTGGCCGCCGAAGGCGGCTCGAGCGAGTTCGTGTGGGGCCCGCCGGCCGGCGAGTGTCCGAGCTGCGGGGCGGCTGGATTGCCGGCGACGTTCGACTACTGCGGCGCCTGCGGCTCGAGCCTGAACGGGGCCTCGCAAGCTGGCGAAGCGAGTGCGGAGGGCGCCGGGGCCGCGACGATGGGGGAGACGGCTCCGGTCGGGGGCGGCGGATGAGCAGCCAACTTCTGAGTAGGGAGGTCTTCAGCGGCGAGTTCATCCGCCTCGAGCGCGCCGGGAACGGCGTCGCCCGCCTGGTTCTCGACCGCCCATCGCTCAACGTCCTCCACATCCCCATGCTCCGGGAGTTGGACCAGGCCCTCACCGGGCTGTCATCCGACGCCGAGCTCAAGCTGCTCGTGCTGACCGGCGAGGGACGCGCCTTTTGCGCAGGTGTGGACGTGGCCGACCACACGGCGGGGCGGGTCGAGTCCATGATCGAAGCGTTCCACAGCGTGGTCCGCAAGCTGCTCGTTCAAGAGGCTCCGGTGGTGGCCGCCGTGAATGGCCCGGCGCTCGGCGGTGGCTGCGAGCTCGTGCTGGCCTGCGATCTCGTGATCGCATCCGAGCAGGCGAAGCTGGGCCAGCCCGAGATTCAGCTCGGCGTCTTTCCCCCCGTTGCGGCGGCTCTCCTTCCGCGCCTCATCGGACTGCAGCGCGCGCTCGATCTGATCTTGACCGGCCGAGTCATCGACGCTGCCGAGGCGCGCGAGATCGGCCTGGTCAGTCGGGTGGCCCCGGCGGACCGGTTCATCGATGCCGTGGAAGCCTACGTCGATTCCCTGGCGGGCTTGAGTGGCCCGGTCCTCCGGCTCACCAAGCGAACCGTCGTGGATGGGCTGGCCGAGCAGCTCCCCGACGCCTTCGACGAGGCGGAAGAACGCTACCTCCACGAGCTCATGGACCTCCAGGACCCGCACGAGGGACTCGCGGCCTTCATTGAGAAGCGAGAGCCGGTATGGAGGGACGCATGAGCCGGCGGGCCAGCCGAGAGCACGAAGGACGGCAAGGATGACGGAAGCCGCGAAGAGGAAGCCGGGCGCCCAGCCGCCGCGGCTGCTGGAACTGGATGAAGGGCTGTCCGTGGCGGAGACGATCGACTGGTGCCGGGACTACGTCGAGGACCTCGAGTTTCCGACCGTGCGGCGCTGGCGGGAATCGGGTGGTCAGGTGCTGGGCCACTTCCAGGTCTACTTCCCGGAGGAGCTTTCGCATGCTGCGGGCATGCTGCCGGTCAAGCTGCGTGGGGCACCGGTAGAGCGCCGCGAGGCGGACTCCCATTTCGGCTCCTACCTCTGCTCGATCATCAAGAGCTCTCTCGAGCTGGCTCTGACCGGCCGGGTCGAGCTCGACATGTTTGTTACCCATCCGATTTGCGATGCGGCCCGCAACCTCGCCGGCATCTGGGCGAGAAACCTCCCGCACCCCGGCCAGATCCTCTACTTCCCGCAGAACGCGAACTCGGCGTTCGCCCCGACCTACCTGCGCGAGGAGTACTCCCGCGTGCTGCGGGACATCGAACAGGTGACGGGCCGGCAGGTGACGGATGCCGACCTGCGCCGCTCGATCGAGGTGTTCAACGAGAACCGGCGGCTTCTCCGGGCTCTCTACCGGATCAAGCGCGAGACCCCGTGGCTACTGTCGGTGGATGAGGCGTACGTCCTCGTCGCGCTGGCCGGGCTCATCACGCGGGAGGAGCACAACGAGCTTCTCCGCTCGCTGATCCCGCGGATCCAGGAGCGCGACGCGCAGCCGCAGGACAAGATGCGGGTCGTGTTCGAGGGCGGCTTCTGCGAGCAGCCGCCGATCGATCTGCTCACGTCGATCTCCCAGTTCTGCTACGTGGTGGATGACGATCTGCTGATCGGGCTTCGGTGGATCCTCGAGGACGTACCCGTCGACGGGGATCCGCTCCAGGCCCTCGCGAACGCCTACTTGAACGCCTCTTCCTACAGCCCGGTCCAGCACGACCTCCGCAAGCCGAAGGAGAAGATGCTCCTGGAGCGGATCCAGGAGTCGGGTGCCGAGGCGGCGATCGTGTCGGCGGCCAAGATGTGCGAGCCAGGACTGGACGAACAGGTGGCGTACTCCGACGCGCTGGAGGAGGAGGGCATTCCATACTTCGTCACGGAGTTCGAGGAGAAGATGGCGCGCTACGACCACCTGAGGATCCAGCTCGAGACGTTCGTCGAGAACATCCTCTTCGAATGAAATGAGAGGAGAACATCCTCTTCAAATGAAGCCTTGTGAGGTGAGAAGATGACGAAGCCGGTGGCCGAGGAACTGATCGGGCGCGGACAGGCGGACGGCAAGCGCCTGTTCAACGAGTGGTTTTCCGGTCTCACGAGTAGCGCGGATGAGGGCAACCAGGCAGCGTATGTGTTCGTCATGGGGAGCCTCGTCGAGCTGCTCCGCACCTTCGACCTCCAGGTCGTATTTCCAGAGATCAACTCGCTGCAGACGGCCGTGCGCAAGGTCTCAGACGAGTACCTGAGCCTCGCGGAGGATCACGGCTTTTCGCCCGACGTCTGCGGCTACGTGAAGGCGGACTACGCCCTTCAGCTGAGAGGCGGCGAACATCCGATGGGGACGATTCCGCCCCCCGCCGTCGCCGTCTACACGAACGCCTGCAACACCTACATCAAGTGGGCGGAGATCTGGGAGCGGATGTACGGCATCCCGATCTTCACCCTGGACGTGCCCGGTTCACGGTGCGCCCCGGGGGTGGCCCTCTCCGGCACCGATTTGGAGTCCGACCTGAAATACGTGGAGTACCAGCTGCGCGAGCTGATCGAGCTCCTGGAAGAGGTGACGGGCAGGACGTTCGACATCGACCGTCTGCGCGGGGTACTTGACGTCACGAACCAGATGGGCCGGAGCTGGCGCCGCCTCCTCGAGATCAACCGGGAGACTCCCGCCGTCTACGACTCGATGATGGAGGGAACGATCTTCCTCGGCGTCGTGAACGCGCTCCGCGGCACGCCCGAGGGGGCGATGTACTTTGCCAATCTGGTCGAGGAGATGGAGTACAAGCTCGAGCACGGCATCACCCCGCACGGGAACGAGCCCGAGAAACACCGGCTCATCTTCGTCGGCGTTCCCTGCTACCCGATCTTCCGCCGCTTCTACCATCTCTTCTCGGATTGGGGCGGGACGTTCGTCGGGTCGACCTACCTATGGTTCGCCTCCGGCGGGCTGAATCTGGACTTCGAGTACGACCTGAACCGTCCGGTGGAGAGCCTGGCCGAAGGGTTGATGCTCGGCGTCCGGAGCGCCGTGGACAGCATGCTTTTCCAGGACCGCGCGCTGATCGAGACGATCGACGCATACGGCGCCGACGGGGTCGTCTACCACCCGATCAAGAGCTGCCGGACCGTCTCGACCGGACTGGCCGACAGCCGGCGGGTCGTGCTCGAGGAGCGTGACGTCCTCTGCCTCTACATCGAGTCGGACATGATGGACAAGCGGGTGGTGTCGGAGGCGCAGATGAAGAACCGGATCGACGCGTTCTTCGAGGGCCTGGACTCCAGGAAGATCCGGCTCGGCGCCGGCACGAGGGGGGTCGGTCTCTCGACTGCCGATGTGGCCCCGAGCGGTGCAGCTTCGAGCTAGGCCAAACAGGAGAGCGAATGCCATATGCAGCGGGGGTGGACGTCGGATCCACGCAGACCAAGGCCGTCGTCGTGGACGACGCCGGAGCCATCGCGGGACGGGCCCTCATCGACACGGGGGCGAACGTCGTGCGGGCGGCCGAGAAGGCGTTCTCGCTCGCCCTCGACGATGCGGGGCTGGAGGAGTACGAGGTCGGCTTCGTGATCGGGACCGGATACGGACGCTACAAGGTCGAGTTCGGAGATGCCCAGATGACCGAGATTGTCTGCCACGCAAGGGGTGCCGCCGTGATGTTCCCCGGCACGCAGACGGTTCTGGACATGGGCGGGCAGGACACGAAGGCGATCCGGATCCGGCCCGGTGGGGACGTGATCGACTTCTGCATGAACGACAAATGCGCGGCCGGCACGGGGCGCTTTCTCCAGTCCGCCGCCGCGGCGCTCGACCTCGAGCTCGCCGACCTCGGTCCCACCGCGCTCCGGGGCCAGCGGCCCGTCAGCATCAGCACCACTTGCACTGTGTTCGCCGAATCCGAGGTCCTCTCGTGGCTCGCCAGAGGAAAGCGGATCGAGGACATCCTGCTCGGCGTGCATAGAAGCATCGGCTCACGGTCCTTCGGGCTGCTGCGTCGCGTGGGGATCGAGAACGAGGTCACCTTCACGGGCGGCGTGACCAGGAACGAGGCGATGGTCGAGGTCATGAACGACTTGCTGGGCACGGAACTCAACGTGAGCGAGGAGTCTCACTACATGGGTGCGCTCGGCGCCGCACTCTTCGCGCTGGAGCGCGTCCCGCACCGAGACGGGAGCCGAGAGCCCGCGCCGACACACGCAGCGGCCACGGAGCCGGCGTCATGAGCCACACGGCGGGCATCGATATCGGATCGACCTATACGAAGGCCGCGATCCTGGACGAGGCCGGCGAGCTGGTCGGCAGCGGCATGAGACCGACCGGCTTCAAGCTGGAGGAGGCGGCGCAAGAGATGTTCGATCGAGCGCTCGAGGCCGCCGGACTTCCGCGTGACCGGATCGACTACGTGGCCACCACGGGGTTCGGCCGCCACCTGGTATCCTTCCGCGACGTCCAGGTCACCGATCTCACCGCGCAGGCCTGGGGGACGCGGGCTTTCTTCCCGGAGACGCGAACGGTCCTGGACGTGGGGGGGCAGACGATGAAGGCGATGCGCCTGGACGCAGACGGCAAGGTCCGCTCCTTCCGGCTCAACGACAAATGTGCCGCTGGGACGGGCGCTTTCCTGGAAAAGACGGCTCGCTACCTCGGGTATCGGATCGAGGAGATCGGCCCGTTGGTCGAGAGCTCGAAGGAGGTCGTACCCATATCCGGCGTGTGCGCCGTGTTCGCCGAGTCCGAGGTGATCAATCACGTAACCCAGGGCGCGGCGCCCGGGGACATCATGCACGGCGCCATGGCCTCGCTGATCGAGAAGTCCGTGCGGCTGATGAAGCGGGTGCAGATGGAGCCCGAGTTCACGCTGGTCGGAGGCATCATGCGCTTTCCGACCATGGTGAAGGTGATGCGTGAGCACCTGTCCGAGGGCGTGAACGTGCCGCCGGGCGAACTCGTGCAGCTCACCGGGGCGATCGGAGCCGGCGTCCTGGCGCGCCGCCGCCTCGAGAAGCTGCAGGCGGCCTAGCCCATGCTCGACCCGACCGCTCAGCCGGAGTTCGAGCCGTTCGCTACCGCGCGCGCCGCCGACAAGGACGCGGAGCTGGCAAGGGAAGGCTGGATCCGGCGGTTTGTCGGCGGGCCGCCGCGCTTACGAGAGGTACGGGAGCTCTACGAATCTCTCGGCTATGACGTTCGACTCGAGACTCTCTCTCCGGAGGAGCTGGCGGAGGAGTGCGGCGATTGCCGCCTGGCGCTCGAGCTGTTCCGGGTCGTCTACACGCGCTGGCGTGTCGGCCCAACCGAAGGCGGGCGGAGGGCGACCGAGGGCCGGGCGGAGGACCACGCAAACGGAGCGGAATCGGCGTGAGGGCCGCGGTCTTCCACGGCCACGGAAAGGGCCTCTCCATCGAGGAGGTGCCGACCCCGAAGCCCGGTCCGGGGGAGGCACTGGTCCGGGTGGCCGGCTGCGGGATGTGCCACACCGACCTTCACTATCTCGATCACGGCGTTGCGACGTTCAAGCCGCCTCCGATCATCCTCGGCCATGAGCCGGCCGGTACGGTCGCCGAGACCGGCGAGGGAGTGTCGGACTGGTCCGAAGGGGACCGGGTGCTGATCCCCGCCGTTCTCTCCTGCGGCCGCTGCCGCTACTGCCGGATGGGACGGGAGAACCTCTGCGAACGGCTCCAGATGCTCGGCAACCACGTGGATGGAGCCTACGCCGAGTACGTCGTTGCGCCCGCGTCCGAGCTCGTCGCGCTGCCGGAGGAGATTCCCCTCGAGCAGGCCTCGGTGATCGCCGACGCGGTTTCGACGCCCTACCATGCTGTCAAGCACCGTGGCCGGGTGCAGTTGGGAGACGCGGTCGCCGTCGTCGGCTGCGGGGGCGTGGGCCTCAACCTCGTGCAGTGCGCCACCGCGGCGGGCGGAAACGTGATTGCGATCGACCTGAACGACGATCGTCTGGCGATCGCCCGACAGCTCGGTGCCGAGGAAACGATCAACCCAGAGGGCATGGAGCGGCTGGACAAGCATGTCCGCCGCCTGACCCGCGGCGGAGTGGACGTGGCGTTCGAGGCGATCGGTTCGCCGGGAACGATCGAGCTCGCCTTCTCGCTGCTCCGAAAGGGCGGTCGGCTGTGCTTGATTGGCTACTCGGACCAGCCCGTCTCGATCTCGGCCGCCCGGCTCATGTTCTTCGAGCTCGAGATCGTGGGCAGCCTCGGCTGCGGAGGCGGGGACTACCCGGAGATCGTCGAGCTCGTGCGCCAGGGGACGCTGCAGCTCGATCCGGTGGTGAGCGGCACGGTACCCCTCGAGGAGATCGAAACGGGGTTCGACCGGCTGCGCCGCGGAGAGGGAGTACGTTGGGTCGTGACGCCGTAGCAGGCGGCGCCGTTGTTTCCATGGTCGGGTGGGCAACCGGCTGCCGTAAGTAGAGCCTATTCATGAGGTTCACATCATGATCGATCCGATTCAGAGATTCGAAGACGAGCATCAGCACGCGCTGGGTGAGCTGGCGAAGCTGGAGGTCGCCGCGCGTGCACTCGCTGAAGGTACCGGTGAGGAGGAGGTCCACTTTGCGGCCGCGCGATCGGCCTACGACTTCCTCACCTCCGCCGTTCGAGAACACAACGAGAACGAAGAAATCGCCCTCTTTTCCCTGCTCGGCGAGGAGATCCCGACCGAGCCGTTCGTGGAGGATCACATCGCTCTGCGTTCGATGGAGCGCCGGCTCCTCGATGCGATCGGGGCGCGGGAGGTAGGCAAGGTCGCCGCCGCGGGCCTCGCTATCGTCGATGTCCTGCGGGACCACATCGACCGGGAGGACAACCTGCTCTTTCCGATGGCCCGCGCGACGCTCGGTCCCGAGGGACTCGTCGAAGTCGCGCGAAGGCTGGACAGCTAGCCGGATCGGCCGGCACGCTTCGCCGTCAGTCGGGAACGACCTCTAACCCCAACTCATTCCCGGTCTCGGGGAGATGAGAGGAGGATGACGGGAATGGGAGATGAGGGGATGGGCGAGATTCTGGAAGTCCAGCGCCCGCACGGCACGAACCTGTGGCGATCGGCGCAGGCGCTCGGGATCCTGCTCACCGCAGTGCTGCTGGTCGGTTTGGTCATCCGACCCAACCAGGCTCTGCCGGTTCTCTGGAACGTGGTGATTCCTCTCGTGCCCGCCTCGCTGCTCGTGAGCCCCCTGATCTGGCGTAACGTGTGCCCCTTGGCGACGCTCAACCTCTGGTCGGCCGGATGGGCCGGAGAACGTCGACAGACGCAGCGGCTCGCGGCCTACTCGAGCGCGCTCGGCATCTTCCTCTTCTACCTGATGGTCCCGGCCCGGCGCTTCCTGTTCAACGCGGACGGTCCGGCCCTCGCGATCACGATCGCGATCGTGGCGATCCTCGCTCTGGGCGTCGGCGCGGCGTTCGATCTCAAGGCGGGCTTCTGCAACGCCATCTGCCCGGTGCTGCCCGTCGAGCGGCTGTACGGGCAAAGCCCGCTTCTGAACGTTCCCAACCAGCGATGTGTCGTCTGCAACCTGTGCTCGAGGGCCTGTATCGATGTTGCGCCGGACAAGTCGATCGCGCAGCGCCTGGGCGCGAGTCGTCACTCGCTGTCATGGCTCCGCTCTCCCTTCGGAGCGTTCTCCGCAGCCCTCCCCGGCTTCGTTCTCGGCTATTTCACGGTGGAGGATGTGCCGCTCGCCGGAGCTGCAGGCGTGTACGTGCACGTCGTCGGTTGGGCGGCAGTCAGCTATCTGCTTGCGCTGGCTGCCGCGAGCCTGCTTCCCGTCCGGAACCGGCAGATTCTCAGAAGCCTGGCCGCCCTGGCGGCAGGCCTCTACTACTGGTTCGCGGCGCCGGGAATCGCCGAGACCATCGGCGTCGCCCTGGCCGCGGCGCCCCTTCGGGTAGCCGCACTGACTCTCGTCGTGGCCTGGTGGTGGAGGGCGGAGCTCGGACTGCGGCGCGGGAGTGCCTTCGCTCGAAGCTGACCCGCAATGGCAGCCGGTTTTCTTTCCCCGATCAAGGTGGTGAGTACCTCGAGGCGGTGTCTGCGCGATGGCGTTCGACATGTGGTACCGATGTCGGGGGGCGCGGACGATGGCTCTTCGTGGACAAGGCGAACTCAGGGGAAGGGCGTTTCCGCGCCGACCTAAGGGAGCTGGATTTTCCGAACGTGGCTCAACGTAACGCGCCCCTCCACGCTCCTGATCTCGTCCTCTTAGCGCAGAATCAGAGATGTCGGCACGCCGGAGAGATCGTGCAGTCGCTACCTATTGGGTGGGCTGCGCTACCTGCATGGGATATTGCCATCCGGATTCTCTTGATTTCGTCTGAGACCCTAGGCCTTCAAACGAAAAGAAACGAAACCGCGTATTCGGTGGTCCGGGAAGTAGGTTCCTGATCCTCAAACGTCGATACTCATAATCCCAGCCTAGGACAGGCTCCTTCCACCAGCACACTTGCTTTTACAGGGCGAATGAGTGCGAGACCTGCGTTCTCTCGCATTCGCGCAACCACCCCAGCACCTGGGCTGCGGGAGGCGGTGGTCTCTGCGTCTGAGACCCGTTGACGCAGCACCGACGGCGCACTTCTGCGGGAAAGTCCGCATGAGGTACGGACCTTCCTCAGCATAGCGTCGCCTTGTGTAGTATGTGGGGAGTTCCCCTACACCCAGTGGTGAGATCTTCCTGACTCGCGCACAGGCATCTGTCCTGTGCAGGCTAGAACCTTATCGGTAGGCGAACCTCTCAGGGCCGCTCCTGAGGCTCTGCTCACGCCTGCTGCGGCTTTCGCCGGATCCGGATAAGGAGGGAAGACCATGGGTGAACATCCTAACGCGTCGCTTCATCGACGTGGGCATCGGGCCTTTAACGCCGGCGACATGAGCACGCTCTCCGAGCTGTTTGCTGATGACACCGTGTGGCACTGGCCTGGCAAGAGCCAGATCTCAGGCGACTTGACGGGCAAAGAAGCGGTGTTCCAGGCCTTCGGGAAGCTCAACGAGATGACGGGAGGGAATATCAAACTTGAGGATCGCGATTTCCTCGGCAGCGACGATCGATCGGTCGCACTCTCCCGAGTAACGGCCACACGTGACGGAGAGACAATCGAGTACAACATGTGCGAGGTGCTTCTGTGGCGTGACGGCCAAGTAGTGGAAGAATGGATCTTCCTCGACGACCAATACGCATACGACGAGTTCTGGCCGTAAGCCGTAGCGCTTTCTACCGCGCGACACAGCCGCCGCCGGCGAGTCCGCAGCCCACAGGTGGAGGATCGTGCCAGCAGACGAGGTAGCATGAGCACACGACTTGATCATCGCGAGCTGTACAGGCTGCCGTGGAGTCTGCCCGACAACTCGATCTCGTGGCTCGAGCCCACGGCCGCGTGCAACCTCGCTTGCCTCGGCTGCTACCGGACGAACGACCCGAAGGCTCACAAGCCGCTCGAAGAGATTGGCCGGGAGCTGGATGTCTTCACCCGCCTGCGTACCTCGGACGGCGTGTCGATCGCCGGAGGTGATCCCCTCACGCACCCGCTCATCGTCGACATCGTCGCCATGGTCGCGGAGCGAGGCATCAAGCCGATCCTGAACACGAACGGGCTGGCCCTGGATCACGATCTTCTCGTGGAGCTCAAGAAGGCCGGGCTGTGGGGGCTCACGCTCCACATCGACAGCAAGCAGCGGCGCCCCCACTGGCGCGACAAGGACGAGGTCGAGCACAACGAGCTGCGGCTCGAGTACGCGGAGATGATCGCCGAGGTCGGCGGCCTGATCTGCTCTTTCAACCAGACGGTGTACGGTGACACGCTAGAGTGCGTCCCCGAGGTCGTCGCCTGGGGGCAGAAGCACATCGATATCGTGCAGGTGATCGTGTTCATCACATTCAGGGCGGGGCTGGTGGGCGGCGAGTTCGACTACTACGTGGGCGGCGAGAAGGTCGATTTCGGACCGCTGCCGTACGCGGCCGATGACGCGGGCCGGATCGACATCAAGTCGACCGATGTTCTGGAGACGATCCGCGGCCGGTTTCCCGACTTCACGCCGTGCGCGTACCTGAACGGCACGCAGCGTCCGGACTCGTACAAGTGGCTGTTGACGGCACGGCTCGGCACGAAGGATAAGATCTACGGATACGTCGGGCCCAAGTTCATGGAGCTGGCCCAGACCTCCCACCATTTGCGGCACGGGCGGTATCTGGCGTACAGCAGCCCGAGAGTCCACCGCCGCGGTCGCGCGATGATGCTGCTGGCGCCGCTGGACAGGGGGATCGCCCGGGCAACCTCCGCCTACCTGCGCACGCTTGCGTTGCATCCGATCCAGGCGATGGGGCGCGCGCACCTCCAGTCGGTGATGATGATCCAGCCGGCCGACGTGCTGCCCGATGGCCGGACCGACATGTGTGACGGCTGTCCGGACATGACGGTGTGGAACGACCGGTTGGAGTGGTCCTGCCGTCTCGAAGAGCCCATGACCTACGGCCAGTTCGTGGACATCGTGCCGAGGAAGCAGGAGTCCGCTCACTGACGTGTCGGCGAGCTCCGGCAGAGGACGAGACACGGCGGCCGGCGTAAACCTCCGGGCCCCACTCGTCCGCATCCTCAGCGTCGTCCCCCTGAAGGAGGAGGATCCGTGATCGATCGACGCCCGTACCTCGCCAGCGGTATTGTCCTCGCCGCCGCGATCCACGTGGGCTGCCAGCCGGCCGACCGCGGTCAGTCGGGGGATGCTGGCTCCGACGTGGCAGCCGAGTCGTCCTATGACGCCCACGTGGTCGAGGTGATAGCGCGAGATTATGCCTTTGAGGCTCCCGATGAGATCCCCTCTGGATGGACGACCTTCCGGCTGAGGAACGAGGGGAAAGAGGTCCACTTTCTGCTCCTGCAACGCCTACCGGAGGGCAAGACTCTCGAGGAGTACAAAGCGGAGGTGGCGATGCCCTTCGACAGCGTGTGGCATGAGCTGCAGCGAGGCCTCGGCAAGGCGGACGCGGGCGCGATGTTGGGTCAGCTCCTTCCCGAGTGGTTCGGGTCGGTGATACAGCTGGGGGGACCCGGCTTCGTTTCGGCGGGCGGGGTCGCTCAGGCGTCTGTGAACCTGGAGCCCGGCGACTACGTCATGGAGTGCTACGTCAAGAATTCCGACGGCATCTTCCACGGAATGCTCGGAATGGTGCGAGCGCTCACCGTAACGGGCGAGGCTTCGGGAGCTTCGGAACCCCAAGCCGACGTGGAGATCACGCTCTCGAACAACTGGATGGCGGTCGAGGGTGCGGCGACGGCGGGGGAGCAGACCGTTGCGGTCCACTTTAAGGAGCACCCGGAATTCGGCCTTGGAAACGACGTCCACCTGGTCCGGTTGGACGAAGGGACGGATATGGAAGAGGTGGTGAGCTGGATGGACTGGATGAACGTGGACGGCCTCACGGCGCCCGCTCCTGCCGGCTTCGTGGGAGGAGCACATGAGATGCCGGTGGGGCACACCGGCTACTTCACGGTGGACCTGACGCCAGGCCGCTACGCCTGGATCGCCGAATCGACCGCCGCGCTGGGAATGGTGAGGGAGTTCACCGTCGAGTGAATTCGAGCACCGATCTCGGAGCTAGACGCACGATGTCCGTGACCGACGTTCCCGTGGGGGAAACAGCGCGGCTGACTGATCTCACCGGGCCCATATACGGGAAAGCTGCTCAGGAAAGGAGGTTGGTTTCGTGGCCGTTCAGTGGATGATTCGCGGACTCGAGTTCAATAACTGCAACTGCGCGTGGGGTTGCCCATGCCAGTTCAACTCTCCCTCCACCTACGGCAACTGCGAGGCCGTGGCCGCCGGTCACATCGAGGAAGGATACTACGGCGACACCCGGCTCGATGGCCTCGACTGGGTGTTGCTGCTCTACTGGCCGGGCGAGATCTGCGATGGCGATGGCAGGGAACAGGCCATCATCGACGAGCGAGCCACCGACGCCCAGCGCGAGGCGCTGCGTCGTATCCTCCACGGGGAGGATACGGCACCGGGAGGTACCCACTTCTTCGTGTACAACAGCACGATGTCCGACGTATTGGAAACCCTGTATGCCCCCGTTGAGCTCGAGATCGACCTCGATGACCGAACGGCCCTGCTGAACGTTCCTGGCCTGGTGGAGTCTCAGGGGAGCCCAATCATCGATCCGTTCTCGGGCGTGGAGCACCGGGCCAGCATCAACCTGCCCAAAGGGTTCGAGTACACGGTGGCCGAGGTCGGCACGGCGTCGTCCAAGTCGCGCGCCGGCATCGAGCTGACCCTCTCCGACAGCCATGCCCATTTCAACGTCCTGCACATGAACCAGGACGGAGTGATCTGCTAGGCCGAGGACGTGTCGGTGGGCGGCGCGGGCTCAAAGCCCTCCCCTCGAGAAGCTCGCTCGCGGGCCGCCGTGCCGGGTCACGATCGCGTCGCAATCCTCTCTGCGCTGGCGGCCACAACCGGGCTGGCCTGGTTATACCTGGTTCGGACCGCCGGTGGGATGACGGGTGCGATGGCGGAAGCTCCCATGGACATGCTCCGCATCCGCGGGTGGGAATTCGCAGACTTCCTGCTCGTGTTCCTGATGTGGGCGATCATGATGGTCGGCATGATGGTGCCGTCCGCCATCCCGATGACGCTCGTCTACGCGGCAGTGGTCCGGAAGGCAGTACGGCAGGGAACGGTAGTTCCTCCCACCCTTGTCTTTGTCTCGGGATACGTCGCGATGTGGACGCTGTTCAGCGTGGCGGCGACGCTCGCGCAGTGGGGCGTGGATCGAGCGGCGTTGTTGTCACCGATGCTGGTGACCACCAGCCCGGCGATTGGAGCCGGTCTCCTGATCGCCGCCGGCGCATATCAGCTCACCCCGTTCAAACAGGCGTGTCTTCGGCGCTGCCGGTCCCCCGCGCATTTCATCTCCGGACACTGGCGGCACGGTGCTTCAGGCGCGTTCCGGATGGGAGTGGAACACGGAGCGTACTGTCTGGGGTGCTGCTGGTTGCTGATGGGGCTGCTCTTCGTCGGCGGGGTCATGAACCTGCTGTGGATCGTGGCCATCGCGGTCTTCGTACTAGTCGAGAAAATCGTCCCACACCCGACGTTGCCGGCCCGGATCGGAGGCGGCGCGATGATCGTTACTGGCCTGGCCCTGCTCGTAACCTTGCTGTGACACCGACTTGGCAAACGCGTGCCATGGTCAGCGCAAGGAGACTGAGAGCCAACCGGGGCTGCCCCGGAGACTCACAGCACCGGGACGGAGACGATGTTGCAGGGAACTAACCGGGAGCCGGGAGCATGACCTCTGGCGCAAGCGCGTTGTTCGAGCATCCACACCCCCTGCGGTCTGACGCGCGCGTGTTGCTGACGAGCGTATTCGGGCCCTATGCGCAGGATGACGAATACGGAAGCCGGGCCCTGAACCCGATGGAGCTCTACCACAACCAGGTAACCCGCGAGCAGCGAGCGTTCTCGGTGCGGATGTTCCACCGCTCGTGGGGGCTGATGCTCATTCAGAAGAATATCAACGCTCCCTGTACGCTCCTGGATTTCCCGACGATGGATCGCTTCATCCAGGAGATCGCTACGCACCCGTACGACATCGTCGGGATCGGAGCGATCCAGCCGAACGTCGGAAAGGTCCAGAAGATGTGCGAGCTGGTTCGTCAGCATCTGCCCGACGCAACGATCGTGGTCGGCGGGCACGTCGCGAACCTGCCCGATCTGGACGAGCGGATCGACGCCGACCACATCGTGAAAGGTGAGGGTGTGCGCTGGATGCGCCGCTTCCTTTCGGAGGACGAAGACCGCCCGATCCGGCACCCCCATGTCCTCTCCGGCATCGGCGGCCGCACGATGGGAGTCAGCCCCCGGGGTAGGCCCGGCGACACCGCCGCGACCCTGATCCCTTCCGTCGGATGTCCCATGGGCTGCAACTTCTGCGCGACCTCAGCGATGTTCGGCGGCAAGGGGAAGTTCGTCCACTTCTACGAGACGGGGGACGAGCTGTTCGAGGTCATGTGCGAGCTCGAAGAAGCGATGCGGGTCCGGTCGTTCTTCGTGATGGACGAGAACTTCCTGTTGCACCGAAAGCGGGCGTTGCGACTGCTGGATCTCATGGCGGAGAACGACAAGTCCTGGGCTCTGTACCTGTTCAGCTCGGCGAACGTGCTGTGCCGCTACACGATGGAGCAGCTCGTGGCGCTCGGGGTCTCCTGGGTTTGGATGGGCCTTGAGGGCCCGGGCGCGGACTACGTCAAGCTCAAGGGGATAGACACACGGCGATTGGTGCGCACGCTACAGAGCCATGGGATCCGCGTGCTCGGCTCAACGATCATCGGGCTCGAGGACCACACGCCGGAGAACATCGACGCGGCCATCGAGCACGCCGTGGCTCACGACACGGAGTTTCATCAGTTCATGCTGTACACACCCGTCGGCGGTACCCCGTTGCACGCCGAGCATCTGGAGAGCGGCACACTGCTCGATCGCCGGGAATGCCCCGAGGCGGACCGGCACGGGCAGTTCAGGTTCAGCCATAGACACCCCCACATCCGGCACGGGCAGGAAACGGAGTTCTTGCAAAGGGCGTTCGATCGCGATTTCAGGGTGAACGGACCGAGCATCGTGAGGCTGGCGCGAACGACGCTACAGGGGTGGCAGCGATACAGGAACCATCCCGAGGCCCGGATACGCGAGCGGTTCGCTTGGGAGGCCCGACATCTCGCAGTCGGCTACGCCGGTGCGTTGTGGGCGGCCCGGCGGTGGTTTCGCTCAGATCCGGTTCTCGAGTCGAAGATCGCTCGAACCCTGGGAGACCTTTACCGCGAATTCGGCCTCAAGGCCCGCGCGCGGGCGCCACTCGTCGGCCGGTACCTCAGCTTCACGTTGCGGCGAGAGGATCGTCGATTGCGTCGCGGTTGGACCTACGAGCCGCCCACATTCCGCGAAACGACCAACCAACGTCACCTCCGTGCCTAGCTTGTATCAAACTGGAGCAGCCCCAGTGCCGCTGCAGGAGCCAAACCCACAGACCAGAGGTATAGGATCATGCCAGCATACACGCCCGAGGAGACACACTTGGAATGGACGAAGGCGTTCCACGCTGGCGACCTGGACGGCTTGGTCGCCATGTATGAGCCCGGTGCGGCCGTCATGTCCGCGGCGGGGGAAGAAGCGGTGTACGAACCGGCCGCAGTTCGCGAAGTTCTCCAGGGCTTTCTGGCGCTCGGTGCAGTTTTTGACCTGCGGACTCAGCGAACCATACGCAGCGGCGACATCGCGATCGTCTATTCACGCTGGACTATGACGGGTGGAAGTGGAGCAGACGGCAGCGAGGTAAACCTTACCGGTCAAACATCCGACGTGGTGCGTCGCCAACCAGACGGCACCTGGCTACTCGTGATCGACAACCCGTTCGGATGCGAGGGTATCGACTGAGGGTAGGCCAGCCTCTGGCCCCTCCACGCTCCTGATCTCGTCCTCCGACCATACGGCCAAGAATGAAGGTTCTCCTGACTTGCCACGGCCCGTTCTTCGGCTAAGGGTCCATAGATCGAGGCCGTAAACGAGATCAGAAGATCCGCAGTTGGTGCAGATCTTCCTCAGCGTTTCCGCACCTGGTACGGAGTTGAACCTGGAGAGGAAATATGGAGAGCGGGCCGGCGGGCCGCCCCCGATCGTATCTAGGCCCCTCTTGAGCAACCGCCACTAGACCCGTAGCCACATCTGGAACGCGAGCATCGCCACGAGAGCGATCGTTACCGTAAACGCCACCGCGTCGCGCGACGCGTCCTCGAGAGCCTCCGGCACGAGCTCGGCGAACACCATCCAGATCATGGCGCCCGCCGCGAATCCGAGGCCGACGGGCAGGAACGGCTCGAAGGTCTCGACAAAGAGAAAGGCCGGTACGGCGAGAAGCGGCTGCGGGAGGCTCGAGAAGACGCTCCATGCCGCGGCTCTCCAAACGGGCTCGCCCCGCGGCACGAGAACGAGGCTGATCGCCAGGCCCTCCGGGATGTTGTGAACCGCGATTGCTGTGGTGATGAAGATGCCGAGGGCTTGGCCCCCTCCGAACGCGACCCCGACACCGACCCCCTCCGTAAAGGAGTGCAGCGTCATGATCCCCACTATCAGCAGTGCCTTTCGCGCGTCCGCTCCCTTCAGGTTGCCCAGCGTAAACTCCGGCCGGGCCTGCAGCGCACGGTGGCTCCAGGCGATGAAGGCCAGCCCCAGGAGAACACCGGTGAGTACGCCGGGGACGCTGAGGTCGAACCCCTCGTAGATAAGCCCGGCGCTCGCCGCTCCCATCAGGCCGGCCGCCAGGGCGTTGGAGAGACCGAGCCACTTCCGTGACATCTGCCGGAGGAAGAGGAACGGGAGCGCACCGAGCCCCGTGGCCGCGGCCGTCAGGACGGCAAACCAGAAGACCGTGTACGCGCTCATCGCGGGAGCGAGGGGCAATCGAGGCGGGATCTCCGATCAGGCGAGCAGCTGGCGCGTGGTGCTCCCGAGCTCGCGCCCCATTCCGACGAAGAACGGCGGCTGGCGCACATACATCGAAGCCTGATCCTCTATCCTTTTCCTGCGTCGTGCGTTGAGATACGGGCAAGATGGGATCACGGTATCGCCGGCGGGAAGCGCGTCACCCGGCCCCACGGCGCTTCTCAACGACGACGGCCGCGGTCGCAACCGTCGTCGCTACATAGGCCAGAGGATCAACGAGCTCTTCTCGGCAGCGTGGCCGAAGCGGTGGTCCAAGGGTCGAAGAGCCCGGTGATGATCGTGAAGCCGTTTCCAGGCCGGTTCGCCCATGACTGGCGATCACCATGAGATCGGCGCCCCCCCCGAGGTTTGGATCGCCGTGTTCCTTCAGCTCCCGGAGCAAGCTCGGATGGGCTCGATGGAGGTACGCCCCCATCGCGAGAGCAGCTAGAACATTAGCCAGGATCACACTCCACCAGGGCAGGGCGCCGCCCAGCGCCTCCCCGAAACCGGCAGCGACGACGGTGACAAAGAAGAAGACGCCGAGAGGTATGAAGAAGGCGACATACCAAAAGGTGGGGTGCAGCTCGGTCTCCACCACGAGCCAGGCCACCAGGAACCCGAAGACCAGGAAGGCGATCAGGTGCACTCCGTTGTAGGCGAACACCGCGCCCGGTGACACGACCGACTCTCCCGCTTCAGCGGAACCGCCGAACATTGCCTGACCTAGAGCTGCGGCGGTATAGAAGAAGGAGTGACCGGCGAATACGTCCACCAGCCCCAGCACCAGAGCCACCGTCAAGTAGCCGACCAGGCCGGCGACGAGACCTTCGTACAGGACTTGCGATTGAGTCTCTTTCATGGTTGCCTTCGGGCAGCCGTCCACTGCGCCACACCGTCAATGGTCACGTGCGACACCGAACCCGGCTAGCTCCCGGACTTGGACCTCAGGTAGCCGAGAACTCGCTCCCTCTCTTGATCGCTAAGCGGGGCGAGGTCCATGAGCGGAGCGAACGCCTGCATCTTGGCCACGACAGTTTCCCATTCGGTGGCCGTGTGAGCTTTCGGCGCGGGGATCTCGTGACAGCGCGAACAGCGGTTCCTAAAGAGGTCGGCGTCCGGTCCGTCCTCGATCTCGTTGGGCATGGCCGCTGGAAACGCGTGGGCTTGGAGATATTCGATGATCGCTTCCATCTCCTCCTCAGACGGAAGCGGGGCAGTCGCCCACCCACCCAACAAGAGGTCGCCGACCAGCTCGCGGGTCATGGCTCCACCCATCCGGTCGCGAAGCGCCTCGGCGCGGATTTGCATCCGGCGCACGAGGATCGGCCATTCGCGCACCGAATGCTGGCGGGGAGAAGGGAGCCAGTGACACCTACTGCAGTACGTCTGGACGAGCACAGCTCCGCGAGACCTTG
>Ga0255058_10000176_pt1 | contig 37664 bp, 36 predicted proteins | sample Cases_109_9_MG_FD_188637 | JGI IMG/M metagenome (GOLD analysis project Ga0255058, IMG submission 188637) | Seawater microbial communities from Amundsen Gulf, Northwest Territories, Canada - Cases_109_9 | ecosystem: Environmental > Aquatic > Marine > Gulf | place: Canada: Northwest Territories...
ATATTGATGAGTTGGAGGAAGTCACACACAGGGCCGTAAGCTTATGTGAGGGAGATACGCTTACGCCTTCGCATATATCTTTAGGCCCAATATCAATTGAGGCAACAGGAATGGGATTTAATCTTCTAAAGATTGAACCCATAAGGCGATTTATATTAAGCAAGCTTTTTCCAAATGTGTTTAGGATAGCAAATGTAATAATATTTTTTTCAGTTATATGGCTTTTATTGTTCGATTTTAATGGTTATGCTAAAAATACGTCTCTTTTAGTATGGGCTATCTGTTGGCCGTTAATAGTAATAAGTTTACTGTTAGCCTCACGTCTTTTTTGTGGTTTGTGTCCTTTTCGAACAATAGCTGAAAAGGTTCAAGAAATAATGAGCGTCAAGTTAAAACCATCTGATTTTATCAAAACATATGGGCCGTACATTGGAGTGTTTGGTTTAGCTTTAATACTATGTTCAGAACACATAACGGATATGCCGAATTATCCACTGGCTACAGCTGTGCTGTTACTGTCGATTTTGGGATTTACTGTGATTTTTTACATATTTTACGGTAGCTACTCATGGTGCAGGTATATCTGCCCACTAGGTCTTATGAATGGTATTTATTCTAAACTTTCGATAATTGAAATCAGAGCTAATACTAACGTTTGTTACTCCGAATGTAAATATCCAGCTTGTTATAAAGGAACAGAGGAGAATGAGGGCTGCACCATGAATTTAGGGGTGTTTAATATGTATACTAATGAAGACTGTATAATATGCGGACAATGTATTAAAAACTGCAAGTATGATGCTATAAATCTTAATCTTAGAGTTCCTGCGGCTGAGCTTGTTCGAGATTCAGGGCTTAATACATATAGAGAAGGGTTTAACTCTGCAATTGCCTTCTTTATTCCAATGCTCATTGCAATCGTGCTGACCATTAATCTTAGAAAATTGTCTCTGTATCATCATTTCTCCACAAAAATAAACAGTGAATTTATACATTATACACTTATCTGCATATCTTTTTACTTTTTATGTCTTGGCCTTATGTGGATTGGTGCTATGACTCTCAAGAAATTTAATCCGGAAGGTTCCTCACTGGAAAGACTCGTCTGGTACACATGTACTTTTATTCCAATTGCATTTGCAGGTGAGGTAGCCAATCACGCTATTACATTTATCAACGGCTTTGGTCAAATTTTGCCGGTGGTAAATTTACATTTTGGTTCGTATGAGTTTAGTATCCTGAATCAACAGGCCTCCACAGAAATGGTTAAACTCTTACAGATAATGATAATTATAACAGGTACAGTCGCTTCAATATTTATTGGCAGAAAAGTTGTCAGGAAGATTACGAAAATACAAGGTTGGAACAGGTTTTGGTCGATATACTTTGTAAATTTTGTTTTTTGTGGTCTATTCATATTTATCTTCATAATGAGAGATTGACTATTAACCGTGCGGCAATAACAATAACCTGTCCTTACTATCTGTATGTCCTGATAATTTTTTTCTTTGTAAAATAAGGAGAAGAGAAAAATGTTTATTTCGATAAAGACTCATATCATTTTGTTACTGATTGTTGTTATGTTGATTCCTTTTGTTTTGTTAAGGATTGTGGTATATCCAAGAATACAGGATGATCTTCAGACTACGATTATGGATAATCTCGAGGCTATCGGGCACAAGCAGGCAGAGCTGGTGTCTACCTGGATGCATGAGAGGAAGAAAGATGCCATCGTTGTTGCAAACAATCCTTATATGATTAAGAGCACCGGGATAACACAAAAAGATGAGGACTATAAAGATATTGTCCGGTATTTAGAGATGATTGTACTTGAGTATGGTTACAAAGATGCTTTTGTAACCAATGATAAAGGGTTGGTTACACTTGCTACATCGGAAGAACGTGTGGGAGAAGATATTTCAGAAACAAATTATTTCAAGCAGGCAATACAGGGAAAAACATTTTTAACAAATATAGTACCGTCTAAGGTTCCACTTATAAACGAATTTGATGAGAAAGAAGTGGGATTGCCCACCATGTTTGTGGCATCACCTTTGATCGATGAAGATGATGCAATAATTGGTGTTGTTACACTGAGGATTCATGTGGGCACACTGAGCAATTTGATGCAAAGTTACAAGGTTGGGAAGACAGGTGAGACGTATCTTGTAAACAAAGATGGAGTAATGCTTACGGAGTCGAGGTTCACAGATCATTTGAAGAAAAGAGGAATGTTTAAAAAAAGAAGTGCCCTGGAATTAAAGTTGGTTGACCCGGAAACCGGTAAATTAACCACTGGTGTCAGGCAATGTGTCGCAGGCAATGATGGTTCTGATGCAAAAGGCTACAACGATTATGGAGGTGTATCCGTACTTGGAGTGTGGAGTTGGGTGCCTGAGTTTAACTGGGGTATTATTACAGAGATCGACAGAACTGAAGCTTATGGAACAGCATATAATCTTAAATACATTGTTACGGCCTTGTTATTAGCAATGGTATTTCCCATTATGTTAGTAGCCTACGTTCTTGGTGGAAGACTCTCCAAGCCGATACTTGAGCTGGCAGAAGTAACTGAAAAGATGGTTTCAGGGGATTTAACTCAAAGGGTGAAAATAAAGAGCGGTAATGAGATAGGAATATTGGCAACATCCTTCAATACGATGGCAAAGACCCTGGATGCAAAGACAACAGAAACAGCGGAATCTGAGAAACGATACAGAGAATTATTTGATTCTCTCAAGGTTGGTATTTATCAATGTAAACCCGGAGTCGAAGGGGCATTTACATGGGTTAACAAAGCAGGTGCTGAAATCTTTGGTTACGAATCACCGGAAGAGATGATAGGTACAAAAGTAAAAGATATTTACATAGATGCTGATGATAGAAGGAGTCTTGTCGAGAAGCTTGAAAAAGAGGGGGTCTGGAGAGACTTTGTTTCCTCTTGTAAAAAGAAAAATGGTGAGCATTTTTACACTGAACGTACCTCTAATATGGTAAGAAATGCAGAAGGTAAACCTATTCGTATTGACGGGTCATTTAAGGATATATCATTGACGAAAAAGCCACAACTGCAACTTCTCAAATCTGAAAAGAAATATCGAGTATTGTTCGATTCGCTGAAAGAAGGTGTTTATCGATGTGAGCCCGGAGTTGAAGGAGTGTTTACGTGGGTTAATCAGTCTGGTGCTGAAATATTTGGTTATGAATCACCGGAAGATATGATCGGTGTAAAGGTAAATGAAATCTACGTAGATACTGATGATAGAAGACGTCTTGTTGAGAAACTTGAAAAAGAGGAGGTCTGGAGTGGGGTTGTATCATTTTGTAAGAAGAAAAATGGCGAGTGTTTTTACACTGAACACACCTCTTACATGATCAAAGATGAAAAAGGGATACCCATTCATATTGAGGGAATTTGTAAGGATATTACCGAGAGAATGAGATTTGAGGAAGAGTTACAGGAATCTAAAAAACATCAGATGCAATTGTTGAATTCACTAAAAGAGGGAGTATTCCAGTGTGAACCCGGTGAAATGGGAATGTTTACATGGATCAATCATGCAGGCATGAACATGCTGGGACTTAATTCTTCTGAAGAGGTTCTCAGTACACGTGTTGTGGACGTATATGAGAATCCTGATGAAAGAAGAAATTTGATTGAGAAGTTAGAGAAAGAAGGGACATGCCAGGACTTTACGTCCCACTTAAAGAGAAGAAATGGAGACCGATTCACTTCTGAAACAACATGTAATCTTATCTATGATAAGAATGACAAGCCAATAAGAATTGAAGGGGTTTTTAGTGATGTAACCGGAATATAATATTACAAAAAGTTTAAAGTGCCTTAAGTGAACTAAAGTGCCTAAAGTTAAAGGCTCCTTTTTTTCGTGATTTTTCGTGTCTTCTTGTCCTCCCCTCCTGCCTTCTTCTGTGAAGATCCCTGCCCGACGATTCGTGTGGCGGGTGTGGCTAAATTTCTCTTCTTTCCTTTGCGTTCTTCGCGGCTTCTTGTCCTCGCTTGTCCTCGACGTCTTTTGTTCGGGGAGCGTACTTTGCGTTAAATTAGCCCTTATATCATTTATAAATAATTTAAATAGATTGCCTTATACTTCTCCTATATAATATTACCCTTGTTTTGCGTTTATAGATCTTAAGAATGTATACAATTATAAAAAAGATAAACTTAATCTCATCTATAGTTTTACTGGCACTGTTTGCATGTTCGTATGTCTACTCTCAAGATCATCAACCGGCAGATAACCATTGGCATAAGGTGCAGGATTTAGAGAAGCAGGGTAAATATAACGAGGCTGTCAAGTATCTTGAAGAAACCATGACTAAATTCAAGAAGCTGGGGCAGGAGGATAATGTTGCCACATGCCTCGACCATTTTGGAGGTATTTATAAATCTGTGGGCAATTACGACAGGGCCATCAAGTATTACGAAGAGGCTTTAGAAATTGATAAGAGATTGGGGATGGAAGATAAAGTTGCTGTTCGGTTAAGCAACATTGGTGATGTTTACGACTCTCAAGGCCAATATGATAAGGCCATAGAATATCTTGAAGATGCGTTAAGAATAAATAAAAAATTGGGAATGGAAGCTGACGTTGCCATTCGGCTCAACAGCATTGGCAGGGTTTTCAAAACACAGGGCAAATATGGTAGAGCCATCGAGTATTTTGATAGAGCCTTAGACATAGATAGAAAGCTGGAACAAGATGATAAAATCTTTACAGGCCTGAACCACATTGGTGATGTTTATAAATCCGGGAAGCAATATGTTACGGCCATCATGTATTATGAAGATGCCCTGGATATATACAGGGAGCCTGGTCAGGAATATCAGGAAGATAAAGTTGTTCTTCAGCTTGCCAACATTGGCGGGGTATACGAAACGCTGGGCAAATATGCCAAAGCCCTGGAGTATTACGAAGAGGCTCTGGACACAGCCGGAAGCCTGAATCAGGATAATAATATTACCATTGGTCTTAACAACGTTGGTAATATTTACAAGTTATGTGGCCAATACGATGTTGCCATCATGCATTATGAGGATGCTTTAGCCATAGATAGAAAGCTGGGGCAGGAAGACGAAGTTGCCATTCAGCTCAACAACATTGGCGGTGTTTACAAATCTATTAGACAATATGATGATGCGCTCAAGTATTATAAAGAAGCTTTGGAGATAAACAGAAGATTGGGAAAAGAAGCTGATGAAGCCCTTAGCCTGAAAAATCTTGATATGTTTTACCGCTTCTACTGGAGCAAGCATGACAAGGCCATAAAGCCTCATGAACAGAAGCTGCTTGCTGATAAGAAACTTGGTAAAGATGCAGATATAACCGGAAATCTCAACAACATTGGTACGGTTTATCTCTTACAAAAAGAATATAAGCCTGCCATTGGGAATTTTAATGAGTCTGTATCCATAATAGAAAAATTACGTAAGGCGACAGCCGGTGAAGAACGAAGGGGTTATCTGGCCGATCAAATATATGCCTATCAATTGCTGGCCTCCGCATATATCAGGGACAACGATATTTCTTCCGCTTTCCGGACTGTAGAGCTCAGCAGGGCAAAGCTCCTGGCAGAAAGATTTGGCGGCAGTGAATGGAATATAAGACAAGAAGAAGTAGAACAAATCCAGCAAACACTGGATGAAGATACTGCAATAATTGTTTACGCAAATGTTAACAGGGAAGATATTATACAGTTTGTCATTACGAGAGAAGAGTTTACAGGTAAGGAGGTATCACGTAAATCTTTTGTCCAATCGTCCATTGACAAATACCATACACCGATAAAGACCTTGTTAATAAATCAACGTAGTTTGAGCGAAAACAAAAATAATTTTGATAATATTATCAATTATTACGGCTCTTTATTAAGGGAACCTTTACCACAGGATGAAGGAGGAAGTCCTCGCTTGTCCTCGCTTGTCCTCGGCGCTTTCCAGTCCGAGGAGCGCCTTTTGTCCGGGGAGATCGGAAAAGGGCTATATGAATTACTCATCAAGCCAATGGAGGCACAGCTTGCGGACAAGAAGAACCTTATTATAGTGCCGGGAGGTATCCTTGCCTTTGTACCTTTCGAGACTCTTATTGACAGCAATGGACAATACCTGGTAGAGAATCATCACATAAACTATGTTCAATCAATGGGCATACGTAAATTAATTAAGAAGCGAAAATACGGTGAAAAACGCAGGCCATTACTGGCATTTGGAGGGGCAGTTTACGAGGAATCAGCTTCTGATGTAGAAGTGATAGAGAATGAAACTCAGATGGCTCTTTTAAAAAAAAATATTTATTCTGATCTTTCCTATCTTTCCAGACATTCAGATCCTTTCGATCTTGACGAAATGAGGCTATTCAGAAATGCTTATAGCGCCCTCGGCATCGGTACATGGCACGATCAGCCGTATACATTAAATGAGGTTGCAAACATTAATAAAGTAATCCATAAGTCTAACATCTTTACAGGAACCAATGTAACGGAAAAGGAGATAAAAGCGTTATCCAAAGACTGGACATTATATAATTACAAAGTACTTCATTTTGCAACTCATGGCCTGGTGGTAAATGAAGTACCGGAACTTTCGGCCGTAGTTTTATCACAGTTCGAAGAAGGTGTGGGGAAGGAAGATGGTTATCTGCGTATGGGAGAGATTGCAGAGCTGGATTTCCAGGCAGACCTTGTAACTCTATCCGCCTGTGGGACCAGCCCGGGTGGTATTTATGGTGATGCGGGTATTTTCGGGCTTACACAATCCTTTATTTTATCCGGTGCTAATGGTGTTTCTATATCTCTCTGGAGGGTAGCGAACGAGTCTACGTCACAGTTCATGGCAACAATGTACGGCATGGTTCAGGAAAAAGGTATAAACTATGCAGAAGCAATAACAGAGGTAAAACGCCGGTTTATTAATGGCAGCTTTGGGGAAGAATACAAAGCGCCATATTACTGGGCGCCGTTTGTGTATTATGGGAATTAGCTACACAGATTATTTCAGTCACTTATTTGTTCATATTGATTTAAGTATAGGATAATACATGTCGATAATTTCTCAGATTATACCTTCTGATGCATGGTCAATACCCATTGGTAAACCTTTTCCAAAAGAGAATTATCCTGAAATCAGTTTTCGTGTTCCCTGGGAGCAACTCCAGATGACTCGTGACGGAGCACGACAGGGATGCCCAGTTGGGGGCATGGGAGCCGGCTCAATTGGACGCACTTATTTTGGGGATTTTGCACGTTGGCAGATCACACCATACGAACACGTCTATGATAATGAAGTATATGGCTCTCAGTTCCATGTATTTGTGAAACCGGACAGTTCTGACCGGCCTTTTATCCAGACACTCATGGCAGGTTCGCCGGCAGATTCAACCCGACAATATTCATCGAATATCCTTTCAACGTGGCCATGGAATTATCCTGCAGAACAAGGAACTTATGCAGCACTTTTTCCAAAGACCTGGTGTGACTATTCAACTCATCCTGAAAATCCTATACATATTTTACTCGAACAGTTTTCCCCGATTATTCCTCACAACTATTTTTCCAGCAGTTTGCCGTTGGGGAATTACTCCTGGCACATTCATAATCCTTTAACAGAGGGGGTTACGGTTGGCCTGCTCTTTACCTTCGAAAATATGGTCGGGCGAATGCCGGAAGAAAAAGATTTGACACGAAATATTGGCGAGTATTCTCAATGCCGCTGGTCAGATGAAATGCCGAAAATCAGGCAGGCACATGAAGTAGTAAATGAAAAGCAATTTCTGGGAATAAGGCTTTCAGGTTGTAAAGAAGATTTGTCTAAACTACCACTCTCACGCCGGGGTGAGTTTGCAATTTCTGTTGAAAGTCAATCTCCGGATACCAGGCTGAGTTATCTTGCCAATTTTAATTGCAGGGGTGATGGAAGTGATATTTCAGATACATTTTTTAAAAATGGAAGTCTCCCTGATGGTTCTGAAAATTTTGAGAGTGAAACAGGGACTCTTAATGGAGCCGCTATCTGCGCTACGGTGACCCTGCCGCCGGGTGAAACGAAGAAGATCCCAATGACACTTGCATGGGATTTCCCGGAAATAAGGATATATGAACCTGACGGAAGGATCTTCAAGAAGAAATATACTGAGCATAAAGAGAGCAGTGGCATCAACGCGCTTGAATTTGCAAGGATTGGAATGAAACATAGAAATGATTGGTCAGAAGAGATAGACAAATGGCATAATGAGGTAAGAGCCCTGGCGAATTATGACCCATTACTCGTTAAGACAATTCTTAATGAACAATATTATCTTCTGGACGGCGGCACTTTGTGGGAAGCCGACACTGATAATTTTGGTTTCCTCGAAAGTATAGACTATTTTAATTACGAAACCCTGGATGTCCGTTTTTATTATTCCTTCACTACACTCAGATATTGGCCTGAGATAGAAAATAGAGTCCTGGAACAATTCGAAGAAGGAATCAGCATGGAGGACAAAAGGATGGTTCCCTGGAAATATGGTTACGATTATGGATACCAGAGGCCTGAGGATATAAAGGAAGACATTCGTCTGGTGCGTGGAGCCTGCCCCCATGACCTCGGCAGGCCATCACTAAAACCGGTAACTGATCCAAACGAAGCGGAAGATCCATTTGTCCAGTTTAACGCCTATTCCCACAGAAATGTCAACCTCTGGAAAGACCTGAACACTAAGTACGTACTTATGGTTTATAGAAATTACTATTTTAGTACCAAACGGGATAAACAGTTGTTGCGACGGCATTGGAATTCGAGTGTCGAAGCCATGCAATATCTCCAGCAGTTCGACACAAACGGAGATTTTATTCCGGAAAACTCCGGATTCCCGGACCAGACTTACGACTCTGCATGGCACATGAAAGGGTTGAGTGCCTATTGTGGGGGTCTATGGCTGGCGGCTCTGGAGGCCATGATCGAAATGGGGAAAATCCTGAACGAAGCATCCCTTGTAAAACAATATCAACATTGGCTTGAAACAGGTAAGGAATCCTTCCACAAAATCTTGTGGAATGGGGAATATTATGATTGTTATGAAGGATGCGATGACGTAATGGCCGACCAGCTTTGTGGGCAGTGGTATGCTGATCTATTGGGACTTCAACCAATCGACAAACCTGAATATATCGTCAAGGCATACAAATCCATTTATAAATATAATTGTCTTAATTACTTTGATGGAGAAAGAGGCGTTGTAACTGGAATCACTACTGATGGTATTATTCCGGATGAAGAGCAGACTCCGGAAATATGGATCGCCGCCAACTATTCAATTGCATCTGCATTTATTATGAGGGGACTCAAAGACGAGGCTATGCAGATTCTTAATGGAATACATTCTCTGGTCTGGGAGAAAAGCGGTTTGTGTTGGACAACACCGGAAGCCATATCATGCGAGAATATTACGCGGGAGAGACTTGAAAGGGCATATAAATTTATTCGTTTAAAGAGAGGTGATGACTGGAAACCTCCTCGGAATTTCACTGCGGACTATCTGGGGGATAGTAAGGTTCTTCAGATGCGCGCCCCACAATATTCACGCCCTATGGCGAGTTCAGTATTTCTTTATGTGTTCGAAAAATTAATCAACAAAAATAAGATTATTTAATCTTCCGGATCTTCTATCCTTCTACTTTGATCACCTGTCCGCCAGCCTGCCCGCCAGTCTGCTAGGCGGGGTCTGTTAGGTGGAGGATGGACTTCGGCGAGCTCAGTCGAGCCGTGAGTACATTCAACTGGGCGCCGTTTATGTATTATGGGCGCTAGAAGTTATAAGTTAAAAGTGACTAAAATGCCTAAATTAAAAAATTGTTTTTGCCACAACTTTAGTTCACTTCAAACTTTAAGTACTTTAAACTTTTTTTAATATCATGTTAAAGTTTTCACTAAAATCTGCATTATACCAGGTACCGGGCGTAATATTTATGATTCTCTGGTGCCGTCTGCAAATTGAGTATGACTTAATCAGGAAAAAAACTCATGATGCGGTATTTGGCCGTGCTCATGTTTTTGCACAACGATTTTTAGGAATCTTACATGTAAAGATAGAGGTATCAGGCCTGGAAAACATGATTAACAAACCTGCAATAATATGCCAGAACCACACTTCGATAATGGACATTCCTGCTATACTGCATACGGTAAATGGGAAATCGCTTTTCTGCGGTAAAGACGAGTTATTCAAGATCCCGGTTTTTGGTAAGGGGATTGAAACTTTAGGTATGGTTAAAGTGTACAAGGAAGATAAAAAAACATGGAAGGTACTATCTGAAGCAGCAAAGGATATCAAGGCAACTGAATCAGGTAATGAAACTTTGACTCCTTATTTAGTGATATTTCCGGAAGGTACTCGAACAAAAGATGAAAACTATAAGATGGGTGAATTCAAACGCGGCATGTTCAGCATTGCCGTAAAGCATAACTTGCCGATTATTCCGATCGCATCTTACGGCGGCCTGGACATTACACCCAAAGGAGCATGGATTTTCAACAAAGGTACGATTTACGAAAAAGTCTTAGCGCCTATATATCCGTCAGATTACGGCGAAGTCAGTATTAAGGAGAAATCTACTAAGATTCAGAACGACACACGGAAGAGAATAAATGAAGGCCTTGGTGAACTAATTAAGGCTCATGGTAATCAAAAGAATTTAATGGACAAAACTGCTAAAGGTAGTAATTGGTTGACTGAACAGTGGGAGAAGTCGAAGTCTAAGAAGGGTGCAACCACTGATGTCATTACTTGCCCTGAATGTGGCCAAAGGCTGCGCGTAGCAAAAAATGTAAATCTAAGCATTACGTGTCCAAGAACAAAATGTCAAACAGTTTTTGATCATATCGGGAAGGAATGAAGAAATATTTAACGCTCCCCGGACTGGAAGGCGCCGAGGACAAGCGAGGACAAGCGAGGACAAGCACTAAGAAACGAAATTTAAAAAAATAAAACAAAAGTCTAGTTTAGTTATCATTCCTTTTAAACACCATTCACATATCAAGCGTAATCAGGTGGTAAATCTGAGATGTCGTATCCCCCTCATTCTTCCTTTTGATTTTGATGGTTAGAGCAGATCAGAAAGGATGAATAAAGTCCCTACAACTGTTCCTTTTTGCACTCAGGTTGTTTCTTGATCATACAGGAAAACATTCAAAATATTACTTACCAAAGTAATACTGGAATTCATATCTGCAACTATAACAGAACTTATGATTGGTATATTATAAATTTCAACAAAAAAAGATACATTGGTATTATGTTTGCGATAACACTACAAAGAATATTTTAAAAGTGATTATAACCTGAGAAAGGCAAACTACTCGAAAGGGTAGGACGCAAAACCAAGGATCTAAGTCCTGTTTATAAGGATATGGTTGCCGGGTTGTCAGGCAAAGACAGTTCCCTTTAAAGCTGTGTTTTGCGTGGCTTAGCTAATAGAAGGGGAATTGTAATGTTACAAAATAACACTTATTCATCATTTAGAAAACCCGAATTATCGAGTCTTCACGCTCTGTCTTTCATATCTCTTGTAGCCTTAATATTATTTATTGCTACCACAAATGTCTGTTCGGCTCAAATTACGTTGGCATGGAATCCGAACACAGAACCTGATCTTGCCGGACACAAAATATACAGTGGACCTTCAAGTGGGAATTATGTTCGAGCAAATGATCTAAAAGCTGAAAGTGGTAAAATATCGCAAGATGCAAATACCACAGACATACAAAAAGAAGATTCTAAAAAGTCTTCTTTCTCTGATTTGTCAAGATTTTTTCCTAATAATTCTGCAGACCTTGCAGCATGGTTTTCAGCATTTGCAGCGTGTGTTGCAGCACTTGCAGCATTGGTTGCGATTTTTGTTACGGTCTATCTTCATTTCGCAAAGACCAAACATGATGAACCATCTTCTTCTGTCCATGTTGAGAAAAACATTCTAAAAGTTCTTGAACAAATTTCCGCCTACATGAAAACTAACGAGCAATTTGAGGAAAATAGGGACAGCGACCGTTTTAAAGAAATATATTTTATTAAACATTTATGCAGTAAAGATATCCAACCTTAAAAGAATATAGAACAGGGTCCCGCCACACAACCGGCGCCCGCCCGGATGACTCGGTCGGACGGGGGCAGGCAGGTCTTGAAAGTAGAATACGCAACCACGTACTAATCTAATTTATCCAATTTGATACAATTTGTAATCCAAAACCAAATAGTAGTAATATCAAACCTATTCTCATATATCTATATTTTATTAGTGTCCATTTCTTATAGCCGGCAGTGTCTATCGGCGATCGATCTGCATAAATACCACTTGTAATATTATTGTCACGACTAGAATACTTTTTACCTTTATATTGTTTAATTACTTCCCAGGCAACTAAGCCCACACCAATCAAATTAAAAAGAAGACCAACAGAATATATAAATGTATTCATACTGAGTTGTGATTTTTTAAAAGCTTAATTTATGAAAAGCATATCCATCAGCTGATGGTATATCAATTTGGTAGGTTGTAAGTTACTAGCGGTATAATACTTTAGTAAATACTAAAATCAAGGGGAAAAAGAAAGATTCACCGCAGAGGCGCAGAGAACGCTCCCCGAACAAAAGACGTCGAGGACAAGAGAGGAAAGAAGAGAAATTTAGCCACAGATCTTCACAGAGGAAGGCAGGAGGGGAGGAGGAGAAAGAACGCGAAGAAAAGCTGTGGTCAAAGGCAAAAGATAAAAGGCATTGGACGCGTCCGCCAAGTAAACCGTCGGGCAGGTTTACCCGACGAGTTTTTTGGTGGGCCTGTTATATCTCTGTGCATCCTAATGCTCTCAGGATCTTCCATATTGACATGGAACTAACAAACAGATACAGTTTACTAATTATTTAAAAATATAGTTATATTCAATAAAAACCCTTTTTCACAGAAATAATTAAGGAGAATTAATTATGGAATTATCAAAAAAATTGGGTGCTGAATTTATTGGTACATTTTGGCTTGTTCTTGGTGGTTGTGGTAGCGCAGTCCTTGCGGCTTCCTTTCCAAATGTTGGCATCGGGTTGCTAGGTGTTTCTTTAGCCTTTGGTTTAACCGTTTTAACCATGGCATTTGCTATCGGGCATATATCAGGTTGCCACCTTAACCCTGCAGTTTCTATTGGCCTTTGGTCTGGAGGTCGGTTTTCTATTTCAGAGCTTGGTCCATACATTATTGCTCAAGTTGCTGGAGGTATTGCTGGAGCTGCTGTGTTATATGTTATTGCAACAGGGGAAGCAGGCTTTGAGGTTGGCCGGGTTCGCTTCAAATGGCTATGGCGAACACTCTCCAGGTGGTTACAGCTTAATAGCCGCATTGGTAACAGAAGTAGTTATGACCTTTATGTTTCTATTAATTATATTAGGTGCTACTGACAAGAGAGCTTCACAAAGTTTTGCGCCTATTGCTATTGGTCTTGGATTAACACTGATTCACCTTATCAGTATTCCTGTTACTAATACTTCAGTAAATCCTGCGCGAAGTACTGGTGTGGCACTCTTCGCTGAAGGTTGGGCTATCTCACAATTATGGATGTTTTGGGTTGCTCCTATTGTTGGTGCAATCCTGGCCGGTGCTGTCTACCGCTGGTTAGGAAGCCAAGAAAAAGAACAAGAATAGGGTCAAACCTTGATTAGTGATTAAGCCTTTAAAAAAATAGATAATGCTTTAAATGTATGTGAAAATCTTACTCGTATAAACAAGTAAAACTATCTTTTTGAAGATATTTAGAATGTGGTAAAAGTGATTTGTAACTGCTTTACTGACTTAATATTATAAAAGAGTGGGGGTGTTTTGCAAGACAAAAGGCGTTACTCACACAAAGACGCAGAGAACGCTAAGGAAAGAAGAGATATTTAGCCACAGATCTTCACAGAGGAAGGCAGGAGGGGAGGAGATGAAAGAAAAACAAAAGGAAGATTCACCGCTCCCCGGACAAAAGGCGCCGAGGACTTTCCCCGGACTGGAAGGCGCTCCCCGGACTGGAAGGCGCCGAGGACAAGCGAGGACAATCGAGGACAAGAAAGAACGCAGAGAAGAACTGAAATGTAGGTTAAAAGACGAAAGGTGGAAGGGGATAGAGGATGGTTATGTTATTGATCGGTTACGGAAAGATCCTGTAAATATCTTTACGATGTGCTATACGTTGGCAAATTAACAATTTTTGAGTCTTATCAATTGTGATACCTATTCGATATCTTCCAATTCTGATTTTGTATTTATCAGGATATCCTGTCATATGTTCAAGATATCCGAGTTCGAAAGGGTCAGTTGACAATAGTTCAACAAAAACTATCTTCTCGGCATGAGTTTGAATTTCTTTGGGTAGTTTGGAGAGCTCTTTAAGGAAGCGTTTAGTATACTCAACTTTCCACATTTTGTTTCAATGATTGATAATGTTTTTTTGCATCCTTAACAGACAGCTTTTCATCATGCGAAACATCATCTATCAATTTTGATAACCCATAATTTTCTATAATTTCTTCCAAATGCTCAAATTCCTTGATTGGGATTTGAACAGCAATTGGTTTCTGACTTTCGTCAAGTATAATGCTTTTATTGATCTTTAACATTTTGCCCTCCTTATCAACGAGTATCTATGTCCTAATATATATGCCACTAATTTGTAAAGCTATTATAAAAGAGTGGGGGTGTTTTGCAAGACAAAAGAGATTGGACGCAGATAAACGCTGAGGTTAAAGGCAAAGAAAAAGAAAAGGAAGATTCACCGCTCCCCGCCTGTCTGTTAGGCGGGGACAAGCGAGGACAAGCACCAGGAAAACGAAATTTAAAAAAATAAAACAAAAGTCTGGTTTAGTTATCATTTCTCTTAAACACTATTCAAATATCACCTGGTCTGAATTATTTAAGTGGAACTGATTTAATCCATAAGTTAAATTATCGGCGATCTTCTTAGCATTCACTCCATCATAAATGTATAATTGATTGAAATTTTTATCCATACTACCTGGCCGCTGTCATTTATATGAGGGTACATAGCCAATCTATCACTAGAAGGTTGAGAAACTGTACCGCGGTCAGTACAAATAATGCTGACAAAAGAATAAGCCCCATCAATTTGAAATTTCTTATAATCTTCATTTTTATACCCTCCTTCTAATTCAAATAAGTTTGAAAGAATAAATTTTGCTTTTTTATATAACAACTGCTGTACCAAACCATGTTTTTTCTGTTCTAATTTTCTCAAACTGGATTTAAGTGATTATGTTTGAAGAAGATATGAAGAATAGATTTCTTATGAGGGCTAAGTGGTGTAATTTAGAAAAGTGGGGGGAGATTGGGGGTGATATTATGGATTAGATCCAGTTATTACCCAATTACTCCCCAATAATGATTGTCTTTTTCAAATGAGATTTGTTTTATAACGACGATACAGCCACAGAAATTTGTTGTTCAAAGATTATACAGGGTAGAAGATATTAATTAAGCAAAAAGGCAGTCATTTCTTATAATCAGGGACACCTGTCCCCCCCCTCTAAACTGCAGGATAAACCCTTCAGAAAAGATTTCCTTATATCCCATAAAATATTATAAGTCCTTTTATACCAATAGATAGTTCAATAGATCATTTTGGGCATATATATTGCTCTTATGTATTATTAATAGTGTATAAACAAGCAAGAGAGAGAAAGATAGGGTTGTGGGGAGAATGAAAAAGGCAAAAAGAATATAGAGAGCAAAATGAATAAAGTAGAAGCGATTGAGGCTTACAAACAAGCGATAAGGATTAACCCTGATGATGAAAAGGCTCATTATAATCTTGGTTATACCTATGGCAAAGTAGGTATGTATGAAGAAGCTGTCGAGGCATACATGCCGGCAATAAGGATTAACCCTGATTTTGCAGAGGCTCATAATAATCTCGGTTATGCCTATGGCAATATAGGCATGTATGAAGAAGCGATTGAGGCATGGAAACAAGTGATAAGGATTGACCCTGATAATGCAGCGGCTTATGTTAATCTCGGTAAGGCCTATATTCTTTTAAACGATAGAGATTCTGCCTTGGAGCAGTATAAAATATTAGAAAGCATTGACCCTGAACTGGCAAATGAACTGTTAAACTCAATTTATGAATAATTCAGGGGTGATAGAGTAGCTCTCGTTTAGCTGTAACTACCCCACTCCAAACCACATCTCACCCACCACACGGCTCGTCGGGCAGAAAGGAATTAAAGGATTTACGAATAACAAATAACAAATGACAAATAACTAATAACTAATAACTAATGACTAGCTTGCTTGTGTTGGCCGTCAAGAGAGTACTTCCCCGGGCCGATTAAAATCAAACTTATAAACAGAATCCCTGCTTCCATCGCATGCGAGTATGCAACGAATGGGTCACCCTTGCCGATGTGCATGGACGTTGCCACGATCATGGTGGCAAGTAGAGCGAAACAGGCAGGGCGGGTAAAAAGGCCAAGGGCCAATAGCAGGCCGCCTATACATTCTGAAAATGCCCCCATAAAGCCCCAGACCACGGGAGCAAAGTCAACCCCCAGAGACTTCATTGTTCCACCGAGCATTGCCCATTTTTCCGGGCCGCCTGTCAGCTTTGGCAGGCCGTGCATTATAAACATGACGCCAATGCCTATTCGTAGAATGAGCAGGCCTATATCACGGTATTTATCTAAGAAACGTAAAACCATAACTTCCTCCTTAACTTAATTATGTTTTAAGAATTCGATTGCTCGTTCTTCCGACCAGTAACTTCTGTCTTCTTTAAATTGTATAAAGCCAACATGGCCGCCAGATCTGGGCATCTCTAAATAAACATGTTTACTGTCCGATGTCTCTTTAACCGGATAACAACCGTCAGCAATAAATGGATCGTTGAGGGCATTTACAATTAATGTTGGAATCTTAATCTCTGATATAAATTGATTACTACTGCATTTGTTCCAGTAATCTTCTGCATTCTTAAAGCCGTGGAGCGGAGCAGTGTATCGGTCGTCATAGTCCTTAAAATTCTTTATTAAATGAAAATCATCATCGTTTATCAGCTCAGGCATCAATTCCATTTTAGCCCTGATTTTCTGATGCAGGGTTATTAAAAATTGCCTCATATATATTTTATTTTTAAATCTGGCAAGCTCCCGTGTACTTGCCTGCAAATCACAGGGGACTGAAAACACAACCGATCTTTCTATTTTACTGTCAACCCGACTGCTTTTGTTACCAAGATAAACCAGTGTTAAGTTGCCTCCCATGCTGAACCCTATTAATACGATTTTCTGATAATACATAGTCTTTACTGCATGTTCAATTACAAATTCTAAATCATCGATTGTACCGCTATTGTAAAAACGTAATTGGCGATTTATCTCTCCGGAACAGGACCTGTAGTTCCATGCCAGGGCATCCCAACCATTTCGGTTAAGCATCTTAACCATTCCTACTACATAATGGCGGTGTGAACTGCCCTCTAAACCATGAGAAATAATCGCCAGATTTTTGCTTCCTGTTTTCGACCAGTCGATATCCAGGAAATCGTCGTCATTTGTGTAAATACGCTCCCTCTGATAAAAACCTGTATCGAATTTCCTGAACAAAGAAGGGTAGATTGATTGCACATGCCCATTCTGAAGGAAAAATGGAGCATGATAATTGGATTTGCTTAATAATGGCATTATGCGAAGGGGTAAAGGGCTGTCATTGGCCTCAGCAGTATAAAATATAGTTCAAATAACTAACAATACTCTTACATTTTACTCGTTTTTCAAAACATAACAATATATATTGCTTGAATCCGGAAACAGATAAACATAGTATATTGAAATGAATAAATTAGAGAAGACGAGTTTGGCAGCAGGCTTATTCTTTGGCGCTACCGGGGTTATCCTGGGTGCAGTGGGAAGTCATGCCTTGAAAGGGCATACAGAAGGAACATTAGAATTTTTTCGGATAGGAAACAAATACCAGATTTACCATGCCTTGTTTTTGTTGATATTAGGGTTGTTACAAAGCAGATATCCGGGAAAATTGATGAATTTGTCTATCTACAATACAATAGCGGGTATCGTATTGTTTTCGGGTTCCTTATATTTGTTCACACTTGCGAAAATCAAGGTCGGAATGATCACGCCACTAGGAGGCCTGCTCTTGATCTCAGCATGGATTCTGTTATTGATACATGTATTGCTTACAAAATCACAACCTGATCATTCCTAAACTTCATCAAAAAGAACTGAATAGATTACCTTTGGGATATTTGATGATGTTATCAATCTGTTTATGGGAATGAAATGAATATACAACCTTTATTCTTCGCCAGTCAATTCGAATTTCAAAAAGTTTATTCTGTTAAATTCCTTAAAGAGACCGAAAATAAAAAACCCACCATGAAGGTGGGTTTTTCGTGATGCTCCTCGGGTAGGATTCCCTTCGTTACTTCGTTTCTCAGGGTAAACTCACAGGTTTATCTTTGTTGTAAATTAACCCAATCTTTTTCTCTCTTCTCCAGCCTTTTATTTCGCGTTCTCTTTTAGCTGCATCTTTTTTATCTTGATACTCCTCAGTAAATAATAACTCAGCATGTCCATGTTGTCGCATACGATTGTCAAGGTCTGTCGTAATGCCTGTATACAAATTACCCTTTTTGTTGCAAATATATAAATACCACATTGATAAAGTAAACTTTATAACCTATGTAAGAGACTGAAATAAAAAACCCACCATGAAGGTGGGTTTTTCGTGATGCTCCACGTCGTGAACGACGTTAGAACCAGAATTATCAAAAATAAAGATTACATTCATATTCCTGATTTAAAAATGATTGCATGACCCCCTACCCTGACTCACTATATTATTTATAACTAAAATAATGTCAAATATAACTTTGGAAGCACATTTTGCATAATTTGCATACTAAAGGAGGTAGTAACATGGGAAAACTTGATCATGTTAAGGATAAGGTGGTTAAAATGCTTGCAGTCGGAGAACCTCAAACCAGTATAGCCGGACGAGTAGGTGTTGATCAATCGACTATCTCAAGGTTTGCCAATGAAGAAGAAGCTATGAAAGCAATTGAAGGGGAAAAACTAAAATTAGCTGAAGTGGTGCCTGATGCAGTACAAAACGTCAAAACCCTTGTGGGAGAAATGAAAGACATTCCAAAGAATGATATTCAAAGACGTGAGCTATCTTACAAGGCAACTAAAGACGTGCTAAAGGCCACCAACGTATACCCTACTCCTCAATATGCTCATAACATTTACAACGATAGCCGACAACAAACAGTGATTTCAGCGTCATATCAACAGTTTATAGATTTCCAAGCAAAGAATGGGTTGAAAATACTGGAAGATTCAGATGGTGTTAATCAAATACCGTCTTAGGAAATGGTGGGAATGGGTATGTATTTTAATACTACGCACAATGTAAACCCTCTCAAAACCATCGACAATATTGACAAAAGTTAAGTTTTTTTATATTTTTGTATTTTTCTATTGAAAATCTTTATTTATGGTTTAATATTGATGCTTGATGGAGGCAAAGTTTTTCACTGGGAGGCTAATTATTATTGCTTCCGTCATTCCTACTTTAAATCCCTAAAAGGGGTTATCAGGGCTTCACCAAGCTCTTAGTAAAAGGATTTTTGTCTTTCGTTAAGCAGTTATTATAAGCCTCCCAGTGGATATAATATTATAGGCTTATACACAATACCGAAGTGTGTAATACCTTTGGTGTTTGGTGTATAAGCCTTTTTTTTGTTTAAGAGGAGAAAAGAAGAATGAACAAATTTCAGACGTTATCAATTCCTATCAGGATGGATTCAGCTCCATACGAAGATTTTAAGAGGCAAACACACCAAGTCTCTTTAAATCAGATTAGAAGTAGATATATTAAAGCCAGGCGACTACTTGATTTTTTCTTAGCTTTTATTGGACTAATATTTTCATTACCGGTCTTTTTCATAATTGGTATCTTAATAAAGACAACATCAAGAGGACCTGTATTTTACGCTCAGGAGAGGGTTGGTAAGGATGGTCGCATATTTGAGATTATCAAGTTCAGGACAATGAGTGTAGAGGCAGAAACTCTTCTTGGCCCTGTTTGGGCGAAAAAGAATGACTCACGGATAACGACCATTGGGAGATTTCTCAGGAAAACGCACATAGACGAACTGCCACAGTTCATCAATGTCCTGAAGGGTCACATGAGCATTATCGGGCCAAGACCTGAAAGACCACACTTTGTAGATTTGTTAAATGAAGAGATTTCTGGCTATGCAGGCCGTTTAACCACAAAGCCAGGCATAACAGGTCTCGCTCAGAGTTACCATAGATCTGATGAAACCATACGAGACGTACAGAAGAAGCTGCGATACGATATGCTATATATAAAGAGGATGTGTTTGGCGCTGGATATAAAGATAATATTACAAACGCTGAGGGTGAGTATTTCAGGGGGGAAATGGAAGAAGAAAAATGTTAATAAAGGCTAAGTAATAATCACCAACACCGTCTCAATTACATACACCTACATTCTTCAAGCACTGAGGGATGTAGGTGTTTTTTTATAACTTATTCACCCCAAACCACATTTCACCAATAATATCCCTGTGTATCCTGATGTTTGTTCATCCAGATTTGATAGCAAAAATTAATTCATTAAGGTTCTCAATTGCAAAGTCAAGAAACACAGGGTCGTCTATTTCATCAGTGAGTATATGTGTTGCAATTTCAAACGAAGTATCAGCGTTAATCTCATCTTTTTTAAACTTCTCCATACATACAACTAATTTCATTATGCAATCTAGTGATAATTGATGTAAGTATGGTTTTACTTTTGTCTTGTGCCAGTCGGGATTGCTTATCATAATTAATAAATAACTTTACCTAATAACTCTAAAAGAAAATCGCAATTAATGTGCCTTATATATAGCAATTATCTGACTTTCTCATTTCTATAAATTAGGCTTCATAACCTCAATAGCTTGTATCTCTTACTACGGCATTCAATTATTTCTATTTTATTTTTCATTAATTAGTAACTCTAAAAAGACAATTTTAAGTTTAAATAATCAACGTTATGCATAAATAAACAACCGCTATTGAAACATTCCCACAAATCACATAATGTCCCACTTTTTCCTATTGACTCTATGAGTTTAATGGTGTCGGCTTTTGTACCACATTTCTATACATTTCATGAAGGGGGATGTATTATGAAGAAACTTTTCATCTTAGTTATTGCATTTTTACTTTTCAGTTCTACAGCGCATGCGTTCCTGATAAACAGGGGAACAGACACACTGGGTAATCGGCTGATCTATGATGATGATTTTGACATCACGTGGTATGACATTAGTAATTCAATAGACACATGGGACAATCAGGTAGCCTGGGCTGATGGATTATCGGTTGATTTCGGCGGTACTATATTTGACGGCTGGAGACTGCCAACGGCATTAAATCAGGATGATAGCGGCCCGGATTTTGGATTTAATGTTACTGGCAGTGAGATGGGTCACCTCTATTATACCGAACTGAATATTGACGGTGGAGGAAGCCTGAACAACCCGGGCAACTTTCAGAATTTAATTTCTTCTGTTTACTGGTCTGGTACTGAGCTTGCGACTGATACCAACGACGCCTGGAACTTCGGCATCGTCAACGGCGGCCAGGGCACGGTCCTTAAGAGCGAGGGCTCCTATGCACTGGCAGTTCGTTCCGGCGATGTTGCATCAGACCCCGTCCCTGAACCCGCAACCATTGCCCTTCTCGGCTTCGGCTTAGCAGGACTTGCAGGGGCAGAGGTAAGACGTAGAAGGAAAAAGAAAGCAGTTGAAAATAACTAGGTAATTATTTATCAATATTGTCTCATTATACAGACACCTACATTCTTCATCCACTGAGGGATGTAGGTGTTTTTTTATGCATACCTTACCTGATAACCATCGACAATATTGACAAAAGTCTAGTTTGTTATCATTCCTCTTAAACACCATTCACATATCAAGCGTATTGCTCAATTAATTCTCTATCTATTTCCTCAAGTAACCTCTCTTTTACTAGATATGCTTTCTCAAGATATATAAGGTCTGGATCAATCTGCTTTAAGTTATTATAAGCATGTGCGGGATAGCTACTAACCACGATAACCGGAATATCAGCGTATTCAGGTATGCTTTTCAGGTGTAGAATGAGTGTATCACCGGTCATCATGTTTAACAGTATATCTGTAATAATCAGATCGGGCCTCGTTTCCTCTACTTTCAACAACGCTTCCTCTCCATCATACACACTGATGATTTCATAATCTGTGTTCTCTAACATTACTTTAAAAAGGCTCTTTAAGTGTGCCGTGTCGTTCCTTTTCTTACCTATTCTTTCTTATTTGAAATTTGTTACAGGTTAGAAAATCCTACTAAACACGTACACCAAAAGAGCCTTTTATTACTATTGCACTTATTACTTGAATTCAGGATTCTTAATGTATCCATCAAAATCTTTATATTTTTCACTAATCCGCAAGATATGTTGGTTGTTCTCTGGATGAATCTGCCTCAGATATGCCCAATCCCATGCACCGATTATCCATTTGTCGTCCTCATTTTTTTCCTCGAACCTGTTCCAACTCTCCAAAGCCTGTAGTACCTGCTTAATATAGGCTGGGGCGTAAAAATATCTATCCTTTACTACTCTGCTCAAGTCTGTATACGTATAGTAAGGGTATACTATATCTAAGGGTATTGAAAAATAGTTCAAGGCAAAGGGTGACGAAGACGCCTGCATCGCCCAATACTTTCCTGCAGTATAAGAAAGGTCATATAGCGTTTCTTTCGCCTGCTCGGTATCCGGATAGGGGTACTTGGCTGTGTAGTCATTTGGTTCATACCCTGATGACAATAGCCACGCCGCCCAGTCCGCCATGCCCTCCATGAACCATTTATTTCTATACATCGTGTAACCGTACTGATAAAGGTGAAATAACTCGTGTATTGGTACGGTATACCACCTTCCTCTGCCATCGAGCTCGATTGCGTGCCATAAGTCCATGGTGAGACTTGTCGTCAAAACAGTCAAACCACTCAAACCGTTATAGTTGTCAATATCCCGCTGATAGTTTTTTGCGCTAGCGATTACGGAGCCCCAAGACTTACTTTCGTCATGCAATGGCAGCTCTAACAAATGCACATCTATGTAAGAAACTCCTTTATATCTGGGGCTTTGAAGTGGAGGACGAAGCCCGAACGCTTCCGTGAAGATGGTATCGGCTGCCTTTAACTGGATTGCAATATCTTCTACGAAGTCAGGTGTGCCATTGCCGTTATAGTCTTTCATTTTATGCATTGGAAGGGCGTCAGGCCCTCTACTTGTATAAAAAATTCTAAAATGACCCGTCCGATGTACTGACTCAAGCGCTCTGCGACGTTCGTACTCATTGACTGGTTCTTCACTGCCGTATTTAGTTGCTTTGACGGGGTACTTGTTTATCTTATCTACATTGTATGTACATGATGTTAATTCTGAACTTTCGTTGTCGTTACTTTCTTGGTGTTTGGGTGCAAGTTCTGAACCTACGTTGTCATTATCCATTTGCGTGTATCCATCTGCTGACGTTGTGTTCTCCATTACATATGACGTTGTGCTCGAACTCTCCATGACACTTGTATTGTATCCCGCACTTGCGTTACTTATTGCTGAAAATGCAACGCTTAATGATATTAATGATACGCCAATTATATTTGTTAATTTGATTCTCATTTTATTTCTCCTTAGATTAAAAAGTTTTAAAATAATAAAAATACTTAAAAAACAAAACTGGTAAAGTGCACTTGTTGTTGTAGTATCGCTATTGATGTACCAATCACTTTATTTTCTATGAAAGTTTTTTTAGAGAGGGTTTAAGTGTTTGGGAATGAAGAAGATGTACAAAATGAATTTATTACGGAGGTCATTAGAAATGATAAAACAACCTGGTGAAATACTGGTTAATAAGTGATTATATTGGTGATTGTTCACCAATTATTAACCAACATTTTTGTGCAAAGTTAAAGTGATTAGATGGGTAAGTGTGAAATCGTTCGGATTGCAATAAGATGAATCTTAGCTTATGTTGTGAATGTCTACCCTATCCCAAACCACATCTCACCAGTAATATCCCTGTGTATCCTGATGTTTAAGTTTCCATGAACAATATACGACTGCTCAAACCCACCGACAACTATAGACAAAAGTCTAGTTTGTTATCATTCCTCTTAAACACCATTCACATATCAAGCGTAACGTAAATAGGTTATAAAACTATATAACCTTTGTACTTAAGTATATGTCAGAATATTTTATACCTTATTTTTACGTTATGCTTGTCTTGCAGCTTCTTTACTTCTTTCCTACTATACGCTTACGTAACATCATCTAAAAAGCCTATCAAAAACCTTAATGAACACGCTTTTTTTGGTGTCAGAGATATTTACACTTAGGAGTTGTTCCATTATGTTGTTTTACGCTATCATTTATAATAATAATGAGTTACGTTTTATGGCATGTAGGTTGCGCATACAGTTGTGATTAAATTCTTTCTTATATTACTAGAGAGGTAACGTAATGAATAACACTAGTACTACCATCACCGTACCGCATTTATTCACATCTATATCTGCGTTTAGTGCAGAAAGCAAATCATATATCGATGCATTGCGTTTCATAGTTCACGGAATGTTTCAAATAAATAAATCTATTCTTCTAATTTCCAATGATTCTGTTATGTAAGGCTTGTAGAAAATAATAGCGTTCTTGTTGTTTCGTTATGAGTCATTATGAGAAAGGCAATCTCCGTAATTAAAGGGGATGCAAAGTAAAGGGTTATACCTAAAAGTGAGTGTTTAAAAGGCACTTGGATGAAATGTATTCACTACTTAAGATTAGAGAGAGGGTGGTAGATATATGATTGTGCCAAGGGTGATTACTAAGTAATAGGAGTAAGAAAACAGGAATTCAGTCCCACAGAAAAGAGGAGAAGTTTATGTCTGACAAAGAAAATAAAAATATCAGAAATATATATGCTGAATCCGAATCTAACCTCAAGAAAGAAATATCTAAGCTTAAGGAAAATATATCTGATATAAAAAAGAAACATTCTCGAGATATAATCAGTCTTGAGATGGAGCATTTCCAAGTAGTAACAAGACTTTTAGACATAAAGCTATTTGAATAGGTGCTTTTTTATCAGCCCACCCCAAACCACATCTCACCAGTAATATCCCTGTGAATCCTGATATTTAAATTTCCATTAATGATATATGAAGATAATTCCTCTAAATTCTCTATAGCAAAGTCAAGATACTCAGTGTCGTCAATTTCATCACTTAATATTTCTTGCATCTTAAAGCAAGGTGAGACTTTAAGATAGGAGAAGACATAAAAATTACCATTTTAAACTTAGACCAAAAGCAAGTCGATTTAGGCATTACTGCTCCCGATGATGTAGCCATAAACAGAGATGAAGTTCCGAAGGAAGATTAAGAGAATAATATGTTGTCTTCTGCTTCGGGCGTAATTAATCATATCAAAGAATAGATGAGTATCATTTTTTTCTATTGATTTTAATATTTAACTTTACTACTATAAAAACTCAAAAGTTACATAACCCACTGGATTACATACTAAACAGATATAGACCACCCCAAGTAATGGAAAAACTCTCCTAAGATATTGAAATAATCATTAAGTAAAATATTAGTCCGTTATTTTAGCGTTCCAAGGTTCTATGAATCCAAAATGTTACAAATGGTAAATATTTTCTAAAACGGAGCCATCTCTAACCCTGTTTTATTAAATTATTTTGAACTTTTTTGGGAAAATCGTAATGTTAAACAGTAGAAGGAAATTCCATAGATTCGATAGTGATACTATTGTGGAATTCAGACCATTAAAAAAGACAAATGAGTATTCTGTGGGGATGACGAGAGATTTCTCATCCGCAGGATTCAGTTTTGAGTCACAGAATTATGATTTTGGACAAGAAGAAGATTTGGAGTTTAAACTAACACATCCTGATTGTGATTTGTTTGTTTCAGTCCAGGGTAAAGCAGTCTGGAAGGAAAAATCTGAGTTTGAATGCGTTACGGGTATTGAACTTAAAGAGCTGGATAACACTTCTAGGAAGAGGATGTTAGAAATAGTATCAGTTGATAGGAATATATCTGATGACTTTTTTCATTATGGCAAAGATAAAGAGAGTGTTGTGATTGAGAAGGAAGACATAAAGCCTGAAGAAGAACTTTTAAGAATTTATGCTTTAAGGGCGAAAGGATTATTGGCTTCATATTTACGCCTGCATTATAAAATTATAAAAGTTTCTGGAACATTCAAAGACGTTTTTAAGCGTATTAATTTTGAGCAGTTATATAGCGACTCGGCTATATTATTAAACCAATCCAATTCCTTGAGTAATGAACTTAATGCTTATAACTCTAAATCATTTGACAAGCTTTCGGAAGATCAAAAAATATATATTAATCAATTACTGGCATTCACTGGCAAGTTGAATATTACGTTACAGATTTTGGAAAAGAGACAGCTTCTCTTATATACAAAAAGCCTGGGAGAGGATTATAACCAGAATGAATATTCTTCCATTGAACAACAATATAAAGATTCTATTGAGGAGTATATGGATGAAAGTTGTCTTATTTTACATACACCTACATTCTTCAAGCTTTGAGGGATGTAGGTGTTTTTTTATAGCTTATCCACCCCAAACCACATCTTGCCTGCCAAACAAACCGTCGCCAGCCCGACGTGCATTCTGGCTGGGACAGTGGCAGGCCCACCTCTCTTTGACCTTGACTTAAATAATATATAGTTTTATTATTCTATTTCAATTCAAACAGCATAAAAACTTGTGATTATATTGAACAATAGGAGAGAGAAAAATGAACATTTTGGTTGCGGTTGATTTATCCGGTGCTTCCCAGAAAATATTGCATTATGTAAAAACTCTGGCTTTGGATTTGTCTGCTAAAGTATGGTTGCTATATGCTGAAAAACCTGACCTGGGTTTTGTAGGCTTCGGACCGGGCCGTCCGCAGTCAGCATTGGATCATGTTGCTGAGGATTTTAAAGAAAAACGTGAGGAGTTACAAAATGAGGCGGATAAACTGCAGAGTTCCAGAATAGATGCAGAGTCTCTTCTTGTTCAAGGAGTAGCCGTAGAAGTTATTCTTGATGAAGCGAGTAAGTTAAACATTGATTTGATTGTTGTTGGTTCTCATGGGCATGGTGCTGTTTACCATTTGATGGTTGGCAGTGTCAGTGAGGGGGTATTGCATAGATCTTCTCGTCCGGTCCTTGTCGTACCCACGCATGAACGTACTAAAAGAAAGTAATGATCAGATCCCAAACCACACCTCACCAGTAATATTCCTGTGCATCCTGATGTTTAAATTGCACTTGATTTCAGTAATTACCTGAGTATTATAATCCCTAGTATTTTTACAATCTACAAGATTTCATACATTACTGTATATCATTACAATTGTAGTGTTATCCAGAGCTTAATCCGCAACTTGCGAAGGTTAGGGCAGACCACAGAAGGTGGCTTGCCAGTAGATTGTGTCGTGATAAGTGGGGCGATAAACTCGAAGTTAATCACAAACATACCTTAGATATAGGCCCTGCATTGTTAGAGGCTACAAAAAGGATGCAATCTCTTGGCACTGGAGATAGGTTGGTTACTTGTAATAGTGAGCTTGTAGAGGCTGATTCAGATACAACCATGTAATACAATATACTTGTCTTCTGGTATATCCGCTAAAACCTAGTATTAAGTCAATCATTCCTCTTAAACACCATTCATAAATCAAGCGTAATAAGGTCATAAAGCTATATTGCCTTTGCACTTAAACACGTGTCATAATATTTTACACCATATTTTTAGCGTTATGTTTGTTTTGCCGATTCTTAACTTCCTTACTGTTTTACACTTACGGAACACCATACGAAAAAAGGGTATTTCTAACAAATTTTATAAGTGCCTGATTTAGTGTCTGTTATGTCGCTATCATTTATTTGACAATAGGTTACAACTCTTTATCAATTCTGGTGATTCCTGTGGAGTTCCGCTGATTACGGTGGAGTTGACTACGTTTTGACTACAGTGGTTTTTTCATCATTGAGTTTTTGATTGGGAGTTATGATATCTTTCATCACCGAGGGGATTAGCTCAGTTGGGAGAGCGTTTGAATGGCATTCTGACAAAAGTGTGTTATTATCATTTTGTCCTATTTTGCAGTGTTTTGCTAAGTCTTTGTCAAATTTGTAGTTTGCTGGATTTATAGGTCATTACGGAGAGTCTTGCCGACTCTCTGTTTTGACCTATTTTGCATTTTTACTTCACATTTACTTCACACCCAGACCCCGTCCATTATAACCACATATAAAACTTTCACATATCAAGCGTAATCAGGTGGTAAATCTGAGATAACATTTTTTTGAGATGTACGGACACAAAAAAGCCTGCAAACATGCAGGCTCATTAACTTAATTTCTAATAAAAAACTCACTCCCTCCGAAGGGGGTAGTGCTTTGGGCTAACGCGTAGGCTATGAAAGTAGCTACTTTAAATTGCTTTATTCACACTCCTACTGGCTTTTGATGGCCTTAATGTTTGTTGCTTGTTCGGTTTATTTTTCTTAAACTTATAGTTTAGAATTCATTTATCGCTAAATGTAGTTTAACAGTAACAAACATTGTTCTTAAAACGTTAACCTTGCAACTCTGTTGAATTCTACCCCAACCGGAGAATGTGGTTTCTTAGAATTAGTCAACACTCAGCTAGGGAGTAACATGGACAACTCTTACTGCCCAATACTTTTCACCCTCTAGTGAGTAGTTACATTTAATATAATCGCCAGCCTTAAGTTGACTGAAGCTTAATATATCTTTATCCTGGAACTCAGTGCCACCCCTGATTGATACTATATTGGTCTTTTCATCTCCCATATAGCAAGTCGTGTCCTTGGTGAGCATTAATGATGCATCGCCCAGCAATTCACATTTATCAAAGCAGATTCCACATTTTTCAAAGCATATTTCCCCTTTTTCAAGATCAATACTCTTGATTGTACCTTCAATTACTGCGAGGCCTGAACCTCCAGCGTAACCTGGCCAATCAACAGACTTTCCTGCAAATGCATTAAGCCCAAATATAAAAGCTCCTAAAAAGAAGGCTAGCATTGTATATGTCGTTAACCTACGCATCTTCTTACCCTCCTTTTTTGACTACTTATTAATTGAATAGTAGTTTTCTTCTCTTGTATTATTAACAACTATCACGCCAATTTAGTTCCCTGGCCCAATAAGGAAAGTACAGTAATAGACTTCGCTGGAATAAAGCGCTATAAATACATTAGAAAAATCCAAATTCTTAGATTATGTCTTAGAAAATGTATACTGTTTCTGATACCATTTTGTTATGGATGAATTGGGGGAAAAAATTAAGAAGGTAGCAGGCTGATCATTTAACACGTATATTTTCTGATTTGGAGGAGAAAAAAATTGAACCCATTACAATATAAAGTAACTCAGGAAGATGGTACGGAAAGGCCATTCGAGAATGAATTTTGGGAGAATAAAAAAGAGGGAATTTACGTTGATATTGTTTCCGGTGAGCCGCTTTTCTGCTCGCTTGACAAGTTTGCTTCCGGGACCGGGTGGCCAAGTTTTACCAAAACGCTTGAGTCTGAACATATTGTAGAAGTTGAAGACAGAAAGTTCTTTATGAAGAGGATAGAAGTAAGAAGCAAACATGCAGATTCTCACCTTGGGCATGTATTTGATGATGGTCCTCAGCCGACAGGACTTCGCTATTGTATAAACTCAGCGTCTCTTCGTTTCATTTCAAAAGAGGATCTGGAAAAAGAAGGATATGGTGAATATAAAAAACTTTTTGAAGAATAAAATGTAGGAAAAAATAGGACACTGATATACGCAGATTTTCACAGATAAAAAAAACCAAAAAGCATCTCATTCTTACTCAAGGACCAAACAGGATATCCCTTGGAGTAGTTTCCCTGCCTGTTGGAAGACAGGAAGGTCTGACTCAGTCGGAATTGTTTAACAGGTTAATATTAATCTAACAAACAAAATTTTTAAGAGTTCCACGTTGCTTATTTGTAATATAGAGAGGTTTAAATGAATATTGCAGTAATAGGTGCCTCGGGTTCAATGGGGAGTGAAATAGCTCGCCAAATAGTTTCTACTCGTTTGTTGGAAAACAACGAACGATTACAGCTTGTTGGGAGAACGGAAGGCACCAGTTCTAAAGCGTTATATGGGCTTTCTACAGATATACAGGACGCATATGCCGAGATTTGTCCAATAATTGAAGTAATCCTCAACAAAGAAGATATATCAGGCGACCTTATCATTGTGGCTGCCGGTACTACTGCACCCGTCAATCTATCCTCTCAAAATATTTCGAGAGATACTCTGGCCAAACAAAACATACCGATATTTGAAGATTATGCCTCAGCCCTGGCCCGTCATGGACAAGGCAGTGAAATCGTAATTTGTGTTTCTAACCCCAACGAGCTGGCAGTAGAAATCTTTGCAAGGCATCTTGATCGAAAAAGGGTCGTTGGTATTGGTGCTTATCTGGACTCCCTGCGATTCAGAAAGGAAATTGCAAAAGATATTGGTGTTCGTCGCCAGAAGGTACATGGCTTTATGATTGGTGAACATGGTAGTAACATGATTCCCCTCTGGAGTCATGTTCATGTTTACGGTTTTAAAGAAGATGTTTTGTATGATATCTTAAATAAAATACGTCGTGGTTACTCCACCATTAATTTTCCTGAAGATATCACACAAGCCAGGAGTGATATTGATAAATTAATATTTGAAGGTAAAATAGATGAGGCATTCAAATCGGCCGACCGGTATCCTCCTGATATAAGAGTAGTTTTGAAATCTAATATCACTCACTTCAGCGGCTCAAAAACTGTAACCGGTACTGTTAACGCCACATTGGAATTGATTAAGACGATCACCCTGGGACACGATGCATTTATTTCAGGTCAGATCAAACTGGAAGGTGAGTTTTATGGTATTTATGGTACAATTGGTGTTCCTTTCGTGGTAGGGAATCTGGGAGTGGAAAAAGTATTAGAAATACCACTCGAAAGAGAAGAAAAGCAATTGCTGATTCAAAATGCCAGAAACGTTAATCAAAAGATTGCTGAATGGTTATCTTAATTAAGACTATACTATAAGTTGTTTTCCATGCCAGAACAGCAGGCAGGTGTGTTAAGTTGTGATAATACCTCTCTAAAAACAAAAGGAGTAAAGTAATGAAGTCTGATAATTTTATTCAAAGTCGCCGGAAATTTCTCAGGAACGTTTCATATGGTACTATCGCCTTAACCACAGCAGGGACATTTGCTCAAAACCTCATTCGCACTACGGCTGAAGCATTAGCCGAAGACCTTTCTCTTACACCCCGGCAGACAGAGGGGCCGTTCTACCCTGACAAGCCGCCGATAGACACCGATAATGACCTTCTGATCGTCAATGATTCCGCGACGTCCGCCGCAGGAGAGGTTACACACCTCACGGGTCGTGTTCTCAGTCCGGCAGGAGAGCCAATTCCTGACGCGGTCGTTGAAATCTGGCATGTTGATAACAACGGGATCTATCTCCACACGAGATGTCCCAGACAAGATCAGCGCGACAGAAACTTCCAGGGATTCGGACGCACCGTCACCGGTTCGTCGGGCGAGTACTCTTTTTGTACTATCAAGCCTGTGCCTTACGATTTAGGGGTAACGCGCACGCCACACATCCACTTCATTATCAGGAAAGGTGATAAACGGCTGCTGACGACCCAGATGTACATAAAGGGACATCCGTGGAATAAGAAGGACTTTATATTTCAAAGTATTCGGGGTATGAAGGCCCGTGAGGCCGTTCTCGTGGATTTCGAGCCAATCAAAGGATCTGCGACCGACGAATTGAAGGCGCAATTCGATATCGTAATAGGAGTAACCCCTGAAGATCCATCAAAAGACATATCCCGAAATCGTGATGGCCTCCCGGTTGAAAGATAATGGGACGCTGATATACGCAGATTTTTACGGATAAATAAACAAAAATTAAGAATGATTTTGCACAATCATAACTTCTGTTTAGCCGATTTATAATGTATAATAAATTAAGAAAGGGTAAAAAAGACGTTTGTAGGTTCATTAAGGAACAAGAGAACGTGGCTTCTTCATCTCCTTTCTAAGTTACGCTCTATGTTCCTTCTGGGAAGTAGCAAGGGAATTTAAGGAGTTAAGAGTTTAGTTATTTCCGCATTACAATAATTAAGCTCTGGGTACAACCCAGTTAAAATATAAAAGGCTCATGTAAAATTATGCATGGGCTTTTTTTATCTATGGAGGGTATGACATGGCAGAAACAGTAACAAAGCTCATTCTGCTACTATTCATAAACATTGTAATATCGTCATTCACAAAAAACTATCTCATTAACTCAAAAAAATTTTCTTGACTTGTTCCCTCAATTGAGATTATTTAAAATGATGATTTCAAGTTTGTAATAATGTTTATATATACCTATAAATTGTCCTTTATTAAAGGAGTTAAAAATGACTAAGACAGTGCTTCATGAATTGTGTGAAACCGGCCAAAGCATCTGGCTGGACAATATTAACAGGTCGATGATTGAAAGTGGTAGACTCAAAGAGTTGATTAATTTGGGTTTAAGAGGTATGACATCAAATCCTACTATTTTTGACAAAGCAATTAGTGCAAGTACTGATTATAATGAAACAATTTCACAATTATGTAATGGTGATAAAACAACCTTCCAGATTTATGATGATTTGACCATTAAAGATATCCAGGATGCGGCGGACCTCTTTCTCCCTACTTATGAAGAATCTGGTTGTTTGGATGGGTATGTGAGTCTAGAAATTAATCCTCATTTAGCCTTCAATACAAATGAGACTATCGAAGAAGGTAAAAGGTTGCATCAGAAGGTAAATCGCCCCAATGTAATGTTTAAAGTACCTTCTACAGAGGAAGGATTTGGAGCCGTTGAGGAGTTAATTTTTTCCGGAATTAACGTTAATATTACATTAATATTTTCTTTGGAACAGTATATTAAAACTGCACAAGCTTATATGAGTGGAATAAAGCGCCTTCTGGAAAATAATGGTGATCCAAGAAGTGTACATTCTGTAGCTAGTGTGTTTGTGAGTAGAATAGATACTGCCGTGGATACTTTATTAGAAGAAAAAGAATCACAGGAAAAGGAAGAAAACACAAAGAATGAATTGCACTCTTTAAAAGGTAAAGCAGCGGTAGCCAATTCCAGGTTGATATATAAAAAATATATGGATATTTTATCTTCCGAGGAGTTCAAGGCATTATGTGGAAAAGGTGCAAATGTACAGAGGGTACTTTGGGGTTCTACCAGCTCAAAAAACCCGGCTTACAGCGACATAAAATATGTTAAAGAGTTAATTGGTAAAAATACTGTTAATACTGTACCCGACGTTACCTTAGATGCTTTTTTAGGCCATGGTGAGGCAAAAGAAATACTGGTTGCTGATAAGTGTGACGCACAAGAGATTATTGGAAAACTTAGAAGTTTCGGGCTTGACATAGACACTGTATGTGCAAAATTACTGAATGACGGTGTGGCATCTTTTCAAGAATCATTCGATTCATTGCTAAATTCCATAGTGACAAAGTCAAAAAACTTATGTTCACAATGACGATAGTAGATTTGATTTGCACCTGACCCTTTTAGGTTCTGCCTATTTTTGTTGTTGATTAACGAAAATACCACAAATATACTTTCTTCAGGTTTTATTTGCTGAAAATTAAATGGATACTGTGAAATGAAGGAAAGATCTATTTATGAGTTTACAGTGAATGATATTGACGGTAATCCCGTCACCTTTGAAATATTCAGAAATAAGGTTATCTTAATAGTAAATGTTGCAAGTAAATGCGGTTTTACACCGCAATATAAGGGGCTTCAGAAACTGTACGAAGAGTTTAAGGATGAAGGATTTCTTATCCTCGGCTTTCCGGCAAACAATTTTTTAAGCCAGGAACCCGGCACGGATAGTGAAATAAAACAGTTTTGCTCTTTAAACTACAATGTGTCATTCCCCATGTTTTCAAAAATCTCTGTTAAGGGAAATGACATATCACCTTTGTATGAATTTCTAACAGATAAGGAAACAAACCCGCACTTTTCCGGCAAGATTAAATGGAACTTTACAAAGTTTCTTATCAACCGTAATGGTGATATCGTAGATCGTTTCGCACCAATGACCAAACCTGACAGCAAAAAAGTGAAAAACAGAGTCGAACAGTTATTGGCAGGCACAGAGTAATATAATACTTTAAGCGTCTTTCAAAACATGCCTGAGTGCAGATTCAAGTTCCGTATATTGGAATTCATATCCGGAATCTGACAGTTTCTTGGGTGCAACTCTTGTACTTGCAAGCAGGAGGTCATTTGCCATCTCACCAAAGACAAGCCTAGCCCCAAAGGAAGGCATCGGCATTACTGTCGGCCTATTTAACACCCTGCCTAATGTTTTTGTGAATTCCTTGTTTGTTACAGGATTTGGAGCGGTTACATTTACAGGCCCTTTCAGAGAGTCTGCAGTTAATGCGTGATAAATCGCACCTGTTACATCGTCCATAGCTACCCAGCTCATGTACTGTTTTCCACTGCCTATTTTCCCACCCATTCCCATCTTAAAAGGAGTCAGCATCTTTGCCAGGGCACCGCCAGCATTGCTGAGAACCACACCAAATCTTACATTTACAACCCGAATACCTGCACTTGAGACTGTTTGAGCAGCCTCTTCCCAGCCGATACATACATCCGGCAGGAACCCGCTTCCTCTTGAACTGCTTTCATTTAAAAACTCCATGCCCCTGTCGCCATAAAAGCCTACCGCAGACGCACAGACAAAGACAGAAGGAGGAACTGGGAGTTCCAGGATGTGATCGCAAAGCCTCTTAGTCCCTTCTATGCGGCTATTTTTTATCTTTTCTTTTTTTTCCTTAGTCCATTTTCCTGATGCAATATTTTCTCCTGCAAGGTGGACAATTCCATCGATCCCCTCAGTAAAAGCAGAATCCCAATTTTCGTCTTCAGGTTTCCAGGAAATCTCATTGCCTTCCGGATCCTCACGTAAAATCTTACTGACTGTAATATCCTTTTTTGATAAAAATGAAACCAGACTGGAGCCTATGAGCCCAGAAGTTCCCGTTACCGCGACTTTCATAACTAAATCTCCTTAAAACAAAAGCGTTTTCTTTAGAAAATTGAAACTCTTTCGAACTTAATTAATATTTTAAATCAATTATCATTCCAACTCTACTTAAATAATCAACTTAACAAGTCCTGTAGGAAATGTCAATGGAATCAGCACTCATGAATTCTTGCAAAGATTATCTAATTTATGTGCTAAAATGTGTGCTATTAAAGCATGATTTGAGGTAAAAAAATTATTCTATACTGAATTGAAAGTTAAATGAGAAATACAATAATTCTACCAGGAATCCAAAACAACTGGAGTTGAAATGGCTAAAGTATTAATTGCAGGTTGTGGAGACATTGGTACAAGTCTTGGAAAAGCTTTAATTAAAAGTGGGCATTATGTAGTGGGACTGAGACGTCATCTCCCTATTGAAAATTTGGGTATTAATTTTATTGCGGTGGATTTAACAAACCCCTCTACGTTGAGAAATTTAGATACTGATTTCGATCAGGTATTTTTTATGGCGGCACCTAAGGAACATGATTTACATGCTTATAAGCAGATCTATGAAGTTGGGTTGGAAAATTTATTATATAAACTATCTAAGAGTCAACATAACCCAGATTGGATATTGATATCTTCTACCAGCGTCTATGGCCAGGAAGATGGAGGATGGGTAGATGAGACCTCGCTTGCTGAACCTAAGAGGTTTAACGGGCAATTACAATTGTTGTCGGAACAGAGAGTTTTGTCAGAGAACAAAAACAATCTGATTGTTCGTTTCTCCGGGATATATGGTCCGGGACGTAAACGGTTGTTAAGAATGGCCCAAAAAGGTTGTCCTATACAGCATAAACCTCCTTATTTCACAAACCGAATTCATAAAGATGACTGTGCAGGTGTATTGAAGTTTTTATTCGAAAAAAGAGTAGATGGTAAAAAATTGCATTCACACTATTTAGCAAGTGACGACCAACCTGCCCCTATGTGGGATGTGGTTTCGTGGATAGCTAAGCAACTTAAGTGCAAGCAACCTGATATCAAAGCTACAGAAAGAGACGTCACTAAAAACAAGAGATGTTGTAATAAGCGGTTAAAGGATTTGGGTTACCATTTTACATACCCAACATACAAAGAAGGATATCAACAAGTAATAGATAATTTTTAGCCGTTGCACACAAAACGTTCCTGGACCATTACAGAAGAAGATACATGATAACTATATATACTGAATCATTGTTTCGGCAAATCCGCAAATACTTCGTGTACGTTTCCTTCCGGATCGGCAAAGAATCCTGTTCTTTGATTCCATGGCATATATGATGGACTTTTAATTGGTATAGCTCCCCTCTCGATAATTTTATCATAGTTTTCATCTACTTCTTCCACCGTATTACACGGAAACGCAAGACTGAATAATTGTCCTCCTTTAGATTCATTGTATGATTGGTGGCTGGTAGCTTCAAACATGATGGCGCGGGAACATATTGCAAAACGTACACCTTCATTATGAAATTCAACATAACCCCCATGTTGTGTTTTTACCTCAAATCCTAAAACATTCTGGTAAAATTGAACAAGGGTAGGAACATTATCTGTCAGTACTGTAATTAACGCAATTTTTCCATTCATCTAAAATCTCCTGAGAAAGAGTTTACGAAGCAAACTATCTTTGGTCTTAAACTGTGGTCTTTTGATAGAAAGATTCAAAACTAAACGGTTGCTGATGAAGAGTTGAATTCTCAGTAGTAAGATTAGCCATTAAATCGAATTTTAAAAGAAAAGAGAGAAATGAGCCGAATAAATTTTAAAGAAGGTGAGTTTGAGTCGAAATTCAAAATATGAAAACAATAAAGCTTATTTAAGCGAATTCTATTTAAAGCGCCTATCTGTAAACCTGCCATAATTAGATGGGTAGAAACCTTATAATTGATTCATACTTTTGCAAACATTTATAGACTCAGTACCATTAGCAAAAGAGAAAATGATTAATGAAAACTTACAGCCAGAAGAGGTGTGTCTGTCAGATTAAATACTGTCTAGTACAAACTACTTTGTGCCTTTCTTACCTTTTGACTGGCTCTTAACAATTGTTTCTTCTTTCAAAGGACCCTTTATTAGTGCTTTTTCTTGCACCCTTACTGTGTTACCGTATTGAGTAAGTGTCCAATAGGTACTAATATCCTTTACACTTCTATGTTTAATACTTTCCTTAATAAGACCCAGAGCTCGAAATCGAACAATACATGATTCAATTTCTTCTTCTCTAAACTTGATGTTTCTTAGCTCTACGTCTTTGAAATTTATTGCTTTTTTAAATTTTCTTTCTACTTCTATAG
>Ga0255058_10000177_pt1 | contig 37447 bp, 41 predicted proteins | sample Cases_109_9_MG_FD_188637 | JGI IMG/M metagenome (GOLD analysis project Ga0255058, IMG submission 188637) | Seawater microbial communities from Amundsen Gulf, Northwest Territories, Canada - Cases_109_9 | ecosystem: Environmental > Aquatic > Marine > Gulf | place: Canada: Northwest Territories...
CGGGAACGGATGGTTACGTCGAACTGGCGCTGGAACAGACGGAATTCAAGACAGGCGCAGTCGTGCCGCTGCATCGGTGGTGACTGTAGTGCGCGTCAGGCATTGTCCAACGGGCCGCGAACAGTTTTCCCATCTAAACGACAAGGAAATACTGACACTGTACGAATACTTGAAAGACGGTTGGTCCCAAGAGCAGGCCATGGAGGAAGAGAAGAAAAACCCTCAGCATTACAAATTCGAAAAAGAGGATGTCGAGTAGTGGCGGCTCGACGCCGACTAACAATGCGCTGCACTTGCAGCGCTGGCTTCCGTCACGAAGCTTGCAGAAAGCAATATTTGCACCGTAAGGTGGGCTCAAGTTAGCTTAGACGTTAGATGGCATATCGGAGATAGTCATAATTGGAGTGCGATCGAGGCCGTCTCGTCAGCAATAGGTGCCGTCGGCGTCATTGTTACGATCATTTATCTTGCATACCAAATCCGCCAAAACACGCAGTCGATTCAAGGGCAGACGGAACAATCATTGATGAGCCTCAAGAGGGCTGTTTATGCACTAATTGCCGATAATGCGAGTGTTTACCGAAGAGGAAGCGCAGACTCAAACGGCCTCGATGAGGACGAGGCGTTGCAGTTCTTGCATATCGTCGCGGCCGAAATGTCTCTAATCTATAGTGCGTACGTGCAACATCAACGCCGACTGATTTCCGACGAAGTATGGGACGCATATAGACGTGGAGCACAAGGCAAACTAGACGGTCAGGTATACAAGGATATTTGGACAGGGCTGCGACACGAATATCCGGTGAGCTTTGGCAAGACTATTGACCAGATCAGTACTTCAACGGTAGATGCCACTTAACAATGCGCTGCACTTGCACATCTGGCTCATGACACGAAGCTTGCAAGAGCAACATTCGCGCCATAAGCTGAGTTCAAGTTAGCTTAGACATTAGGCAGCATATGAGTAATCGCAGGAAGGTGGTCGGTGAGTTCGTGCTTATCGTTGTTGGCGTATTCGCCGCACTGATGCTTGAAACCACGATGAGCGAGCGCCATGACGGAGAGCTCCGTACAGAGTACCTATTGCGAATCGAGGCCGACATGGCCACAGACAAACAAGCCATCGAATACCGTATTGAGTTCTTTACCGGCGTTCAGCAATTTAGCCAGGAATTCCTGGATTGGTTGCACTCCGATGCGGCGCTAGATCAGGACGTCTTGCTGGCAGCCTTTTATGCCGCAGAGGTATGGCCGTATGCACCTGGCACGAGCACCTATCAAGACTTGCGGAGCACAGGAAACTTTCGACTAATTGAAAACATCGATCTACGGACCGAGCTGTTCAAATATTACAACAAAGCCGACACGTCGCGGCCTGGCTGGAATCCGTCTGACGACTATCGCAGGACCATTCGCGGAATAATCCCAAGTGACATCCAGGCTCAAATCCGAGACGCCTGCCCTACCGCAGATGGCGAGGACTTGGTGCCGACCGGGTTTCCGCCTTGCGACCTTCATGAAATTGATTTCGAGCTGATGACAACACTAATGGTTCCGTTGCGCGACGATGCTGTTTTTCAACACATTCTTACGTATCGGCATTCAGAACTTGGGGTTATGCTTCGACTATTTCGCCAGCAAGTCGCATCTGCTGACAACGTATTGGACCATGTTAGAGACTGAACGGTGTCCGCGCGCAGAAAACAACCGATCACCTGGCAAGAATGCTGCCTACCAATGCCCTGCACTTGTCGCCGGGCAGTATCTGTAACTTCATAACACAGGAGATAATCATGCCAACAACCGATCAATCCATAGTAGTTGATGCGCCAATAGCTGATGTATGGAGTAAATTTGTCAACTTTCACGATCTCTCTTGGACGCCTAACGTGATAACTAATGTTGAGAAAGTGGGTAGCATTGATGGGGGCACCTCGGGTGCCAAACGGATACTAAACAATGCCTTCCACGAAACCCTGATCGAAATAGATGGCGACGAACACTTTCTGAAATATTCTATTGATGATGGCCCCTCTCCCGTATCCAAGGATGAGGTCGACAATTATATTGGTGTTGTTAAATTGAGCCCTTCCGAAGAAGGCAGCGGCACTTTAGTCGAATGGACATCATCGTGGGATTCTAATGTTGATGACGCTGTGGAATTTTGTCACGGTATTTATGCCGCTTTACTGGGGGACTTGGTGAAGTCGTTTGAGTCGTAACTCGACCCGAACCAACATTCATGACTAGAAGAAATGTTTTTACTGTCGCAATTCTCGTCATCGCCATAGGTGTTTCTTGTTCGAAAGAACAGCCGCAGCAGTTCGACGACGCGCGCTTTATCACTGATGCCTATAACGAGTGGGAGAGATCCACTCACGCCAGGGACATCGAGTGGTGGTCAAGTTTCGTTGCGCCAGACGCTGTGTTTTTGCCTCCTGACAGTCCACCCCTCGAATCGATCGACGCCATAAGGGACTACTACGAGGCCTCGTTTCGGGACCCACATTTCAGCCTGGAATGTACACAGACTTTCGTAGACGTTGCCGAATCGAGGGATATGGCCTGGGCTCGCGGTACGTGTGAAGCGACATTCTCCACGCCGACCGGCGAACTCGGAAGCGGCTCCAGTAAATGGACAAAGGTCTGGGTTCGGCTGAATGACGGAGCGTGGAAATGCAAGCTCAACACCTGGAATTACAACGGCGGCGGCTAAGCTTGCAAAAGCCAGGCTTCGCGCCGTAAGCTGTCCTTCTCGTTTGCTCAGACGTTAGACATCGTTCAGTAAATGCGAATTTCAACGCCAAGCGGATCGATCGATGTACCCGACGAAGAACCGATTCGGCCGCTTCCGAACGATATGCTCGGACTTGCGGTGGAAACCGTCCGATTGGTTCCTATCAATGGACAGCGCCACCCTCCCGGGGAAGGAACAAGTGGCTGGTATATTTGGGGCGGCAACGAACGCTCCGAAGCGGCCAATTTCTTCAGCCCAATTCACGTACAAGAATTGGGCGACTATCTTCCTAATATCCTTCCTTACCTCGATCTTCCTCCCGGATTTCGATTCCGCATCGACAACAAAGGACTCAAAGATGTCTGGTTTGATGCGAGCCTGCTCGACGTCTAACAAAGCGCCAATCTTACAGTCCGAATCATTCGCCTGGTTGATATGATTTTCTGACATAAATAACGGGAGTACAGCATGAAAAAGCCGTCTCAACTCTCCAGACGCGCGGTAACCAAAAATATTTGTATGACTGCTGGTGCAGCGTTAGTCGCTGGCCGTTTTGCTAGTGCTGCGGTACCTACTCCTGAACAGGTAGAGGGACCATTTCATCCGATTGACGCGCAGTCCGATACCGACTTGAACCTCCTGATAATCGAGGGCCACTCCGAGCCTGCTCAAGGCGAGGCAATTCTCGTCAGAGGTCGTGTGTTCGATATCGACGGACAACCGCTGCAGGATGCGCTCGTCGATATATGGCAGGCCAATCACTTCGGACGATATAGTCATCCCGACGATCCAAATACGGCACCGCTGGATCCGAATTTCCAGGGATGGGGCCTTATTACGACGGACGCTGAAGGCCGGTACGGATTCAAGACCGTCAAGCCCGGTGCTTATCCGTTGTCATTTCTTGGCGAGGACGGCTGGCGCTGCAGACACATCCACTTTCAGGTGTCTCGGCCCGGTTTCAGCAAAGCGACAACGCAGATGTATTTCCACGGTGACCCGCTTATTGACCAAGATTTGGAAATCGCAAAAGCACCCGAGGAGCTGCGCCATTTATTGATAGCGGAGTCGACGCGTGATGACGCGAGCGGACTAGCGCTCTATCAATTTGATATTGTTATGTCCGCAACCGAATCCTAGGTCGCACCGGTCAGATACTTGGCTACATTTAGATTAGACGTTAGTTAATAAGAGAAATTCCAGCGATGATTGATCACCTGAGTACTTACACCACGAATTTCGTCGCAACCAAAGCCTTCTATTCAGCAGTACTTGCCGAACTGGACTTCTCGGTGCAAGCGGAAATAGAGCTTGACGCTGACTCCGATTTGCCTGGTCGTCGAGCTTGTGCATTCGGGCCAAACGGCCGGCCCGTTTTTTGGGTGGTTGAAGCACTCGAGGCATACACACCTCGACACGTTGCGTTTACCGCAAGAAATCGGGATTGTGTGGTAGCTTTTCACGCCGCCGGGGTACTGGTCGGTGGTAGAGACTTCGGTGCCCCAGGGCTTCGCCCGATCTATCATGAAAATTACTATGGCGCGTTCCTGACCGACCCGGATGGGAACAATGTTGAAGCGGTATGCCACGCACCGCCGCCATAGTTCAACACAAGCTGCCGACTAACGGTGCACTGCACCAGTGCCCAGGGTTTTCGAAAATGAAAGTAACTAGCCTGCTTGTCCTGACCGTCCTGGTCCTGGCCCAGTCGCCAGCGCAAGCTGCGGATTGCGTGGTCTTCCTACACGGGCTGGCACGAACCTCTGCTTCCATGGACAAGGCTGCAACGGTATTCGAGAAATCGGGCTACATCGTAGCCAATGTAAGTTACCCGTCAAGAAAATTTCCGATCGAGGAGCTGGCACCGCTGGCAATTGAGGCGGGACTGGAAGAATGCCCACCGGAAAGTGTCGTACACTTCGTAACCCATTCATTGGGTGGCATCCTCGTCAGGTATTATCTGGAACACAAAGAGATTTCGAATCTTGGTCGGGTTCTGATGCTTGCACCACCGAATCAGGGTAGCGCAGTCGTCGATAGCCTTCGTCACTTCCCGGGATTCAAGTTAATTAATGGCCAGGCCGGATTGCAGCTGGGTACCCGCGAAGGTAGCGTCCCCTTGATGCTTGGGCCGGTGGACTATGAGGTCGGCGTAATTGCCGGTACCAGAACCTTCAATCCCATACTGTCTCAATATCTTCAAAACCCGGATGACGGCAAGGTTTCGGTCGAGAACACGAAGGTTCAGGGTATGACCGACTTCGTCGTGGTGCCGCATTCGCATCCGTTTATCATGAAGTCCTCCCTTGTTATCGAACAAGCCTTCTCGTTCATCAAGACCGGGCGGTTCCTACACGCAGCGCCCTGACGATGATCGCACGCGCAAGCCTTTTGCTTTGCTGCATGATCGCACTACCGATCGTGCAGGCACAATCAACGATGATTTTCGCGTCCAACTACGATGCAGTTCTGATCGTCAATGGCAACAAGAGCCATGTGCGAAGTCGCGTAGAAGTTCGAAATGGCGGCACGTTCCCGATTCAGTTTGAGAGTCACGAGGTTCGCGTGCAGATTTCTGCCGTCTCCGACCGCGGCTATAGAATTGAACTTAGTGTGTTGGAGAGGTCCGGCACGGAATGGTACCCGGTCGACTCCGAGCCCGTTTCTTTCGAGGGAACATATAGCATTCCATTCGAGTACAAATGGAACGGCGCCGGGGCGCAACTGAATCTGGCGCTTGTCGTGTCTCCTGTTCATCGATAGATGATCGTCATGGTTAAGCTGGACAGATTCCAAGGCGCGCTTCGCGACTGGCCACGAATATCAGGAGAGCGTAGGGTTGAAGCCAAAGAAATACGGGCCCTCCTCTGATGTCCTTCTTCCAGGAACTCAAACGTCGCAACGTGTTCCGCGCATCCGCGGCCTATGCCGTTGTCGGCTGGTTGCTGACGGAGATCGCTGCAATGGCCTTCGGGACCTTCGAAGCGCCTGCCTGGGTCATGAAGGTTTTTGTTACGTTTGTCATTCTCGGTTTCCCGCTTGCCGTATTCTTCGCCTGGGCATTTGAGCTGACACCGGATGGGCTCAAGCGTGAACGGGATGTCGATCGCAGTCAATCCATTACGCAGGCCACCGGCAGGAAGCTCGATTTTCTCATTATCGCGGTGCTGGTCGGAGTAGTAGCTTACTTCGCTTTCGACAAGTTCGTGTTCGAATCGGAGAGGCGTCCAGAGTCGGTTGAGAGTGCGGCCGAGCCGGCAAATGCGGAAGCCGATAAATCCATCGCCGTGTTGCCGTTCGTCAACATGAGCGACGATGCAGCCAATGAATACTTTTCAGACGGTATCTCGGAAGAAATTCTCAATGCCCTGGCAAAAGTTCAGAACCTGAAGGTAAGCGGCCGCACGTCCTCATTTTCGTTCAAGGACAGGGACGACGATCTCCAGACTATCGGCAAGGCGCTGGGTGTCTCGTACATCCTGGAAGGTTCGGTCCGCAAGGCGGGCGTGCGGGTCAGAATCACGGCGCAACTGATAGAGACAGAGGACGGCTTTCACCTATGGTCTGAAACCTATGAGCGGGAGCTGACGGATATCTTCGCGATCCAGGACGAGATCGCGCAAGCGATTCTGGAGCAGCTAATAGTGAGACTGGGTGCGGGCGACGGTGAACTTCATTTCGCTGCCGCGCGCACGGACGTCAGTGCTTTCGACCTTTACCTCGAAGCAAAGCAAAAAATCTATACGCGAAAGAAAATTCAGCTGGAACAGGCGATCGACCTTCTGGACGAGGCCCTGGACATTGACCCCGAATACTCGCCGGCGTATGCGCAGCGTGGCATTGCCCTGCTGATGCTCACCGAAGATCAATACGGCACGATTCCGAGGGAGGAGTCGACCAGCCGTGCCAAGCCGATGTTCGACAAAGCCCTGGCGCTGAATCCCGCATCGGCAGAGGCGTTGGCAGGCCTGGGCCTGTATTTCAGCCAGACAGGTAATCAGGAGCAGGCAGTCGAGACCCTTGGCAAAGCGCTGTCGATCAATCCGACCCTGGTCAATGCGCGAAACTGGTTGGCGAACGCCCATGCCAGACTCAATCACCTGGAGGACGTAAAGCGCATACGGGTCGAGATCCTGGTCCGGGACCCGCTGTACCTGGCGGGTATCAGCAACTTGCTCGATGATTACATACTGTATGGCGAAATCGAGCAAGCACAGGCAGTGTTGGACCGGGTACGGCCCTATATGCCGGCCTCAAGAACGATGGTGAGCTGGACCGGGGTGCTGCACTTCACCGCCGGCAGGATCGCCGAGAGTATGCCCTATTTCGACGCTGCCTATGAAATGGACCCGAATAGCCCGGCAGCAAAAAGCCAGCTGACGCGGATATTGTTTTACTCGGGACAATACGAGCGCCTGCTCGAGATGGGCCTGGATGAATTCAGGGTGTACGGACTGATGCGTGTTGGTCGCCCGGACGAAGCATTGCAGCTGGCAAAGGAGACGCTGGCCGGCAGACAAGTATTCGTGCTGTTTCGTGTGTTGATTTACCAAAGGCGATACGCCGAGCTGATCGAGTACCTGGAATCCAACTGGGCAGATCTCGACGCCTTTGAAGCGGAACTTCCGGAGCGGGACGGGTGGAGTGAGCACAATCACCTCGGAATGATCGCTTATGCGTATCAGCGCATGGGTAATGAGGAGAAGTTTCAGGATGCGTTGCTGCGCTTCGCCGCAGCACTCGAATACCAGCGGCAGATGGGTGCAAATAATCAAAGCATCGCGTTCGCCAATGCCGTGTATGCCGTGCTCGCCGGCGACCACGAAACCGCGCTGATACGACTTGCAAGAGCGATCGAGGGTGGCATCACATTCAACCCAAACCTGACTGATGCCTGGCCAATGTTCGCGGTCCTGGCGGACAATCCGGGATTCCAGACCACAGTCCAGCGCATGATCGATCATATGAATTTCGAGCGTGCCAAGCTGGGCCTCGGCCCCGTCGCCCGACAGCCAGTTTTGGCTCCGTAGGGTATATAATTCGTCTAATGACGTATTTCGGGCGCTCATGAATGGGGGATACATGCTCGCCAGCTTCACAATTAGCTTCGAGGGCGACCACATCAAAGTCTTGTCGGAAGGCGACAAGAACTTCGAGTTCTCGCAGCGACTCTGGCCTGCCGTCGTTGAAGCCTGTCTTGAGCACGACTGCTACAAGATTCTCGGAATATCGGAAGCGACGTCACCCATGCCCGTGCTCGACGGCTACCAGCACGCTGATCTCTTCCGTAAACTGAGAATTAATCGCAAGTACAAAATCGCCTGGGTCGAACTAAACGAGGACGCCAAGGATGCAACTTACTTCGTCGATACCGTCTTGTTCAATCGTGGCTTACCCGGCCGCCTTTTCGACACTGTTTTGGAAGCGACGGAATGGCTACATGCGGAAAATGACAGCTAAAGCCCTGTAATGAGACAAGCTGTCTACCAGCCTACGACGCTTATTGCTGGCGTCCTCCTGTTACTCATACTGTTCGTTTCCGTTGGCTATTTCTTCCTGATCCCGCCGCCCGACGAACAACCGCAACAATCCACAATCATCAACGAATTGCAGGAAAGTCGACTGGCGTGGGAAAACAGCCGACCGCTATCGTATCGCTATGTGGTGGAACGAAGCTGCTACTGTTCGCAGGAATACGTGACACCGTATATCGCCACAGCGGAACAAGGCCGCAAGACCGCTGAATTTCTAATCAGCGTGGAATCCGCTACTGGCGAGTTTCTGAGTCAACCGCCGGAGCCGGTATGGATATCAGATATTTTCGGCGAACTCACGAAAGCCATTGAATCCGAATCACGACCTGTGGTCGAAGTTGTTTACGATAGTCGCTACGGCTACCCCGCTTCGGTGAATATTCAGTACCCCCAGCCGGATGCAGGCATGCGTTACGAGATTCGTGACTTCGAAGTGCTCGAACACTAGTAAAAATGTTAAATGAGGCAAACGTGTACAAACTGAAACTGGATTATTTCGACTTTCACGGCGGCCGTGGTGAGGTCCCGCGTTTGATCCTGTCTATCGGTGGCATTCCGTTCGAGGACAACAGGATCCCTGTCTCTGAGTGGCCGTCTGTTCGGGATAACGCTCCACTGTCTGCCCTGCCAGTCCTGCATGTTGACGGAGAAGCAATTACCCAATCCAACGCCATCAATCGGTTCACCGGCCGGCTTGCGAAGCTTTACCCGGAGGACGCCCTGCAGGCGTTACGTTGTGATGAAATCATGGATGCCGTTGAGGACGTTATCACTAAAGTTGTGGTGACGTTTTTCATCGCAGACGAAGAGGAGAAAAAGGCGGCCCGTGAGAAACTTGCTGACGGCGCAATTAAGACCTACCTGGTCTATTTACAAACGTTGCTGGCCAAGAATAGCGATGACTTTTTCGTCGAGAATCGACTAACAATCGCGGATCTAAAGGTATTTACGTGGACACGCAGTCTGCGTGCCGGCGTACTCGATTATATTCCCGACACGATCGTCGAGACTGTCGCGCCCAGGCTCGTTGAGCATTGTGACAGAATCGCGGCAGACCCCGGAGTTGTCGCCTGGTACGACGCGCACTAGCTACTCTTCCTGAATTCCCGGCTTTTTGCTTACCTCGTAGACACAGGACTTCATACGCGCTTCGACGGCAACCTGATCAAGTTTGCGGGCAACACGGGGATTCGCGACGTCTTCGGAGATTGGATCGTACATTTTCAATACTTCATCGTATGGCAGACGTTGCACGGCCGCTTGCACTTGTATGACACCAACGGCGCAATCGGCGAAGCCTTCAACCAGCTTCGGCACGAGCTGCTCGACGTCCTCGTCGCTTAGTCCGATCGCAGCGAATTCCGCCTTCAGCTCGTCGAGTTTCGGCCCCTTCATTGCCGTGATGATGTTTTGTCGCACCATTGCCGTTTGCAGGCTGACCGGTAACTCACCTGGCTGAACCCATTCGACGCTGACGCCGTCAGAATCGATTCCCGCCATCTTATTGCCGTCGCGGACCAGCATCTCAGCACCCCAGTCTTCGTTCTCGTAGGAGAGGCTCACGCGGGTCCCGCGTACGACCAGTTTGGCCTTACTGGACTCTTTTTCAATCTCAAGACAGCGCTGTGTTGAAATCCAGGCCGTCACCGTCGCTTCGTAGGTAGGCCATTTGGTGTCGGGGACCTGTCCGGTGACCTGCAATTCCACAAATGTCAGCTCCCGACCACAGCGTCCCCGCGGACTCTCACCCGCAAAAATCGTATCCCAGGTGCCACCAAAGTCCGCCTCCTCCTGTGCAACAGACGACGCAGAGGTGGCAAGCAATGCCAGCAACATCAATGAATACCGCAGGTACACACTCAATTTAGAATCCGTCCAACACTTTTCACATGAAAATAAGATACCGCAAAGGCCTTGGAAAAGTAATTGTTTACCCGGGCGCTTGCATCAGCCGCGCCTGATCCAGATACTTGGCACGCGATGCCAATAAAAATCCTATCCTGGGTAGGCCCACTGCATGTCGTTGCGGGCCTGTTGTTGTTTCTAACAGCCTTTTTGCCGGGCGTGCAAGACACCCTGGCCAGCGCCGCTGGCCTCAATGATGACAACTACTCACCCTTTCTGTTTGCGGTCTTCGGCCCAACAGTCGCAAGTTGGGGCGTGTTGTTCACCGTCGTCGTACGCCAGTTCATTGAGTACCCGTCGCGACGACTCTGGAACGCGATGGTGCTTGCCGTCATCATCTGGGCGCCGCTGGATACGGGTCTTTGTTTTTACTACGGCGTTTACGGCGGCGTCGCCGTAAACGCGCTCGTCGTCGTCCTCTTGCTGGTTTTACTTTTCAACGTGAAGCCCAAGCGGAAGTAGCATGCACAGCGGCTGTTGTTTTTGCGGTGAGTTGCGATTCCAACTCGCAGCCGATCCGACGTTTGCTTGCCACTGTCACTGTGCAAGCTGTCAAAAGTCCACCGGTGTCGGGTTCGTCACCTGGGTCACGTTTCCCGCCGCAGCCTTCGCGCTTACCTCCGGGGCTCTCGTCGAACATCATTCATCCGCCGGCGTAACCCGGGGGCATTGCGCCTCTTGCGGTACCTCAATCACCTACCTTCACAGGGACAGGACCACTGACATCGACGTCGCCGCAGCCTGTCTTGACGACGCCAGGATCGTCGAGCCGAAAGCGCATATCTGGCTGCAAGACAAGGCACCCTGGATCGAAGTGTACGACGACCTGCCGAAGTTTCAGCAGCGCGTGACCAGGTTGTAGGAGCGGGCCCCAGCCCGCGACGGTCGCGGGCTGGGGCCCGCTCCTACAGCCGGTCGCAGCCCAGAAATCCGACCGATTTCAGCGGCGACAAGCGTCTAAGGAGTGGGACATCAACGGATTGAAGCATGATTATCGGGCATATCAACCTCGACAAGTCCACGGACGAGGTCTCCGAGCACTTCGTCAAGCTGATTGAGAGCCTCGATCGCCAGGGCCTCAACCAGCACGTGCTTGTGGCTAACGCAGCGCTTGCCCGACGTGTCTCTATCTACGAAAACGTTATGGTCGGACCGGTGGTTAGAACGCCCGTGATGGCCTACTGCCTGATGCCCGACGTGACGGTTGCACACGTACACGACAGCAAGGGCAACCAGGCGGCCCTGGTGCTGCGACTGACGCGCTCGATACCATTTGTATTGACCCGCAGGGACACCGCCCCACCGGCGAAAAATCCGATCGCCAGGTCGATGATTGCACGGGCCGCGGGCGTGATTTGCCCGACAGAAGCCGCCGCCAGCGCGATTCTCGGTGCCGGGTTCACGGTACCTGTCGATGTGTTGCCGGACATGACTCGCGAACCGCCCGGTGACTACCCGGCGGACAATCGTATCGGCGCTGAACATTACAGAATCTACAGACGCGCCGTGGACACTCGACGTATTCCGGCCCTGCTGCTTTAACTACAGCCGCTTAGAATTCCCAGAGAACTCCAATTGCCGGCAAGAGTGGCAACCAGTAGTCGAGTGAATTATCGAGCTCAGGTTCGACGCCATCCTCACCCTCGATATCCCAGTCGACGCAACAAACGTTGCGGCGATTCAAGGCATTCGTGACTTCCAGGAACACCAGCAGCGAGCCACGAGGCACGTCGAACTTCCGGCTCAGCCGTAAGTCGAGACTTGCGAACGTACTGACTCGCAATGCGTTACGTGGACCAGGAATCACGACGTAAATCGGCTCGCCATCGGCATCGATACCGTCCTGTTCAAGCGCCAGATCGGTCGTTGGCCAGCCCGTGTGGGCGCCGGCCGCAATTGCAAAGTCCCACGCTTTGTTCGACCAGCGCAGGCCGCCTTGCACAGCGTGGCGCTGGTCCCAGCTTCTCAATTCGTTGCCGCCGTCGATGCGATCGATCGCCTTCGACAATGTGTATGACGCCCACCACGACCAGGCACCTCGTTCCCCGTCGAGTGACACTTCGAGCCCACTTGACTGCGCGCTGCTCGGGTCGAGCCGAACCCGGTCTGGCTGCAGCTCCGGAATCAAGCCCAGGGGATCGAACAGATTTTCGAAGCGCGGCCGGACTCTCTGCATTTCTTTGTGGAACACCTCGACCCGCACGGAAACATTTTTGGGAAAATTGTGAGTCAATCCCACGATCCAGTGGTCCGCGCGCTGCGCCGGCCAGAAGTTATCGATGCCATCTTCTATCTGCAGTTCCTGTATGCCCTGTGACTGGTGGTACCGTCCCCAGCTCAGCCTGAGTTCCGTGTTTTCGCCGACGCTGCGCAACAGACTCACGCGCGGACTCAATTGCGAGTCGGACACCAGGCCCGTGTAGGTCTGGTCATCCCAGCGCAAACCCCACTCGAGGACAGTCTTTGCTGACAGTTTTCGACGATCGGCAAAATACAGGGCATAGCTTGCGCCGCTCGGCGCCGCCGTCAGCGCTCGCGACACATCCGGCGGGGCGTTTTGGTACAGGGCGTGCAAGCCGAAGTACTCGGCCTCGCCCACGTAGTCATAGCGCGCATCAGCATTGGAAAAATCGAAACCCCATTGCATCATGTGATCATCGGAACGGCGAAAGTTCCAGTCCTGACGCAGGCCAAACTGTTCGATGTCACGTACGTCGTTGACTCTTGCGACCATTTTTTCCTCGTCGCTCAGAAGTCCGGTGCGTCGATTTGAATAGGAAACATAGGATGCAGTTGTACTGCTGGACAAACGATCTGACCAGCGATTATCGAATTGCAGCCAGACCTGGGCGTTCTTGGTTCTGCTTGAAGCGGCTTCTCGCTCATCCGGATCGGTCTCAAGCACGACGGTGACCAGATCATCGGCATACAGCCCGTTCACCGAGACCGTCATGTCCGGTGTTGCGTCAAATTGAAATTGTGAAAACACATCGTAATAGGACGGTTCACCAAATTTTGGATCGATGAGCAGGTCGAGGTTTCCCCGACGACCTGAAAACAGCCAATGCTTGTCCTCATTGTTGCCGGCGACCAGAACCGACGTATTGAATACGCTAATGCCGATTTCGTTATGCCGCGATTTTTCGGCGTCCAGCGATTCCATCAGGACAAGACCACTCATGCGATCACCAAAGCGCACGGGGAAACCGCCCGTGTACACCTCAACACCCTTGATTGCCCGCGCGTCAATTGCGCTGAATATATTCTGGTAATCACGCACATGAAACGGGTCGAACAGGCGGTGTCCGTTAAGGACTATTCCGACCTCACCCAGTTCGCCACCCCGAAAATGCGCTCGGGCAGACACCCCACTGGCCGCAGCACCTGGCAATCGATGAGTAATCCTGATGGGATCCTCACCGACGTCCGGCATTCCCTGAATTGTGCGTCGATCAATGAAAAACTTCGAACCCGACGCATCTCTCGAGATCTCGTAACGACTCGCGGATACAGTGATGTTTTCGATCACCGGCGCCACGGGCGATGGTGTTGCGGGCGCTACCTCGGGTCTGCTGCTATCGGAGGCCGCCCTGACAACGAGATACACACCGGCATCCAGCTGCAGCTTCAACGCGTGCGCCGCAAGAATTTCCTGTGCAATGGCAAGGTTTTCGCTTGCGACGGGCTCTGCATCAACAATCAAATCCGGAGACACAAGCCTCGAGCTGTAGGCTATCGCGACGCCGCCCGCACGGATTTCGTCGAGTACGTCTGAGACGGGGCGGCCGGAGTACGGCGCACGCGAACCATCGGCGACCTGCGCGGTAGCCGTGGTCAATGTCGCGGCGCACAACAAAGCGACAATAATAAGTGCCGAAGTGGTGCCGCCGCAGCCCCTGATGCATCGCGCGTTTCTAATCGTGCCGCGCCTCTCTAATCTGCGATGTGTATTACGCCCTTCTTGAGATCGATGTCATAGCGAAGGTCCGCAACCAGCATGCGCTGCCGTAATGCGATTCTTGGCTCCGCATCGACCTGCCCTTTCAGTATGTTTTCCCGGACCAAGCGTTCGACGTCCGGATCGTCGAATTCGATTGTCAGGCCCGTCTCGCGAGCCACCCACTGCAGAAACTCGTAAATAGTCTTACCGTTGAAATCGCTTCTTGGCGCCGTTACTTCGATCCAGGTCCACTCGTCACCGTAGGGTGAGATGCTCAGAACCTGCGGCCTGGTGTTGCCCGTAATCGTCAGGCGCTGGCGTTGCTCGGCCACCGGGTCAAAGTACAAACCATCGACCGATACCCTGCCCTCGCGCACACTGACCGAGAGTGACTGTGAATCAACGCTGCCGATGTATTGCGTACCCAGGTGCCTGATGACGCCGAATTCCGTCCGCACGTCAAGATTCACATTGCTGCTCATCGAGTCGAAATACATACGGCCTGACACCAGTTCTATTGCACTCGCAGACACAAATGCCACCCTGCTATCGGCATCGATTCGCAGCGATCCGCCGTTCCCCCAGACCAGGCCCAAACCAGACGCATTGCCCGTGACGATCGTCTGCCCTGCGGAAATCGATGACAGGTCTCCTGCTACCTGTAATCGCGATTGTTCGCCAAGTACATATATTGACCCAATACTCTTTTCGATCGACGCAACCTGTACCGGAATCAATTCTGGTGTACTTGCAAGCCTGGCAACGAGCGCGATTACAAGCAGCACAGACGCAGCCGCGGCCAGCGAAACGAAACGTCGTTGCCGCTTGCGCCTGTGCGTAGCGGCCAGCCACTCTGTCCTCACTGCGCTACGTGCAATTTCGGCATCTTCATCCGACGGTACCGGGCGAATAGTCACACGCTCAAGCAAATTCTCGAAGGATGTCTCCGACTCCAGAATGGCGTTATCGCCTTTGTCGCTCATGTGTGCACCGCCGCGTTCGCGTTTTCATTCATCGCATCCGTCAATGTCGTGTAAACATCGGCGAATGCGCGCTTGGCTCTAGCAATCAAAGACTGCGTTGCCTCCTGTCCCATATTCAGCCGAGCAGATATCTCCCGGACCGAACGACCTTCCACATACTTCCACTCGAGCACGTTTCCGTATTTCGCCGGGAGATTGTCCAGCGTCACCTGAATCAGGCGTAGTTTTTCGAGACGCTGATACTGAGCTTCCGGGTTTTCCTCGAACGGCGCCTGGTAAGAGTCAACCGCCGCACGCACATCCGGAAAATCTTCCGTCAACACGATGTGTTGCCGGTAACGACCCTGCTTGCTCAACCAGTCGCTGACCTCGTTACGACAAATCGCGCACAGCCACGTAAATAGCGCCGACTCTGCACGATAGGTGTGAAGTTTTTGCATGGCTCGCATGAGGACGATCTGCGCACATTCACGAGCCGCATCCGGGTCGTCTGACAGACGAATCAGAGCGAATCGATACAGGCGCGCAAAGTTATCCTCAAAAAAACAGTCGAACGCGCGTTCGTCACCGCTGAGGAGTTTTTTGACGAGTTGTCTGTCGTCCAGATATACGGCCATCTTGCCTAGCTCCCTGCAGTACAAGATTAGACTGTTTTCGGCTGGGGAATCGGTTGTTTTAACGTAAGTACTTGATTCAGCGCCACCTGCCGCGACACTCCCAACGAAATACGGGGCCGCAAGGGCCCCGTATGGATAGTGGTTTTTGTAGGAGCTGCGCTTGCGCTGCGACCCCGGCGGTCGCGCTGCAAGCAGCGCTCCTACAGGATAGACCCCCTTACCGCTTCATTGCTTCGAAGAATTGCGCATTCGTCTTCGTGTCCTGCAACTTGTTCAGCAGGAACTCGATCGCAGCAAGCTCATCCATCGGATGCAGCACTTTGCGTAACACCCACATCTTCTGCAGCTCTTCCGGATCCGTCAGCAATTCTTCCTTGCGTGTACCCGAACGGTTGATGTGGATCGACGGGAATACGCGCTTCTCTGAAATACGGCGATCCAGGTGGATCTCCGAGTTACCGGTGCCTTTGAATTCCTCGTAAATCACTTCGTCCATCTTCGAGCCCGTATCCACGAGCGCTGTCGCAAGAATCGTCAGGCTGCCACCTTCTTCGATATTGCGTGCTGCGCCGAAGAAGCGTTTCGGACGGTGCAATGCGTTCGCGTCCACGCCACCGGTCAATACCTTGCCCGACGACGGAACAACCGTGTTGTACGCGCGCGCGAGACGTGTAATCGAATCCAGAAGGATTACGACATCGCGTTTGTGCTCCACGAGCCGCTTGGCCTTCTCGATCACCATCTCGGCAACCTGCACGTGGCGGCTTGCCGGCTCGTCAAACGTCGACGAAACAACTTCACCGCGGACGCTGCGCTCCATCTCGGTCACTTCTTCCGGCCGCTCATCGATGAGCAGAACCATCAGGTCTACGTCCGGTGAGTTCGCAACGATCGCGGACGCTATGTTTTGCAGCAACATCGTCTTACCGGCTTTCGGTGGCGAGACGATCAGGCCGCGCTGGCCTTTACCAATTGGCGCGACCATGTCGATGATACGTGCAGTCAGGTCCTCGGTACTGCCATTGCCCTGCTCGAGCAACAATCGCTCCGTGGGGAACAGCGGCGTCAGGTTTTCGAACAGTACCTTGGAACGCGCATTCTCGGGCGCGTCGTGATTGATCTGTCCAACCTTCAGCAACGCAAAATAACGCTCACCATCTTTCGGCGGGCGAATCAGGCCAGAGACTGTGTCACCGGTCCGCAATGCGAAACGACGGATCTGGCTGGGGCTTACGTAGATATCATCGGGACCGGCCAGGTAGGAACTGTCAGCCGAGCGCAGGAAACCAAAACCGTCCTGCAATATCTCGAGAACACCCTCGCCGTATGTATCTTCGTCCAGAGCCGCGTGCGCCGTCAGGATCGCAAAGATGATGTCCTGCTTGCGGGAGCGAGCGAGGCCTTCAAGACCCAACGATTCGCCGAGTTCAACAAGCGCCGCCGCTGTCCGAGTCTTGAGCTCGGTCAGGTTCATGACACTCTTGCTGGCTTCGAGTTGCTCGGGTGGTATTACCTCGAGACTGCCCTCATCGTCAGGATAGTGGCTCTGATTCGGCCGCCTTCGCCGTCGCCGGTTAGGATTGCCCTTGTTTTTGTTGCCGGTTTTGTTTGGCCGACTTTTCGTTTGATTACCCAAGTACCCTCTCACAGATTACTGTCCAAAAATTCATTAAGTTGTGATTTCGACATCGCTCCAAGCTTTTGCGCGTGTGGGGCTCCATCTTTGAAAATCATCAACGTCGGGATGCTGCGTATACCGAACTTTTGTGCCATGTTCGGATTCTCGTCAATATTGAGTTTGACGACCGCAAGTTTGTCCGCATATTCATCGGCGGCTTCGGCGAGTATCGGCGCAATCATCTTGCACGGGCCGCACCACTCTGCCCAGAAGTCCAGCAGAACAGCTTTGTCGGACTGCAAAACGTCCGCTTCGAAATTACCATCGTTAGTGTGCACGATCTTGTCGCTCACCTCGGTTTCCTCCTAGTGACTCATGGCCGAATGGGTTGTTGGCCGTGCCCGTTATCGGTTCCCCGATGAACGAACGCCTAAAATGGATGACGCTGCCCTAACTATCAGGCAATATGTCGCAGCTTTATCGCGGATTATTCGCGGCTTCTTTCTGGATTCGATAAAAACGAAAGTGGCGGGTGCGACGACTGTCGCGTCGGTATAGGTCCAATTTGACCGCTTCGTGGCCCATTTTGCAAGCCTTTGATGCACATTTTCTGGTTCTTTTCATATGTCTCAAGATCATCTGAGCGACCTCAGATTTGACTCACTTGCGCTCGACGAGCGTGTACAGGCGGGAATCCGCGATGCGGGCTTCGAATTCTGTACGCCAATACAGGCCAGTACCCTGCCGATCGCCCTTGAACAGCGGGATGTCGCCGGCCAGGCGCAGACCGGGACCGGCAAGACCGCCGCGTTCCTGGTCGCAACCTTCGAACGGCTCCTGAAGTCCGAACCACCGGCTGAGGGCCAAAAGCAGCCGCGCGCGTTCATGCTGGCGCCAACCCGCGAACTCGCAGTACAAATTGCCAATGATGCGGAAGTACTCGGCAAGCACACGGGCCTCGTTGTCGGCCTCGCGTTCGGCGGCACTGACTATGAGAAGCAGCGCAATCACATTCAGGCGGGTATCGACATCCTGGTCGGCACGCCCGGGCGCATCATCGATTATTTCAAGCAGGGCGTATTCAAGCTAGACCAGGTCCAGGTCGCGGTGCTCGACGAGGCGGACCGCATGTTTGATCTCGGCTTCATCAAGGATATTCGCTACCTGTTGCGGCGGCTGCCCGATCCGGACAAGCGCCTCAATATGCTGTTCTCGGCGACACTGGCGCAACGCGTTATGGAACTCGCCTACGAGCACATGAACGAGCCCGATCTCGTGCGCATTGAGCCCGACAAGGTCACGGTGGATCGCGTTCGCCAGGCAATATTCTTCCCGTCGAACGAAGACAAAATGCCATTGCTCGTTGGCCTTATCCGCGAAATGGGTGATACGCGCATCATGGTGTTCGTCAATATGAAGCGCGAAGCCGAGCGGGTGCAGTCGTATTTCGAGGCAAACGGCATCAACGCTGCAGCAATTTCGGGCGACGTGCCGCAGAAGAAGCGCCTGCGGATGCTCATGGATTTCCAGAAAGGCAAGATCCCGGTTCTCATTGGCACCGACGTCGCAAGTCGCGGGCTGCACATTCCCGACGTGCAGTACGTCATGAACTATGACCTGCCGCAGGATGCCGAAGACTACGTGCATCGCATCGGTCGCACGGCGCGTGCCGGCGCTTCCGGCAATGCGATCAGTTTCGGTTGTGAGACTTACGCGATATCACTACCCGACATCGAGGCATACATCGGCCACAAAATTCCGGTCGCAAATTACGATGCGTCGATATTGCCGGAGCTTGTGAAGCCGAAGTACAAACCGCGGCCGAAGCCGCAGGGACGACGGGGCGGTGGCGGTCGCAGGCCACGGAGATAGTCGCAAGAAAGCGGTTTACGGCACTGCTCGCCCTCATGGCTCGCTACGCTGCGGTTGGACGGTGCCTGCGGCACCTCGCCTTCGGCGCCTGTCGACCGGCTTCGCCGGTCTCGGAGTACTTCGGTTGAACAGCACCGCAAACCGCTTTTTCTAGAGCAAATCTCGCACGCCCGTGACGCCCGCGAACTCACTGTCCTTACGGGGATCGGACGTGGTGTCCGGGTGCGTTACCTGCAGGAGCATCGATACCCCGTATTCCGCGGCACTGCGCAGGACCCGGGCTGTGTCATCCACGAACAGCGTGGTTTCCGGGTCGAAGTCCTCCGCATCCGCCAGCGCATGCCAGAATTCCTGGGTTTCCTTGGCGTGGCCGAATGCGTGCGAGGTATAGATTTCATCAAAGTGTTCGCTTATGCCCGTGACTTCGTCCTTGATCGTCAGCGTGTCCATGTGTGAGTTGGTGACCATGATAATGCGGATATCCAGTGCGCGGACCGTCCGCAAGAAGCTCTCGGCGCCAGGCAGGTAGCCGATACGGTGGTTCTCGTCGCGGTGCAGTTTGGCGATATCCAGACCGAGGTCGTCGCTCCAGTGATCGAGGCAATACCATTCAAGTCGACCGTGCATTGCCTTGAACCTGGCGTACAAAGCGTCACGCGCCACCCCCGGCTCCAGTCCGTTCGCCGCGGCAAATTGCTCCGGCACATGCTGCATCCACATGTAATTGTCGTACGCGAGGTCCAGCACCGTGCCGTCCATATCGAGCATCAGGGTCTCGCAACGACTCAAAGCGATTTTGGGATCGATTTTCACTGCTTTATACTGCGCGCCCGGCCTGTATACAGGGAAGAGGATGACCTACGAAGACCTGATTGAACCTATCGTTGCGCTGGCTATCGACGCCGGCGGCAAGATCCTCGAAGTGTACGCCACCGAATTTGACGTGCAAAGCAAGGCAGACGAGTCGCCGCTCACGCAGGCCGACCTCGCCTCAAACAGGACAATTGTTTCCGGCCTCCGGACGCTGACGCCCGATATCCCCATCATTTCGGAGGAGGATGGACTGCCCCCCTTCACCGAGCGCGGCCAATGGAGCCGCTACTGGCTTATTGACCCACTCGACGGCACAAGGGAATTCGTCAATCGGAACGGCGAGTTCACAGTCAACATCGCCCTGATCGAGGGTAATCGACCTGTCTTTGGCATCGTGCACGTCCCCGTGCTGGGCAAGACATATGTGGGCTGCGAAGGCCACGGCGCCGAACTGCGCGACAGCGATGGATCGATCCGTAGTATTCAGGTCAGCGCGGTTGCCAGCACTCCGGTGCGCGTCGTGGGGAGCCGCTCACATCGTGGCGCCAGTCTTGACGCCTGGCTCGATAACCTGGGCGACCATGCCCTTGTGCCGATGGGCAGCTCGCTTAAGTTCTGCGTGATCGCCGAAGGCGGCGCCGACATTTACCCGCGGCTTGGCCTCACGTCCGAGTGGGACACGGCCGCCGCGCAAGCGGTCGTCGAGCAGGCAGGCGGCTCCGTCGTTGAACTGGATGGCAAACCGCTGTCCTACAACGCGAAAGAAGACATCCTCAATCCATGGTTCTTCGTGATCGGCGCATCGGATCGTGATTGGCTGGCGCTGCTGCCCGACGGCGAGTAGCATGAAGTCGAAATGACGGACAAAGTCGAAACCGAATGTTTTAAGGAGCTTGACCGACTCCGTGAACTACGCGTCAGTCACCGGGATCTCGACTACCTGATCGATCGCCTGCAGGACGATCCGATGGTGGACCAGCTCCGCATTCGCCGGCTCAAGAAACGCAAGCTCCTGCTAAAAGACATGATCGCGACGCTCGAAAGCGAGCTGATTCCCGATCTGGATGCGTGATTTTCGCCCGCACGGCGGGCTCCAACGGCGGCCTGCCAAGCCGAGCTTAGATGCAGTGCGGGCAGAACACGCCCTCGCGGTAATCCGGCGACCTGAGGTCCTCAGTCGTTAATGGCCGCCGACACGCGTGACACTGAACGTAGCGACCCTCGGCAAGGTCACGGTCCACGGCAACCCGGGTATCGAACACAAAACATTCACCCTCCCAGCGATTCTCGGTTGCAGGCATCTCGGTCAAATAATTCAGGATGCCTCCCTGCAAGTGATACACCTCGTTGAATCCCAACTCGAGCATCAACGCCGTCGCCTTTTCGCAGCGAATGCCGCCAGTGCAAAACATCGCCAGCGGCCTGTCTTTGGATGTTTCTGCGAGTTGCATGGCGAAGTCCGGAAACTGCCGGAAGCTGTCGGTGCCTGGGTCAAGCGCATATGGAAACGTGCCAACCTCAACCTCGTAGTGATTACGCGTGTCGATTACCAGAACGTTCGGGTCCTCGATTAGCTGGTTCCACTCTTCGGGCGACACATGCTTGCCGGTTTTTTCATGCGGCAAAATATCAGGACGACCGAGCGTTACTATTTCATCCTTGAGGCGCACCCGCATGCGACGGAACGGTGCTGTACTCGATTCGGTCCAGTGCGGGTGGATGGCCTGGTCAAGCGCAAGCTTTTGCTCAATCCAGGCAAGAACCGTCTGAATCGACTCACCGGCTCCTGCGATCGTGCCATTAAGGCCCTCGGCCGCAACCAGTATGGTGCCCAGCAGGCCTTGCTCATCGCAAAGGGCCTGCAACTCGTCACGGATTGTCGCGGGCTCCCGTATATCCAGGAATCGGTAAAACGCTGCGACCTTCATGACTCTGCCGCTGGCTCGTCCACAGTCAATGAGAGTATCGAATGACGAATTTCTTCGCCGAGCACGAGCCTTGCATCTGCGCCGATACCTTCAATCGTGTCATCGAAGTCGAGCTTGCCATCTGCATTGCGGTGCAAGGTGCCCTGGTCCTGCAGCAGTCGGATGAAATCCTGAAATAGCGACTTGCTGAAAAAATCCGGTGAATGCAGCCCGTAAATCATGGACAGGCGCTCGGCGCTTTGCTGACACAGGCTTTCGAGCCTGGCGCGCGTCAGGCTGCCGGATCCATTGCGGACGAGAATTGCGATCACCAGGTAAAAGCGCTGCAGCATGGGCACCATCGTCTGTCCCAGCATCAATAGCTGGTAAGCCTTGGCAGACCCGATCGGCGGGCGTTCCAGGACCTTCTTGTTGCGACTGCGAGTCAGGATTTGCATCTCAATCAGCGCGTCGATGGCCTCACTGGTCACATCATCGATGTCCTCAACGGGCCATTTGAGTGCCAGTTCCTTTTGCATGAAAGGGTAGATCAGCCGTATCAGGCGCTGCAATTCCGCGTGCTCCAGCTGCCTTCCCTGAATAAAACAGCACGCAACCGAGGCCGGTACCGCAAGCAAATGCAAAATGTTGTTGCGGAAATAGGTCATGAGCACCGCGGTTTGCTCGGCCATGCGAATCACCTCGCCCATCGGATGCATCGACCGGCTTATGACGTCCAGCTTTTCTCCATGCTCAATAATCTCATCGGGCGTCATATCCGGAATGGTCACCAGCTCCGAGTAGCGAAAGCGACGCAGCAAATCGATACTGAGTTGCAGCTGCCGGCGTAATTCACCCACTCCTATTTTTTGTTTCGGCGTCGCCAACAGTGCAAATGCGAGCAGGCTGATCGGCGTTACTGCCGCGGCCGAGTTGATGCCCTGCATGATCTCAGTGCCAAGCGTTTCGACAACTTTGCCGAGCCAGGGTGGACGTTCGCCGTTTTCGAACTCTGTGTCGCGCCAGCCTGGCTGCACGCGGTCCAGCAAAGGATCGAGCTCGATCGGTTCAGCAACATTGACGTACACTTTGCCAAAGTTTTCGCGCAATGCATTGATCGACCGAACCAATCCGAACAAGGTTTCTTTCTTTTTCTCGGCGCCACCAAGTTCGTTGATAAAGGAATCACCCTCGATCAGTTTCTCGTAACCAAAGTAGAACGGCACAAAAACAACCGAACGCTTCGGCTCTTTGATATACGAGTGCACGGTCATCATGAGCATGCCACCCTTCGGTGACAACAAGCGGCCCGTGCGACTGCGCCCGCCCTCCACGAAATACTCAATCGAGTAACCGCGAAACAAAATCTGTTGCAAATAGGCGTCGAATACGGCGGCGTAAATTCTATTCCCCTTGAAGCTGCGACGAAGGAAAAATGCGCCGCCGCGCCGCAGAATGCCGCCGACGATCGGCATGTTGAGGTTTATGCCAGCTGCGACATGCGGCATTTGCAATGCCTGCTGGTAGGTGACGTAGCCAAGCAGCAAATAGTCTATGTGGCTACGATGACAAGGCACATAGATCAGTTCTTTATCACTCGCGAGCTCATGAATTCGATCCATGTGATTGAGCTCGATGCCATCGTAGATTCGTAGCCATAACCACTTCAGGCAACGTTCGATGACCCGGATGGTTATTGGTGAAACATCAGCTGCGATTTCGAGCGCATACTCGCGCGCCTTGCGCTCTGCCTTTTCGATCGCGCGGGGATCATCACCGCCTTCCGCCATGACCGCTCGACGCACACCGGGGGCGAGTAATACCTGATTTACGACCGTGCGACGTTGGGACAAATCGGGTCCGACCGTTGCGACACGCCGTTTTCGCAAATGTACACGGAGGATTCGTGAGACCTTGCGAAATGCGACCGCAGCGTCGAGTTGTTCTGACATGATCGAGCTGAGTGGCAGAGGCTCGCTGAACCGAATCAAGGTATTGCGGCCGTGTATCAGCGTCGCAAAAAACTTTCGTGTTCGGCCGACAACATCCCAGTTTTCCGAGAACAGCAGTTTGAGCAGCGAGCGCTCTTTTTGCGGTGATCGACCCCAGTATATTGCGACGGGTATTAGCAACAACTCCTGTTGCTCCCGCTCGGCAGCTTCGACCAGACGCCGCAGGCGCCTCGAGCCGGTCTTTGACGGCCGCCGAAAAATATATCCCTCCATACGCCGCAACACGACCATGCGACGGGCCTCGCGATGATCGCAACATTGGAAGGATTCTAATGGTGATGGCAAGCCGTGATCTGCACAAACGCGCTCGAGCGCCAGCGTGTCTGCCAGTCCGCCCGTCTCGAGCACGTAGCAGATTACACCCTTGCGATTGGTAACCAGATCCGCCGGCGTTTCTGGTTGAACAGCCGGCCGGGCCCAAATAGAAAGCACCTTGCCCGCCAGCCAATACAGCGGTCGAACGATAAAAGCCGCGATATTCATGGCGGAGATTTTACCGAAAAATTAGTGTCCCCCGGGCGCTTTTAGTCCTTGACACCGCCGTCTGCTTCTTCTACCGCTGCGTCCAATTCATCTTTCGAATCCTGCAATTTCTCCTCAATATCTCTGGCCTTATCCATTGATTTATTGAAGTCTTCTGCGATCTCCGCGCCCACCGTATCACCTGCTGCATCATCGGCCGATTCGTCTTCCGACGAGTCGCCGCCACAGCCAGCGAACAGCAGGCCCATCGACAACAAAAACGCGAGCGCGAATATTAAGCGTAAAACTCTCATAATTGACCTCCCGAATAACTTTTGCCTGATTACACTGCCACCTGCGCCAGAAATATTTTCAGGTAAGCGTTTATTTCATCGACGTTCGCTGTCAGCCGGTGATCCCCATCCACAATGTGCAGTGTGGCGCAGCACTGCTGAGCGAAGCGAATACTATTCTCCACGGGTACAATATCGTCACGCCAGCCGTGGACGATGCAAATCGGCATTGTTGGTGGTTCGGGCGTCAATTCTTCATGGCCAGCCATGAAATACGCCGGGGCCAGAACAAACAAGCCAGCCGCGTTTAAGCGATCGGCCGCCGCCGTCGCCACATGTCCGCCCATGCTCGAGCCGACGAGGACCAGGCGATCCTCTATGTCTCTTGCCTCCGCGATGAGCTTGCGAACGCGCTCCGACGGATCCGCGATGCCCTGGTAGTCAATGCTGTCTACCGCACAACCGAGTGATTTTGCCAGCTCGGCCATCGCGCGGATCTTGCTGCCCCAGGGCCCGCTCTCCTGTCCGTGAGAGAAAATGACGCTTGTCATACGAGTATCCCATCTCCGGTATCGCACAGTTCTTCGATATGGCGCACCAGCAGCCAGTCGCGGTCCTGTCCCCAGGTCACGAAGTCACCCATGCGAATTGTCGGCACGCCCCAGGAGCCGGACCTCATCATTGACTGCCGATTGTCGTCCGTAATTTGTCGCCAACCGTCGTCATCAAGCGCCGCTTTCACATCCGGCCAGAACAGGCCAGTCTTTGCCGTCACTTTTCGCAAGCCTTTGTCCGTGGTGACATCGACGGCCTCGCTCCAGATCGCCTCGCCCGCATGCAGCAAAAAGTCACGTTCGCGGTGTTCTCCGACAGCATACCGCAGCACCGCGAGGCAGCGCTCAACACCGGGGCCCACAGGATCAGCGATCTTTCCAAACGGAACGCCCAGGCGGCAAGCTTCGCGACTCGCATCCGCAACGATGTATAACAACTTCACACTTGGCACCTGCATGCCACGCATGACCATGGGCATTACAGGACGAATCCTGAACTCAATGCCGAACGCATCTGCGATGTCCATGCAGCGCCGCAGCGCGAGATACGAATACGGGCTGCGAAACGAATGAAAAAATTCCAGCGGCGGCAGGCCGCTTGCCGCAGCCGGAGGTTTCACCGGAAGATTGAGCTGCATGACCTGGAGAATCGATGCAATCCGGGACGGGACCTTTGAATCGCGATTGACAGCCAACGCGTCAAGGCGTTCGGTCAGATAGTGAAGTCGGTCGACACCCCAATACCATTCACCACCGTAGCGCAGCATCGCGGTGTTGTAGTGGCCAAGCTTCTGCAACAGTTGCTGGTTCTTTTTGAGAAGCGAAACCGCGCTGCCGGATGATTCTGCGCCGCCTGTTCTGCGAGCCACGGCCTCGGAATCGCCGCGCCAGTAAGCGGCGATACCTGCCATCAATTCGGCGTCGAATTCGGCTGTTCCCTCCGCAGCTGCGAGTGCATCGAGTAACGCCAGGCGATGCTCTACCGGCGGCATGCCCCTGTCCAGAAACGGAATTCCCAGCTCACGAGCCAGCCGCCTGCAGTCGTTCACTGCGTATTCCGAATACAGTTCCGGGGCGGGGCGCAGCGCACCCGTGATTGCTTCGGTCAGAAACAGACGCAGCTCTACGTCGTAGTGGGCCGCAAATTCGGGCAGATAGTGACACAGCAGATAGGAGTACGGATCATCGAGCTCCAGGAACACCGAAACAACGTGCGGCCGCCCCGTCAGCTTGCGGCGCAATTCCGCAAAGCGGCGCTTTTTGTTCAACACGCTCTGGCTGAAAACGACATTCAATATCGCAGAACGCAGGCGGAGTTTAAGCTTCACGACTCGTCCCAGGCCGATGTTGGCTTCCACAACAACTCATCCAGGTCGGGTTGCCAGCGATATTTGAGCATGTCGATGCGACCCGCCGACACTGTGACGCCGTCTATCATGAGCCGGTTCACTTGCTCATCATATTGCGAGCTACCCCGGTTGAACGCGATTTTTCCCGAAAACTGTACGACCCTGTGCCACGGCAAACTGTGAGCCTTCGGCAGGTGGCGCAGCGTATAGCCTACCTGGCGCGCACCGCGTGGTATTCCGGCAATCTCTGCAATCTGTCCGTAGCTGGCGACACAACCCCTCGGTATATCCCGAATTGTTTCGCGTATGCGATGCATGCGTGTTTGTGAGTCCACAAGTTCTCTTGTCTAGTGGGCGCGAAGGCGCGCCTTGATTTCGCGCTTCGCATCTTTGAGGACCGTATCACGATCAAGGCTGTCGAGAATTTTCTGAACAACAAGTTTGGGGCCTGACTCGCCCCAGGATTTTCCTTTTGCAAGATACTCTGCGGCAACGCGACCGACAATCAATGTGCTGTAGTAAGCAACGGCGCCCTGCGCCGCCGCGGTCGCAACAACGGACCAACCGAAGGTTCCAAGTTTTAATGCGCTCGAGCCGAGATGTATTGCCCATACTGTTGCCATGATGGCCGCGGATTCTGCCACGATTACGCCGACCAGCGAGCCGGCCTCTTTTTGGCTCAACGGCAGGCCGTAAACACTCGAGAGATGCACGACCATCCCTACATCGATAAACGCTGCCGCAAAGAGATCTGCGACCGGCACAGGATTGAATGCGACTGCGATTCCTTTGCCAACGCAATAGGTACGTACGAGCTTGTCGCCCACTTCCTTGCGCGCCGCGAGAATGCGACGGCCGACCTGGTCGCTGAGGTTTGACGCGAACAGGCTGGCATTCAGCGCCGCGAGAGTTTTTCCCTCTGCATCGAGAACATCCCACAGTTTCGCCCGTAAGGTTTCGATATCCGGTGGTCGGTGGCGCTCGCTGGTTTTTTCGCTACCGTCCGCGGCTACTTTGACAAGGATTTGCGGGCGCGGTCGTGCCGCGGCTGCAATGATGTGCTCAGGATCTACTATGCCTTCGCTGCGGCTGCGCAGCGACGCGAGCAGGCGCTCCAGTTCATTAGCCGTGTACAGATCCGACTTGTTCAGAACAACGATGACCGGCCTGCCCTGCGCCAACAGGATTTTCAGCGCGCCGCGCTCCGACTCTGTGATGTCGCTGTCGACCACGAAAATTACGAGATCCGAACGCTGTGTGACTTCTTTTGCGAGCAGCTCACGATCTTCACCGCCGGCTTCATCGAGGCCGGGCGTATCAATCAGGAACACACCGCCTGACTCCACTTCGTTCCACGCTTGCATGGATGATTGCTTCGTCTCGCCGTGCAAGGGGCTGACCGTGAATGCCTCCTCGCCGATCAGCGCGTTGAGCAGCGACGATTTGCCTGTACTGACGCGCCCGAATACGGCGAGGTGTATGTGACCGTACTCGAGTTTGTCGAGCATGGCCTGAACGGCTTTGTAATCCTGCGCGAGCGATTCGCGTACGCCCGCCGGCAAGCGGGTATCGTCGATGAGTTCCCGCAGACTCTCGCGGGCCAGTGTCAGGTGGTCGTCTTCCCGCTCGCGGCCATCAGCCGTCGCCGGACTTTTGCTCCAGGGCCATTTTGGCAACGCGGCGAACGCCCGCTTCAATATGTTCACTGATGCCTTCCTCGAATTCCTTCGCCGCTGCTTCGGGTACAAGTTCGCCATTTTTCGATAGTGTCAGCACCAGGCTGCGTCCCAGTGCATCGAATATCAAACCATACGCGACGGCGTGCACAAATCCACCCGCGACGGTACCGATGCCCGGGAAGGCTTTGAGCCCGTTGCCGGCAACAGCGAGCGTCAATGGTAACGCGCGCCCTACCCGGCTCTGACTGAGATTCAGAAACTCCTCAATATCGAGGTCGCGTGGTGTGGCGCCGTAGAGCTTGCACAACTCCTGGGTCATTCCGGTGCCGATGTAACCCTGAATCAGGATGTCCGTACCCGGACTTACAGCCGCCATCGAACCGATGATCGCTTTGCGCGTGGAATTGCGAATGATCTGTTCGGAGCGCTGCACGCGATACAGGGCCTCGGCCTCAGCGAGCTTGTCCGCGGCCAGCTGGAACACGGCGCGGTCGCGTCGATCTTCGAGCGGATGTGAGTCATCCTCGAGCAAGGTATTGATCGCGACAACCAGGACCCCGATGTCGGCCGCTCGTTGCCTGCGGACCGGTGACTCGGAGCCGTCATCCTGACGCTCGATAACATCGACTTCGCCGCCAGCCGAGACCGCGACAACCCGGTCACGCTGCAATTCGCCACCGATATCTTCGAGGCGCTCGAGCAGGCGATGCATCAGCGATGCCTGCTCCTCGACACTGAACTGATCCGCTTTGTTCATGACCAGCACCAGTGGCTTATCGAGCACCAGCAGGTGTTTGAGTGAGTCCGCTTCGCGGCGTGTCAGGTCACTGTCACAGACGAACAAGACAACGTGCGCGCGGCGGGCCTCTGCGAGCGCGAGCTCATCGAAACCGTCGTCGTGGCCCCCCGTTCCCGGCACGTCGGTGAGCAGGATTTCCGTGCCTGCCTCGTTGCGCCACCGATAGTGTCGAATGTCGTCGGTCGAGCCGCCGACAATATCGATTGTTACATCCGCATCGGGCACCAGCGCCTTGATCAGTGAGCTCTTGCCCGTGCTGATCTCACCGAAGAAACACAAGTGAATGCTGCCGGCCTCGCGACGACTCGCAAGCTCCTGCAACTCGGTCTGTGCAGCAGCGACATCTACACCGGCTGACTCGGCATCACGTAGCCGCTCCTCGATGTCCTGCTTAGACAGCGGTCTTGGTATCGAGGGTTTCGGTGGTGAAATCTTGCGGCGGATAACCAACCGCCAGATCAGGACCAGCGCGGCCAGCAGGATCACCACCATGATGGCAATGTAAGTGTATAGCAGGAACGTCGGACCATCGGCCAGGCGGTCCCAGACATTCAGCGCCGACTCGGTCACGAACAGCAGCGCTCCCGTCGCCACGAGAAAGGCGACGAGCACCGTGAGCGCGATCGCCACGCGTATGAAGCGATCTACTTTCATAGGCTTGGGATTCTACACGTTGTAGGAGCTGCGCTTGCGCTGCGGCTGTCGCGCTGCAAGCAGCGCTCCTACAACTGGCTATCCACCCAGCGGTCGACTTTGGACTCCAGCATCGACAGTGGCATCGGACCGTCCTTGAGAATCTCAAGGTGGAATGCGGCAACATCGAAAGCATCGCCCAAGCGCTCCTCAGCGCTGTTTCGCAGCTCGCGGATCTTGAGTTGGCCAATCTTGTACGCCAGCGCCTGGCCAGGAATCGCCATGAAACGCTCCGCCTCGGAAATCGCGCGAGCCGGCGCCACGGCCGAGTTCGCGTACATGTAGTCGAGCACATCCTGGCGACTCCAGCCTTTCGCGTGCAGGCCAGTGTCGACGACGAGACGCAGCGCGCGCCACAGCTCCGCGTTCAGCGCACCGAAGTACTGGTATGGGTCCGTATAAACGCCAAGCTCCTTGCCAAGTGTTTCGGCATAGAGGCCCCAACCCTCGCTGTATGCCGTAAATCCGCCGAAACGACGGAAGCGCGGCAAGTCTTCGTTCTCACGTTGCAGGGAGATCTGGAAGTGGTGTCCCGGTATCGCTTCGTGCAGAAACAGGGATTCCATCGCCCATTTCGGGCGTGCCTTGATATTGTATGCGTTAGCGTAGAACACGCCCGGACGGGAGCCGTCTGGCGTGCCGGACTGGTAGGAGCCACCCGAAGCCGACGCCTCACGGAATGCTTCGATGCGCCGAACCTCAAATTGCGCTTTCGGCGCAATGTTGAAAATACTTTTCGCCAACTCTGTGATGTTTGCCGACATGTCCCGATAGCCCTGGATCAAATCATCCGGCTCGTCGAAGAAGAACTGTTCATCGGTGTTGACGAAGTCGAAGAAATCCTTGAGATCGCCTTCGAAACCAACTTCTTCCATAACGCCACGCATTTCGCCGTGAATGCGTGCAATCTCATCCAGCCCGATCTGGTGAATCTCCTCCGGCGTCATGTCCGTCGTCGTCCGCAACTTGACCATGTAGGCGTACCAGTTGGCGCCATTCGGTTGGTCACCGAGGCCGACAGTATCTCGCGACGCGCCGATGTAAGTGTCGCCGATAAAGTTGTTAAGACGCTCAAATGCCGGCACATATTTGTTTTCGATCGCATCCCGGTACGCCGCCGTCAATCGATCGCGATCCTCGTCACTAAACTCTTCGGGCATGTTCGTAATCGGCATCCAGAAATTGGACTCCTCGGCACTGTCAACAATGTGCGCCTCGATTTGCGGCACGACCTTGGCCATAAGTATCTTCGGCTGCACGACGCCGGCCCGCATGCCTTCTTTCATGTTCTCGATCGCAAGATCCATGTTGACCAGCATGTCGTCAGCACGACTGAGGAAGTCGTCGTAATTCTTGACGGTCTTGAACGGGTGCAGGCTCGACCCGCTGCCGAGCTGAACAAAGAAGTTTGTCATCAGGTAAAACTGGTTCATCGGCTGCAGGTGAAACGGAAACTGGTTGCCTTCCAGCGATTGCTCACGCCGAATCCTGAAGATGTCGTAACTGAGTTGTTCCTGGTAGTCGAGCGCCGCCCGATCGATCCCGAGCAAGCGCGCCAGAAATTCTTCGTCGAGCTGCTTATCGGCATCGCGATATTCCTGACTCATCGAGATTGACATGCGGTCGTCGTAACGATCATCACCGATCGCCGTCGCCGACAGCGGGTTCAACTCGAGATTGCGCTCGAAATGTTCGTCGAAAAGCGTTGCGAGCTGGGCGGATGCGTCAACGACCTGCTCGGTCACGGCTTCCTGCTGGCCGCCGCCGCAGGCAGAAATGAGGAGCATGGCAGCGAGCATCGCTGCGAAGAGTGGTTTCATGGTGAAGTCCCGGTTTTGGTACAGCCGGGAAGAATACCGCAAGTCGCGGGCCGGGACCCGCTCTTACAGCATGAACCCGAGGTCGCGTGTCGCGAAGTTGTTGATATTGGGGGCAACCACGTCAAGATCCAGGTCGTCGATGCCGAACCACTTCGCGAGCGTGGCCGCATACTGGTCAGCCGACATGGTCGGAATCATCCGACCACCACTGACATCGTCAGGACCGCCGATCTGCAGCAGCGGATAGGTACCGTATATGCGCTGGCCCAGTACAGCATCGCCGACGATAATCTGGTTGCCGCCCCAGGCGTGGTCCGTGCCGTCGCCATTCGACGTCAGCGTGCGTCCGAAGTCAGACTGGGTAAACGCAGTCACACTGTCGGATACGCCGAGTTCGACCGTGGCATCATAGAACGCCGTCAGGCCCTCACTGATACCACCGAGCAGCCCCGGCTGATTCTGAATCTGATCGTCGTGTGAATCGAATCCACCGATCCCCACGAAGAAAATCTGGCGCTCCATTTGCAATGTGTCGCGTGCCGCGATCAGCTTTGCGACTGTCTGCAACTGTATTCCCAATTGTGAGGCCGGAAACATTGTATTGAGTGGCGGCAGATTCGGGTCATCGAGCGCCGCTGTGACCGCATCGGCGGCACTGATAGCCCGCTTCTGAATTGCAGCGAAGCTGCGCTCGTAAATCGAGTTATATCCCGCGTTCAGGACGCGTTCGACGGCCAGCCTTTGCTCGAAGAGTATTTCGTTCGGATCTGTCGAAAAGCCGATAAATTGCTGCGGCCCGTCAGGACCCATAATGTACGGGATCGACTGATCGGCGGATTGAAACACGTTGTTACCGAACAATGATGCGTTCGTGGCCATCTGCTGACCGGCGACGGCGTTGCGAATCAAGTCGGCCATGCGGCCTGCCCAGCCCGTCTTGCTTTGAGTGTTGCCTTTTAATGACTGCCACTGATCCTGCTGATCGTTGTGCGAGAACAGTTGCGGCGGCAACAGTACCGAGCGATTGAAATACTGATCCTTTGTGGTCGGCTCAATCAGTGGCCCGACGTTCGTAACGAAGCCCGCGGCCCCACCGTCAAACAAGCGCTTCAGCCCCGACATGGACGGATGCAGGCCGTAGTCCACACCATCGGACATCACCGGCGTTATGGGCAGTAAATCCGCTTGTGCCACGGCCAGGTTCTGGCGTGCCTGCGCATACACATTGTACTCGGCGGTGCTGCGCGGCACGAGCATGTTGAATGAGTCGTTGCCACCGTGCAGGAACACGCACACGAGTGCGCGGTAATCGTTGAACGGCGCAGCGCCACCGACAACCTGTGAATATGCCAGTCCTGGCGTCGCAGCAAGAACCGCTGCGGCGCCGCTGCTTCTCAGAAAATCACGTCGATTAAGAAATTTCATATTGCTCTCTCGGTCATCAGCGCTGGTAGGCGTACTCTGGCGATGTCACGACGAAGTAGATTGCTTCGGCGGCCCGGGCCGCCGTGTCAGTCTCGGGTATCAATGCAAGCATTCCGGCAATTTCATTTCGCAACGTAGCGGAAATTTCTCCGGCCAGTAACTTGCCGGCAACCGATCCAATCAGCATGTCCACATCCGTGGCCAGCAGCATTTCAGATTCAAAATTGATGTAGACGTCGTCCACGTCCAGGTTCGGATTTGTCGAATTAAGCTGGAACGTCTGCAAGAACATATAGTTCGTTACAAAGGTGTTCTGATACTCGGTGGCAATCTCGAGCTCCGGCGCAACCATGCCGATGTCGCGTATTTCTCCCGGGGGAGCATAGAACGGACTGAAAAAATTGAACACGTGCGGCGCCTGCATCGGTCCCTGACCCAGAACGACGTTGATGTAAACGATCGGGTAGCGGCCGCTCTGAGACGTCGCGTCATAGGCCCGCCACAATTGCGTGAGCCGCAAAAGCGGTTCCTTGATCTTGCCATCGAGCTCCATCGGCATGTCCGGGCGTGCTTCGTCATCGAGCAATATGGCTTTGACGACCGCGGCCAGGTCACCGCGAACACCGCTGCCGTTGTTGTTGAACACGCTTGCGACACGATCGATGTATCCGGGTGACGGATTGCTCGTGACGAGACGCTGAATCAGCCTTATCGCGATAAATGGTCCGACGTTCCGGTGATCGAAAATGTTGTCAAGGGCTGCATCAAGGTCTTGCTCGCCCGTCTGCCCCGCCGGTATCACCGTGCCGCCGAGTACGGTTTTCTGGCCGGTATCGTGGTAACTCGGATACAAGGCCATGGGCTGCACCTGGTTGAAGTAGGTTGCGCGTGCGCTTCTCAGGTCGGCAAAGCCGGCGTAGGTCCAGCCCGTGTAGACGTGCGCGAAGCCCTCGATAATCGCCTGATCGTAGGTCGGTATCGGCTGACTCAAGCCATCGAGCTTCTGGCTGCCATCATTGTTGAGCTCCACGAGGCCGATCGAGAACAGCTGCATTAATTCGCGCGCGTAATTCTCGTCAGGGCGGATATTCGATGCCGAATTCGGCTTTTCGTTACCGAGCATGCTCAGGTAAACCCCCATCGCGGGGTGCAGGCTGACCTCCTCTATCAGGTTGCGGTAGTTGCCAAAGGCATTTTCCGCGAGCAGGTCGTAAAAATCTGCCATGCCCCAGGGTAATTGGTTCAATGCACCCTGTTGCGATATGACAAAGATTTCGGACAGCGCGAAGGCAACTCTCTGCCGCAGCTGATCATCACCGTGCAACGCATTACGAAACCAGATATCTACGCGATCCGGCTGGCGTTGGCCACCAAACTGCGGCGGCAGTGCTTGCAGGAACGGCAGTTGCAACGATGCCGGCTGCAACAGCTGATCATCGATCCATGCCTTATAGCCCATACTCATCAGGCGGCTGGATTCGGCTTCGGTGGCGCCGAAGCTTGCCTGGTTCAGGAACTGGAACGCCGCCGCTTTCGTAATCGTGACGGGCGGTGGCGGTGGCGGTGGTCCTGGTGTCGCAGAGCCACCTCCCCCGCCGCAACCGGCGAGCGTCAGTGCCAGGGTGAACGTTGCTGCGATTTGTTTGATGATGTTCATTTTATTTGCCGTGTATTGATTCCAGGTACGCAATCTGGTCCGCAGTCAGCAGGTTCTTCAGCCGGACCAGCATCCTCATCTGGTGCTTCTTGACCTGGTTCTCTGCGAGCAATGCCTTGTTCGCATATTCGATCACCCTGTCTTCACTGACCGGTGACTGGTCCAGTTCGGCCATGAGCTTCATGTAGGCTTCGCGCATGTCCCACTCGTACTCCGCGACGCTGCCCTGCACTTCTACGACCGCAGCCCGGATTTTCGTGAACTGATCCTTGCTGAGTCCGAGCTCTTCCTGGTTCTCGAGAATCACGTTCGGCGGAAACAGCTTGCCCTTGAAGACGTCGTCTTTAGGCCCTGCCGCCATCGCCGTAGCAATGCCGAAACATGCGATGACAACGAGAATGCCTGCTGCGAATGAATGTCCTTGTTTCATAGTAACGCTCCTTCTGCCGGTTTGGTTGACTCCATCAACGTCGGCAAGTCCTGGTATATGTCGAATTCGTATTTCGGCAGCAGTACATCGCTGGGCGCTGCCCAGGACGTGGAATCCATGAGTTCTACCATCTCGATGTACCCGCCTTGATGCAGTGCCGTTGGTCCGGCGTTTAACACGACAGCGATTACCGCAACGACTGCCGCGGCGCTGGCAAACCATGAATAACGTCGCCTTGAGCGCTGATATCTTTGCTCAGCACCGGACCAGACATCGCCGAAAGGCGGTGCTTCGGAATCTACCGAACTCGCCCGTCTTACTGCGCTGGCCAGTTCCTGATCACTCATTTTCATGCATGTCACCTATTTTCCTTCGCAGAGCTTTCTTCGCCCGGTCATAGTGAACGCGACCCGTGCCTGTCGTGACACCCATCACGGCGGATGCCTCTTCGATCGTAAACTCGCGGCAGAACACGAGCTCGATGATGTCACGCTGCCGTGGCGCTAATTCCTGAACGTATTGCCAGATCGCCACATCGCGATTTTTCGTGTCGTGATCCGGCTCTGCCAATGCGGCCGACCTGTCGAGGCTTGTTGCCTCGAATGTTTTGACCAGCCGCAGGCGTGATGCGAGCCGGCGATAGCGACTGCGCGCAAGATTCTGCACGACCGCAAATACGAAGGTCTGCAGTGACGATTGATTGTCAAAGCGTGCGTTGCCACTCAGGAGTTCGACGTAGGCTTGCTGCATCAGGTCCTCCGCTGCTGCCTGATCGTAATAACAGCGGGAGAGAGCCCAGCCGAATACCTGGCCGTGAATGGCTTCCAATGCCGAACGTGTGACCTCAGGGTTGTTTTCCAGGGCATCTCCGTCTCTCATGACTCCTCCCGACAGGTTGGTGGCATAGAGATGATGCTCATATGACAAGCGACGGATGCATTATCGCAGAGAGTCGCTCGACCGCATTTGACTTAATCGCGGGCTGGGGCCCGCTCGTACGGGCCGCTGTGGGTTTACCCCGCAGCGGCCCACAAACGTGACCTTAGGCGCAGTCCTCGGCGACCGGGGCGAATGCGGTACTCGCGACCCGGCAACCCGCCACGGTCTGGTGAATCGTCAACGAGACGGGCTCGACTGAGCCAAGCGGATGGAACAGCAGCAATATCGTCACGCCATGGTCGAGGCGATCCTCGCGTTTGCACAGCCCCGCGTCACACTCAACGACGAAGCATTCGTTAACAAATGCGCCAAGGTCTGTGAGGTGAGAAAAATACGTAAGGATCTGGCCGCGAATACGTTCCGTCAGTTGCATGTCCGGTTTTTCGAAAACGGCCCAGCGTGTTGACTGATCGATCATGTTGACGATGCGCAGGCACAGCCGCCGTACGGACAGGTTGCTGAATACGCGGTACGATTCACTACCGCGCGCCATCGTCATCGACCCATTGATATGCGCCCGACCGGCGGCGCCTGTTCCAATGACATTTATGCCCGCGCGCAGCAGCGCGTTGATATTTTCATCATCGACGTCGTGCGCCGGTATCACATTGCGTTTAAAACCGAGGCCTTCATGTTCAAGCGTTTGCCAGGGACCATGAGACCGATCCAGCTTGCACAACAATCCGGCAAGCGCCGCACCGGCGACTCGCTCCGAATCGCTTTTGTCACCCCGGAGTTTTATGCGTGGGTAGTAGCTCAACATGTTCGGACTCGCGTAGCCAAGCTCACGCACGCCATTGAGTACATCCTCCGGTGATCGCCACGTGGCAGACGGATCCACGACCAGCATTGCCCGACGTTGACGACAATACAATTCGGCTGCGAGTACGGCTGCGGGTCCCGTCTCGACATTTTTTCCACAAGGTGGCAGGTACAACAGGTCGAAATGCTCGGTCTGCTCGAGCGCAAAAATCCCTGTACCGTCGCGGCGCGAACCAACCAGGTCGTAATCCGACAGCTCAACGCCATCGGAGCCGTCCTGCACGTGCCCAATCCACGCGAGGTCATATCGACTGTCACTGTTGCACGTAAGATTGGGTCGATGCGTCGGATACGGATGCTCTACCTGCACCATGCCTGATGACAAAAGCATGTCACCGACGAACGTCTCATCACCCTCGACAAAACTCAGGTTCCTGAACATCTCCTGGTCGACAACATAGCCATTCGCAGGATCGACGCGCTGCAGCGTAAGGTTGAACAGTCGATCATCGTCATCGCTGATGCCGTCATAATCGACAGCCGCCCGAATACGCTCCGTTGTGCCGGGCTCCATCGCGCGCAGGACGAGTGCCGAGCCGCTGGCCGACAGACATATCAAAGCGCCGCGCGCATTATTGGCAACGCGC
>Ga0255058_10000178_pt1 | contig 37435 bp, 33 predicted proteins | sample Cases_109_9_MG_FD_188637 | JGI IMG/M metagenome (GOLD analysis project Ga0255058, IMG submission 188637) | Seawater microbial communities from Amundsen Gulf, Northwest Territories, Canada - Cases_109_9 | ecosystem: Environmental > Aquatic > Marine > Gulf | place: Canada: Northwest Territories...
CGATCAACGCGATCTACTTCGACCGCGAGCACGGCACGATGTGGGGCGGCTCCAGCCACCACGGGGAGGACTACGGGATCGCCTGGTAGCCCACCCGCCGGTTCGGTCGACGCTGCCAGGCGCTACGCTTCGTCGGCCCCCGAACCCAGGAGCGAGAACCCGTCGAACAGGAAGTGGACCCCGACGAGCGTGCCCACGGCCCAGATCCCTGAGAATGGCCACTGCCGCCAGAGGAGGATTCCCAGCAGGAGCGCTACGATCCCGCCGAGCACGAGCCAGCTTCGTCCGACAGGCACCTGAAAGGCATAGAAGAGCTTGATAATGCCTTCCGCGATGAAGAAGGCGGCGAGAGCGAGCGTCAGAAAGGCTAGCCCCAAGAGCGGATGACCGACGACAACCACGCCCGCGATCGCCATCAGGAGGCCCAGGAGGATCCAGGCGATGCGCTGCCCCCACGAGGGGCGGCCGAACGCGTGGGCGATCTCGACCAGCCCGCCGGCGATCATCAGGAACCCCACCATGAGCACCGTGATGCTCCCTGCGACGAAGGGCATCGCGATGGCCAGGATTCCAGCGAGGATGAGAAGAATGCCTCCCGCAGTTCGCATGTTCGCCTCCTAGGTGTCGGATGGAACGGCGGCGTCTGCCGAGCCGCCCCTTTTCGCGATCGGGTCTTATAGAGCTTCTCGGGCTTGCGGATCCGGTCAGATCCGGATGATCACGCCTCCCAGGAACTCACCCGAGTTCAGGTACTGCGTGGCCTCGACGAGGCCGCAGGTCCAGATCCCGCACCAGATCTCGAGCTGCGAACCGACATTCGTCGGCCTGTACCGGCCCTGGAAGCGGAAGCCGACCCTGCTGCTCACGAAGACCTTCAGGCCGCCACCAATGCCCCACTGGAAGCGCGTGGCGCTGTCGAGCTCGAGGTCCGAGGGCAGCTCCGAGTTGTCCGGCGTGAAGATCGCGGCCCCCGCCCCGACCAGGAAGAAGGGCGAAAACGTGCCCCCTGCCAGGTTGGTCTGGAAGACGAAGTTGCCGAGAATCTGGTCAACGCCCAGGCCGATGGACTCCGGGATCTCCGGGTCCAGATCGAAGTCGCGGCTGAAGCTGCTGTTCTGGCGGGCGTACTCGATCTCGAATTGTACATAGCGGCTGAGGTAGTAGCCCAGCGTGCCGCCCCAGGTGAAGCCGCTGCCGACGCTGAACGACTGGCGGCCAGCAGCCTCGGTCTCGATATCCACGCCGCCGGCCGTCGAGACGCCGACCATCGGCGTGATCTCAAACTTCCCCTGGCCGAGCGCCGCCGACGAGAACAGCAGCGTAAGCGCGAGGGCCGATCCGATAGTTCTAAGACGAAGCATGTGTCTCACCTCTCCTCCTTTATTCAGGTCACGTCCGCCCTGAGCCCACCAGCGCCGAGTTTCCATACGCCCCAGTATGTTCAGTGCGGACGGCGCGTACTGTAGACGTTCACCGGCGATCAGGCAAGTTTGCTCGGTACCCTGGCGGCTCGCACAAGTGGCCGGCAGGCGTTCTCTTGGACCCGCGCCCGCCCGACCCCAGTCCAGCAACCGGAAATCCAGCCTGATCGAGGAGATGACTAGGCGAGCCTCGAGACTGTCACAACGCACCTTCCAGCTCTGGATCGCGGTGGCCGCTACGGCGCTGGGGGCGGCGTGTGCCGACGGCGAAGGTGGATATCGAGCGGGCGGAACATCCGGCGACTCCCTCTTCTTCGTCGGCGGACCCGCGTGCGGCAAGTGTCATGAGGGCGAGGCCGGGGCCTGGGCCGGCTCGCATCATGATCTGGCCATGCAAGAGGCTTCGGAGGCGACGGTCCTGGGCGACTTCGGGGACGCCGTCTTCGCCTACTTTGGCGAGACCTACCGGTTTTTCCGGCGAGACGGCGCTTTCCTCGTAGAGGCGGTCGGGCCGGATGGAGCGCCCAACGAATACGAGATCGCTTTCGCCTTCGGGGTCGACCCCCTGCAGCAGTATCTCGTACGGTTTCCAGGCGGCCGCCTCCAGGCGCTTGGCGTCGCCTGGGACGCGAGGCCGGCCGCGGAGGGAGGACAGCGTTGGTTTCACCTCTACCCTGATGAGGAGATCGCCTCGGATGACGTCCTGCACTGGACCGGGCCGGCGCAGAACTGGAACTACATGTGCGCGGAGTGCCACAGCACGAACCTCACGAAGGGATACGTGCTGGCGGAGGACCGTTATGAGACCTCTTGGGCCGAGATCGATGTGTCGTGCGAGGCGTGCCACGGCCCCGGCTCGCGCCACGCTGCTTGGGCCAAGGAACGCGGAGGGAGCGGCTCGGATCCGGGCGGGGAGGCTCAGGGTCGGCCCGGCGACGAAGCGCCAGGCCTGCCGGCCGCAGAGATGGGCCTGGTCGTCGACCTCTCATCCTCGGGCTCCGCTTGGGTCTTCGATCCTGGCGCGGCCATCGCGCGTAAGGTTGGCCCCGCCTCCAACGCTCAGGTGGATGCCTGCGGCCGCTGTCATGCCCGCCGCTCGACGATCGCGGATCCGTACGAGCACGGCCGTCCGCTCACGGACACCCACCTGCCCGCAACCCTCGACGAGGGCCTCTATCATCCGGACGGGCAGGTCGCAGAGGAGGTGTACGTCTACGGTTCCTTCCTCCAGAGCCGGATGTTCGCCGCAGGCGTCACCTGCACCGACTGTCACGACGCCCACAGCCTGAAGCCACGCGCGCCCGGAAACGCGCTCTGCGGCCGCTGCCATCTGCCGGACGCATACGACGTGCGGGAGCACCACTTTCACGAGCCCGACTCGACCGGCGCTCAGTGCGTCGAGTGCCACATGCCCTCCAAGACGTACATGGTCCTGGACCCGCGGCGTGACCACAGCTTCAGGGTCCCGAGGCCCGATCTGTCGCAGTCGATCGGCGTGCCGAACGCCTGCACCGGATGTCACGCGGATCGATCGGCAGAATGGGCCGCCGACATCATCGCCGAATGGTACGCGCCCACCGGGGCCGGCGAGGAGACGGAGAGCGGGATCCACTACGGGATTCCGCTGGCGGCTGCCCGGGAGGGCAGACCACTCGGCGTCGAAGCGCTGCCGCGTCTGGCGAACGACGCGGCTCTTCCGGCGATCGTGAGGGCCACGGCGGCCGATCTGCTCGCCCGGCACCCGTCGAGCGCGTCGTTGATGGCGACGGCCCGCGCGCTGGGGGACGCGGACCCGCTCGTGCGGGCCGCGGCCGTGCGCGCGATGGAGGCGGTCGAGCCGGACCGGCGCCTGAACCTCGTCGCGCCGCTCCTGACGGATGCCGTGCGGGCCGTGCGCATCGAGGCGGGACGCGTCCTGGCTCCCGTCCCGCCCGAGGTGCTGACGCCGGCGCAGCGCGTGGAGCTCGATCGCGCCATCGGCGAGTACGTGGACGCTCAGCTGGCGAACTCCGATCACCCCAGCGCTCACGTGAACCTGGCACTTCTAGAGGCGAACCGGCGGAATCTGGCGGCGGCCGAACGAGAGCTGCATACAGCGATCCGCATCGGACCGCACTACGTGCCCGCCTACGTCAACCTGGCCGACGTCTACCGCGTGCTGGGACGCGATGCGGAAGGGGAGGCCTTGCTGCGGGAGGCACTGGAGCTCCTGCCCGGCGAGGGGGCCCTTCACCACACCCTCGGACTCGTGTACGCGCGGCAGCAGCGTTGGGACGAAGCGCTGACGGAGCTGTCGCTGGCGGTCGAGGCGGCGCCGGAGAACGTGCGGTTCGCATTTGTCTACGGGATCGCCCTCAACTCGGCCGACCGGTCGGCCGAGGCCGTCGAGTTGCTGAGAGCTTCGCTCGACCGGGCTCCATGGGATCGCGATCTGTTGATCGGCCTCGCCACGATCCATCGCGACCGCGGGCAGCTCGACGCCGCGCTCGACTACGCCCGACGCCTGGTGGAGGCCTGGCCCGAGGATGCGGGTGCCCGTCGCCTGCTTTCCGAGCTGGAGTCCGCCGATGGCTGACGACCGCCTCCGGCCGCCCATCTTGCCGCTACTGGTCCTGGCGCTGCTGGCGGCCCGACCGGCAGACGCCGTCGGGCAAGACCTCCCGGAGCTGACTCCGGGAACTCGTATCCGCCTGCACCCGGATTCGGGTTGTCCAGAGTGCTCGGTCACGGGCCGGCTGGAGCTGCTCGAGGGTGGCCGACTCGAGCTGCGGGCGGACGACGATCTCTTGTCGTTCCCGCTGGATTCGATTCGGGCTCTCGAGGTGAGTCGCGGAAAGAGCTGGGTGCCGCCGGTGGTTGGCGGCGTGGGCGGGTTCTTCCTCTCGACGGGGATCTTCCTGGCGGTTTTCTGCAGCGATCAGGACACGAGCTGCGACGGTCAGAGCGTCGCCATAGTCGCCCTCGTCGTGGGCGCTCCGGTCGGAGCGATCGGGACGCTCATCGGCTTGCTTCTCGCCGACGAACGCTGGGAAGAGCTGCCCCTGGATCGTCTGGGCGTCGCGGCAGGTCCCGACGGGATCGCCCTACGGCTTTCGTTCTGAAGTCGTGCAGAAGTCGTTCTGAAAAAAGAGAGCCGCCCGCATGACGCGAACGGCTCTCTTCGGCTAGAGGCCTTGGGATCCTGCCTTGCCTACGAGCTGCCTGTCGCCTCCAGGGTTCGCCAGGACCTCAGGAGAGGCCCAATGAAGGGAGCAACGCGAAAACCGCGACGTGGACCGCAACAGCCACGATCACACCCACTGCCAAGCTCGTTGTGTACGAGCGCTTGAACTCATCGTTGGCGTTTCCGCCACCGCGTACGGACCTCATCACCTCACCTCCTCAGCACTCACCCAAGGTCCTTTCTTCATCGGATAAGACACCCGGACTCCAAGTTCGGTTGTCTCCGGCTCTCTCAGATTAGACGAGTCGAGTGGGCATTCGGTTTCGTGCAGACGGATCTCAAGTTGCTCGGTACACCCTGCCGTCCGGTCGTGCTTCAAGGGACGCCAACCGGCGAGCCGCGTGGTAGGTTTCATCGGGTCAGGAGGAACCAGAAGCGAGGCAGATATGCGAAGTTCGGTCACCACGGATGTGAGAAGCTCGAGGACCATGCGTGCGATGGGTGGGATGGGCGCGATCGCACTCGCAGCGGGACTGGCCGCCTGCGGTGGCACAACGAACGAGAGCACGGCAGACGGCGGCTCCGGTGTCCAGGAGTCTGCCGAGAATCCCACCCAGAGCGAGGCGGCCGGCTTCCTCGCCGAATACGAGAGCGCCTTCCAGGAGCTCTACTACGAGTCGTCGTTGGCGAGCTGGGCGATGAACACCCGCATCGTCGATGGAGACACCTCGAACGCGGCTCGATACCAGCAGGCGCGGGAGGCGCAGGCCGCCTTTGAGGGGAGCGTGGAGAACATCGAGAGAATCCGGGATCTTCTGGAACGGCGCGATCAGCTGAGGCCGCTTCAGACCGCCCAGCTGGCGGCCATGGCGTATCGAGCCGCGCAGTACCCGGGCACGGTTCCAGGCCTCGTATCAGAGCGCATCGCGGCCGAGGCGGCGCAGGTCGAGGCGCTGTATGGTTTCGAGTTCACGCTGGATGGGACGCCGATCACCCCGAACGAGATCGATGAGAGGCTCCGGGAGGAAGAGAACCTCGGACGACGTCGAGCCGTGTGGGAGGCCTCCAAGGAGGTCGGACCGGCCCTCAAGGATGGGATCGTCCGTCTCAGAGATCTCCGCAACCAGACCGTGCAGGCGCTCGGCTATCCCGACTACTTCACCTATCAGGTGTCGGAGTACGGGATGCGGACCGAAGAGATGCTCGAGCTTAACGACACGTTCATCCAGCAGCTCCGGCCGCTCTATCGCGAGCTCCACACCTGGGTGCGTTACGAGGTCGCGAAGCGTTACGGCGAGCCGGTTCCTGAGATCATCCCGGCACACTGGCTGCCCAACCGCTGGGCGCAGGATTGGAGCGCACTGGTTTCGGTCGAGGGCCTGGACCCGGGACCCGCCCTCGCCGAGAAGCCGCCCGGATGGATCGTCGAGCAGGGCGAGAGCTTCTACCTGAGCCTGGGCTTCGAGGAGCTTCCGGACAGCTTCTGGGAGCTGTCATCGCTGTATCCCCTCGCTCCGGACGCGGATTACAAGAAGAACACGCACGCCTCCGCCTGGCACCTTGACCGGGCAAACGACATCCGCTCGCTGATGAGCGTGGAGTCGAACCCGGAGTGGTGGGAGACGACGCTCCACGAGCTTGGCCACATCTATTACTACGTGACGTACAGCACGCCGGAGGTTCCCCTGCTGCTCCGCCGGGGGGCGAACCGCGGCTACCACGAGGCGATCGGCAGCCTGATGGGCTTGGCCTCCGTCCAGCGTCCCTTCCTACTCGGTCGGGGGCTGGTCTCGCCCGACGCGGAGGTGGATGCCATGCAGCAGTTGCTCAAGGAGGCGCTGAACTACGTCGCGTACATGCCGTTCGCGGCAGGCACGATGACACGCTTCGAGCACGCTTTGTACGTCGAGGATTTGCCGCCGGACCAGTTCAACGCGAAGTGGTGGGATCTCGTCAGGAAGTACCAGGGCGTGGCTCCTCCCGAGCCGCGAGGCGAGGAGCACGCGGATCCGCTCACGAAGACGCACATCAACAACGACGCGGCGCAGTATTACGACTACGCGATCTCGTACGCGCTCCTGTTTCAGATGCATGACCACATCGCTCGAAATATCCTGAAGCAGGATCCGCACGACGCCGACTACTGGGGGAGCATGGAAGCCGGCGACTTCCTTCGGGAGGTCATGGCCCCGGGAGCCAGCCGGCCGTGGCGCGAGGTGCTCCGGGAGACCACCGGTCGCGATCTGGACGCGACGGCGATGGTCGAGTACTTCCAGCCTCTCTACGACTGGCTGGTCGAACAGAACGCGGGCCGGGAGCACACGCTGCCGGACGTTTAGTCCACCGGGCCGTCCACTCACGGAGGGAAAGACAGGAGAGGCTTCGGACAGGTGAGCGGATACAAGATCGGCGTGATCCCGGGAGACGGGATCGGTCCTGAGGTCGCGGCTGAAGGCCTCAAGGTTCTCGAGGCGGCGGCGGGGCTCGATGGCTTCGAGTACGAGCTGGTCGAGTACCCGTACAGCGGCGAGCACTATCTGAAGACCCACGAGCTGGTTCCGGACGCCGTGATCGATGAGTGGCGAGAGCTGGACGCCGTGCTCCTTGGAGCGATCGGACACCCGGACGTAGAGCCCGGGCTGGTCGAGCGGTCAGTGATATTGGGTCTTCGCTTCGGCCTCGATCTCTATGTGAATTTGCGACCCATAAAGCTTTATTCGGAAACGCTTTGTCCGCTCAAGGGCAAGGGGCCTGATGACATCGACTTCGTCGTCGTCCGGGAGAACACGGAAGGGATGTACTCGCAGATCGGCGGTCACCTGAAGAAGAACACGCCGGACGAGGTCGCGATCGTCAACGGCGTCTATACGTGGAAGGGCTGCGAGCGAGCGTGCCGCTACGCCTTCGAGCTCGCGCGAAAGCGTGCGGCGGAGCGGACGGCGCTCGGCGACAAAGGCCGGATTGCGTGCGTCACACTCGTGGACAAAGCGAACGCAATCCGGCCGCACGACCTGTGGCAGCGGGCCTACGAGCACGTAGCCGCTGACTTCCCGGACGTCGAGACGGACCACGCCTACGTGGATGCCTGCTGCATGTGGATGGTGAAGAACCCCGAGTGGTTCGACGTGATCGTCACGACGAACCTGTTCGGAGACATCATCACGGATCTGGGTGCGATGCTGCAGGGCGGGATGGGGATCGCGGCCTCGGGCAACATCCATCCCGGGCGTACCTCGATGTTCGAGCCGATTCACGGCTCGGCGCCGAAGTACGCGGGCAAGAACGTCGCCTGCCCTCTGGGCGCGATCTCCGCCGTCGCGATGATGCTGGACTTCCTCGGAGAGACCGCGGCGGCGCAGAGGGTCGAGAGCGCGGTCGGCGACCTCCTGCAGAGCGGGGACGTGCCCTCAGCCGATGCTCGAAGCGGCATCGCCACCGATGAGATGGGCGACATGGTCGTCTCGCGACTGGAAGCGGCTTCGCCGAGCGCAGCAGCCGTGTGAAGGGGATCCCGCTCGACGCTCGGGTTCGCTGCTCGGACGGGCCGGCCGGCCGGTCGACCTGCCTGATCCTCGATCCGATCAGAGAAGTCGTGACCCGGGTCGTCGTTTACGACGGGGGGCGTCCGATCGAGTTGGAGCGAGTCGTACCGGTCGACCGAATCGCGGACGCGACCCACGACTCGATCCACCTCGACTGCACGCGCGACGAGCTCCGACAGCTACCAACCTTCGATTCCGTCGGATACCTCCCCCGCGAGGACGACGCAGGGACCAGGACGTTCTTCTGGCCTTTCGCGCGACCCGAGGCGGTGAACCTGCCGCTCGAGCACGAGCGCGTCCCGATCGGCGAGCTCGCTCTTCGGCGTGGCGCTGACATCGAAGCTTCCGACGGCCACGTGGGCAAGCTCGGCGAGCTGCTCGTCGACGAGGAATGCCGGATCACGCACGTCGTGCTTATGGAAGGACGCCTCTGGGGACGACGAGAGGTGGCCGTTCCCGTCTCCATGGTCGAAGATGCCGCGGAGGATCTCGTTCGGCTCCGGGTCGATCGAAGGGCCGTCGAGGAGCTTCCGGCTGTTCCCGTGAAGGGTGGGGTCCGATGAGAAGAGGACGCTCGTTTTCGAAGCGCGCGCGAGGATTCGCCCGCGTGATCGCGCTCGGGTCGCCGGTGATGCTCTCGTCCGCAGCGCCCTCGCTGGCCCAGGGCGCTCCCCAGGACAAGGAGCCCGACGACTGGTGGTTCCAGGTCACGCCGTATGTTTGGGCGGCCGGTATCAACGGCGGCGTCACGACGGGTGATTTCACCGCTCCGATCGACGAGAGCTTCGGCCAGTTAGCGTTCTCCGCCCACGGCGAGTTCGGCAAGGGGCGCGTCTTGGGCGGGATCGACTTCCTCACCATGAAGGCGGGCGAGGACTCGATACCGCTGGCGGCCCCGGAGCTGGGGACCAGCGGCGACTACCGGTTCACCCTCATCCAGATGGAGTTTTTCGGGGCCTACCGGTTCGGCGGGTTCGGCCGGCCCACGCGGCTGGACCTGCTCGCCGGGATCAGGTACAACTATCAGGACCAGAATCTCGTGATCCGCGCTACCCCGATCGACAAGTTCAGGGGGTTCAGCGAGGCCTGGGTCGACTTCTTTGCCGGCGCCCGCTTCGGGGCCGATCTGGGGCGCCGATGGTACGTGTCGGCTCGCGCCGATGCCGGTGGTGGCGGCGCGAAGTTCACGGCGAACGCTGCCGCTGGCATCGGGTTTCGCATCATCAGATGGCTCGACGTCAACCTCGGTTTCCGCTACCTGTTCATCAATTACGAGGATGGGGTTCCGGGGAATCCGGCCTTCTACGCCTACAACGCCGACCAGTATGGCGTCCTGCTCGGCTTCAGCTTCCGGTTCTGAGGGGCGGGTTGCCGTGGCGCGCCCGTCGTCTTCGGTGCACACGGGGTCGCCCATCGCGGGCGGCCCGTTCTTTCTTGGGGGACGAACACCTCTTGCGGCACGAACACTCATCCCACCGCTGATCGGCTCGCAGATTGAATAAGGATTGGACCATGATCGACAGGCTTCGGCTTGTTTGCAGAATCCGCTCTCGGCACAGCTTGCTGTTCTTTGCGCCTGCCCTCTTCCTCGCCGCGGCCGTCCTTGCGGGCACCGTCACGCCCCTCCTCGCCCAGAAGACGGACACGCTCATCGTCCGAAACGGCGATGTGATGACCGGGGAGATCAAGGAGTTCGTGCGCGGCAAGGTGGAGTTCAGCACGGACGCTGCGGGGACCATCTACGTGAAGTGGACCCGTGTGTTGACGGCAGAGACGGACAAGCGCTTCGAGATCGTTCTCGCGGACGGGACGAGCGTTTTCGGGTCCCTGGCGCTAGGCGCCGAGCCGCATCGGCTGAAGATCGTAGTCGACCGGGACACCCTCGAGGTGGCCACGCAACAAGTGGTCCGCATGGGGCGGGTCAAGGAGACCTTTTGGAGGCGGCTGGACGGGAGCATCGACCTGGGCGTCGACTTCACGCAGCAGAACGCGAAGACTGATTTCTCCTTCGGCGCCGAGGTTAAATACAAGAAGGACCATAACAACTTCCGGCTCAATCTCTCCACCTCTTTCAGCCGGCAGGACGACACCGACAACATCACGAGGCTGAACGCGAGCTTACTGTACCTGCGAGAGTTCGCTCAGACGTGGTTCTACTCGGGGCTGGTGGGGGCCGAGCAGAACTCGCAGCTCAGCCTGGACATCCGGGGCTCGGTCGGCGGCGTCGCCGGACGCTTCTTCGTCCAGTCCAACAAGGTCATCTTCCTTTCGGGACTGGGGCTCGCCTACGGGCGCGAACAGTTCAGTGGCCAGGAAGCCGACAATGTGTTCCAGGGGACGATCCTGACCGATTTCGAGTTCTTCAGCTGGGGCGGCCTCGACACCGATCTCTCGAGCCAGCTGATCATCATTCCGGTGATCAACCAGGGAGGCCGTTGGCGGATCAGTTTCGTCACGAGCTTCAAGCGGGAGATCGTCAAGGACTTCTACTTCAATGTGAGCATCAACGAGCAGTTCGACAGCCAGCCGCCGACGGAGGACACGGAAAAGAACGACCTCAGCCTCACGACCTCGTTCGGCTGGTCCTTTTAGTGCAGCCAGTGCTGCGATTCCGGCCTCGCCCGTAGGCCGCTACGCTCGAAATCGGGCTCGCCTCGCGTCCTGTCCCGCCTAGGCCGCGCGGCCGCTGCCAGCGCACTCGGATTGCATCCGCATCTCTGCTAAGACAACCTTCCAACAGGCGACTACGGAGCGCCGGGCCGTCGTCACGCGGCCTGCCGTGACCGTTGCTATCGAGCAAACTCTTTGCCGCCTGGAGAGCTCAATAATCGGATGAGGAACCGGATGATGAGCCATTCCACTGGATTCCCGCAGAACCCCTTCCCACGCCTGGCGCTTCCCGCCGTCGCCGCGCTTCTGTCGATGCACACCCCGGCACTCGCGCAGAAGACGGATGTCGTGACGCTCAACAACGGCGACGACGTCACCGGCGAGGTCAAGGAGCTCAAGCGCGGGAAGCTGAAGTTCAGCACTGACGCGATGTCGACCGTCTACGTCGAATGGCCGAAGATCAGCACGCTGGTCACCGAAGGGAAGATCTTCGAGGTCGAGCTGGAGGACGGCACGACCTACTTCGGCACCCTTCGGGCAGCCGAGGAGGCCGACCAGATCCGGGTTCTCGTGGCCGGCGACACGACCACGGTCTCGACCCACGACATCGTCCGGCTGGCGCGGATCAAGAAGAGCGTCTGGGATCAGATCGACGGAAGCTTCGACCTCGGCTTCGACTACACCCAGGAGAACGACAAGCTCGACTTCTCGCTCTCGTCCGACGTCAATTACAAGTGGGGCCTGAACGACATCAAGTGGAACCTGGGCATCACGCTCAGCCGCCAGGAAGGGGCCACGGACATCAACAAGCTGAACACGACCCTGCTGTACCTCCGTCAGTTCGGCTACAAATGGTTCTGGACGGGTCTCACCAGCGTGGAATCGAACACGCAGCTCAGTCTCGACGTCCGCGGCAGCTTCGGCGCGGGCGTCGGCCGCTTCATGATCCAGACGAACAAGGTGATTCTCGCCCTGGCGGGTGGAGCCGCCTACGCCCGTGAGCGGTTTACGGACCAAGAGGCGGACAACCTGGGGCAGGCGTTCGTGTTGACCGACTTCCAGTTCTTCAGCTGGGGAGACCTGGACACGGATCTCTCGAGCCGGCTGGTGATCATCCCGGTCTTCACCGAATCGGGGAGGGTTCGACTGCACTTCCAGACGAAACTCAGGCGGGAGTTCGTAAACGACTTGTACTTCAGCGTCGGCGTGACCGAAAGCTACGACAGCCAGCCGGCAGACCCGGACGCCGCCACGAACGACCTCACGTTCAGTACATCGATAGGCTGGTCCTTCTGAGACAACGGGGCGGAACAGGCGGAACCGGCATTCGGGGGAGATAGACGCGATGCGCAGGAAGATCCACGAGTACACGGGTGAGCGGATCTCCATCAGCTACGACGTGAAGCGGTGCATCCACGCGGCGGAGTGCGTTCACGGCCTCCCCTCCGTCTTCGATCCGGATCGGCGGCCCTGGGTGGAGCCGGACGAGGCCGGGGCGGACGCGATCGCCGAAGTAGTCGGCCGCTGTCCCACCGGCGCGCTGCGGTTCGAGCGGCTGGACGGCGGCCAGGCGGAAGTCGCTCCGGCGGAATCGGCCGTGACGGTCGCGGCCGATGGGCCGCTGTACGTGCAGGGTGATCTGCGGCTTGGCGCTGCCTCGGGCCCGGGAGCGAAGACAGCAGCGGAGGAGGTGCCAGTCGACTACCGCGCCGCGCTCTGCCGGTGCGGTGAATCGGCGAACAAGCCTTTCTGCGACAACTCCCATCAGGAGTGCGGCTTCGAGGATCCGGGAGCGGTGGACGCCGGACGCGGGACCTCGCCCGAGGACCTGGAGGCCGAGCCTGGCAGCGCTTCCTCCGGACCGTCCCCCGCTCCGCCCGCAGGACCGCTCGCGGTGACGGCGGCCCCGAACGGGCCCCTTCTGTTTGGCGGCCGGGTCGAGCTGCGAAGCGGCGATGGGTCGAGCCGCGTCCTCGTCGAGAATCCCGTTCTATGCCGCTGCGGTCACTCGCGGGACAAGCCGTTCTGCGATGGGACTCACTTCAGCGTCGGTTTTCAGGCGGACTGACAAGGTCGCCCACCGTCGCTGTCGAAGTGGCGCGATTTCCGTGGAGGCCTAGACTCTGGACGTTGGCAGGCCGAAACGAGAGGCGGCAGCGAGCTGCCGGGCATCCGCAGAGACGAAGAGCTGCGCTCCCCATTCGAGCGCCGAGCCCACGTGGAGCGCATCGACGGCGGAGAGCTCGTGCGCCTCTTCGAGGAGCTCGGCGGCACGCTTCACCACCTCCGGTGACACGGGCACGATGAACGCGTCCGCCACGTCCTCCATCAGCGCATCTTTGGCCCGCTCGTAGATCTCGGGCGAGAGGCCGCCTTCTCGCCGCCTTCGGCAGAGTGCGGAGAGGATTTCGGGGATGCTGAGAACCGAGGTCCCAAGCGATGAGGAGTCGTGCAGGATCTCCTCGACGCGACCGGTGTTGCGTTCCCTCACGTAACGTCCGGCCAGGGCGGAGGCATCGAGGTAGGTTCGCACGGTCCTAGCGGCTTCGCTCCCTCAGGATCGCGGCGCTCACCGCCGCTCCGGTGATCGGAAGCCGCGGGCCCGCGCGCTTCCAGGAGGGCTCGGCAGCGTTCGCGGGGGGCGCGAGCTCGGCGACCACTCTGCCGTGCCGGGTGACGAGAACCCGCTCTCCGTTCTCTACTTCGCTGAGGAGGGAAAAGACGTTCTGCCGGAACTCCGTGGAAGTGACGGCTCTCATCGGAGTAGCTCTCTGTCTGACGGTTTGGGCGCTACGGGACAAGTGTACACTTATGTACGCTCATGTACACTTGCGCAAGAGGGTCTCCACAAGGCGGCAAGACGCTTAGATTCCCGGCTCGCGGAACCTCCGGCGAACCTCGCGGACTTTCGCAGACTTTCATTGTATAAGAGGCACGGCACGCACAAGATGCACCGGATGTCGAAAAGAGTCCCACTCGTCTGCTCGCTCCTGGCGCTGAGCGGCGCACTGCTCGTGCCCCCAGGAGGGCTGCGTTCCGATCCCCTCGTCATCGTCCGGGCGATGACCGCGACGTCGATCGCCGAGATGTATGTGGAGTCGGACTCGGTCGTCGTGGAGCTCGAGATCGGCCTGGCCGATCTCGACGCGTTCCGAAACCTGATGCCGGACCAGATCTACGAACGACTCGGTCACGAGCCGGAGCCGCTGCGTGCGCGCCTGGGGCGCTTTTTTCTAGAGGATCTGACGATCGCGACGCCGGAGGGTGGCGCACTGCCCGGGAGGGTCGTCGAGATGACGGCGCGTCCCCGCCTCAAGCGAGACGAGATCACCGGGGAAACCCTTCCGGTTCAGGACGAAGAGGCGGAGCCGACGGTCTTCGCGAAGCTGGTCTACTACCTACCGGAGGGAGCGGGACCTGAGGCTCTCGTGTTCTCGCCGCCGAGCGTCGAGAGCTTGGGAGCGGCAGCGAACGTGGGCTTCGTCGTCTATCACCGGGGCGTGCCGGTGAACGATTTTCGCTACCTGGGTCAGCCGGAAACGCTCCGACTCGACTGGTCGGATCCCTTCTATTCCCGGTTCGAGAATCGCAATCTCAGGCGCCAGTACTACACAGCGATCTCAGCCTACCTGTACGTGGAGCCCTACGAGGTGCGGCGTGAGATCGTGGTGCGGCCCAAGGACCTCCAGCGGTGGGTCGATCTCGGTCTCGAGGGCACGGAGGTTATCTCTGTCGAAGACCAGGAGGAGATCAAGGCGAGAGTCACCGAGTTCCTCGCCGCGCACAGCCCGGTGCTCATCGATGGTCAGCCGGCCGAAGGAACGCTCGACCGGATCAACTTCATCTACCGGACGCTCAGAACGAGCGGCGTGATCGATCCGCCCCGCGACCTGGATGTCAATTCCGCGACCCTCGGGGCGATCTTCGTCTATCCGACCGATGGCCTGCCCGACGAAGTCTCCTTGGAGTGGGAGCTGTTCGACGAGCGGATCGACGTCGTGAGCGCAGCGGCCACGGATGAGGCAGGCGGACTACCCTATTTCCTCACGCCGGAGGACAACGTCCTGCGGTGGGAGAACTTCCTCACGAACCCGACGATTCCGGGTCTTGTGGAGGTCGAAGCACCTCCCGAGGGCCGCAGCCCTTGGCTGATCCTGCTCGTGCTGGCAGGCCTGGCTGGGCTGATCGTTCTGGCGGTCCGGCACGGCCGGAGTCTCCTCGGCGGCGGCCGCCCGCCGCTCCGCGCGGTCGGCACAGCCGCGGTGTTGGCCGTGATCGTCGTGGCGGCGCTGCCGCGTGTCGTTCGCTCCTCCGGCGTCTCCGATGACAAGGCCGCCCAGATCCTTCACGGTCTTCTCCTCAACACCTACCGGGCGTTCGACTACCGCGAGGAAGACCGGATCTACGGCACGCTCGAGCAAAGCATCTCGGGAGACCTGCTGACGGACGTATACCTCGAGACCCGCCGCTCGCTCGAGCTCGAGAACCAGGGCGGTGCGCGCGCGAAGGTGAAGGAGGTCGAGGTGCTCAGCTCGGAGAGCGAGCCGCTGGCCGGCGCGACGGGGTTCGCGGCGCTGGGCACCTGGAACGTCGCGGGCTCGGTAGGACACTGGGGACACATCCACCAGCGAAGGAACCAGTACGAGGCCCGCTTCACCGTCGAGGCGATCGACGGCGTCTGGAAGATCACCGGCCTGGAGCTTCTCCAGGAGGAGCGCCTGTGAATCCGGTCGTATCGATCGAGGCCCTGGAGTTCCGGTACCGGGAGGGGGATTTCCGGCTCGGGATCCCGGAGCTGGCGATCGAGCGGGACGCGACGGTGGCGTTCATCGGGCCGAGTGGCTCGGGGAAGACGACGCTGCTCAACCTCGTCGCGGGCATCGCCCTCCCGCAGTCGGGGCGCGTCGTCACCGAGGGCGTGGAGGTGACGAGCCTCTCGGATTCCGAGCGGCGCGACTTCCGGATCGCGCGGGTGGGCCTCGTCTTCCAGGAGTTCGAGCTCCTCGAGTACCTGAGCGTTCTGGATAACATCCTGCTGCCGTACCGGATCAACGCCTCGCTGCGGCTGGACCGTAAGGTGCGAGGCCGCGCCAGGGAGCTGGCCGAGCGGGTGGATATCGCGGACAAGCTGGATCGCTATCCAGGCAAGCTCTCCCAGGGGGAGCGCCAGCGGGCCGCCGTGTGTCGGGCGGTGCTCACCGAGCCGTCGCTCCTCCTGGCCGACGAGCCCACCGGCAACCTCGACCCCGTCAACAAGTGGCGAGTCCTCGATATCCTGTTTGATTATGCGGAGCGGACTGACACAACCCTGGTCGCCGTCACGCACGATCAGGAGATCTTGGACCGATTCCAGCGAGTCGTGGACTTCAGCCAGTTCCACGAGTACGGGGACGTCCGCCTGGCCGAGCACGGCGAGCTTGTGGGTGCGGGTCAGTGAGCGGCCGAGCACCCATGGAGACTGGACGGGGAGCCGGCCCGTGACGCAGGTTTTTTACGTGGCGTGGCGGTACCTTGTCTACCACCGTTGGAAGACGATCACGTTGGTCGGTGCAATCACGCTCATCGTGTACCTGCCGATCGGCCTGCGGGTGCTTGTCGATCAGAGCTCACGTCAGCTCACCGCGCGTGCCAACGCTACCCCCCTGCTCATCGGGGCGAAGGGAAGCCCTCTCGAGCTCGTCCTCAACACCCTTTACTTCGGTTCCGACCACCCGGCGCCCACCCGTTACGCGGAGGCGATGAGGGTGACCGAGTCGGGCCTCTCTGCGACGATCCCGATGTACGTGCGCTTCAGGGCGCGCGGCCATCCGATCGTCGGCACGACGCTCGAGTACTTCGACTTCCGCGGCCTGGAAGTCGCCGATGGCCGCAACCTCGCCATGCTGGGCGAGTGCGTGCTCGGCTCGCGCGCGGCGGAATCGCTCAGCGCCGGACCGGGCGACTACGTCGTCTCGTCGTCGGAGAGCGTCTTCGATATCGCGGGCGTCTATCCGCTGAAGATGAGGGTCGTCGGCGTCCTCGACTTCGCGGACAGCGCGGATGACGACGCGATCTTCGTCGACGTGAAGACCGCCTGGGTGATCCAGGGCCTGGTGCACGGACACCAGGACCTCAACCGCCCCGAGGCCGCGGCCGGCGTGCTGGGGCGGGAAGGGAACCGGGTGATCGCCAACGCTTCGGTCGTCCAGTACAACGAGATCACCGAGGAGAACCTGGAGAGCTTCCATTTCCACGGGGACCTCTCAAACTACCCGCTCACGGCCGTGCTCGCGGTTCCGCCCGACCAGAGGGCATCGGCGCTGCTACAGGGCCGGTATCAATCTGACGAGGATCTCGCGCAGATCGTGACGCCGGTGGCCGTGATGGAGGACCTGCTGGGGACGATTCTCACCGTGGAGCGTTTCGTCGTGGCGGGCGCCGTGATCGTGGGCCTGGCCACGCTTGCCACGGCGGCTCTCGTATTCCTGCTCTCGCTCCGCCTACGCCGCCGCGAGCGGTTGACGCTGTTCAAGATCGGGGGTTCGCGGCTGGCGGTGGCCTCGGTGATGGCCTCGGAGGTCGTGGTCGTACTGGCGAGCGGGGCGCTGCTCGCCGCGGGCCTCACGCTCCTGACCAGTCAGTTCGGGTCCCTGGCGATCCGGGCGCTGCTGCGCACGTAGATGGATATCGGCAGATGAGGAGAACGGCAGCTCTGGCGGTTCTCCTGGCTCTTGCGGGGGCGTGTGGCGAGCCAGGCTCAGGTGATTCAACCGATTCCGCCGGCGAGGCTGGCGTGGCGGTCGAAGCTGGCGTGGAAACCGGAGCAGAGGGCTCGACGTTGCTCGTCTACACCGTCAGCTATCCGCTCGCCTACTTCGCGGAGCGCATCGGCGGCGATCTCGTGCGGGTGGAGTTCCCCGCGCCGCCGGATGTGGACCCGGCTTTCTGGTCGCCCGATCCCGAGACTGTCGCCGAATATCAGAGGGCCGACCTCATCCTGCTAAACGGCGCGGGCTATGCCTCCTGGACGGACCGCGTGTCGCTTCCGAGCTCTCGCCTCGTGGCCACGGCGGCAGGGGTGGCCGATCGCTACGTCGTCGTGGAGGACGCGGTGACGCACAGCCACGGCCCGGCGGGCGAGCACGCCCACGGCACGATGGCCTTCACGACGTGGCTCGATCCGACGATCGCGGTCGAGCAGGCGCGCGCGATCCGCGACGCCTTCTCTCGCGCACGCCCCCAGGACGAGAAGGCCTTCGACGAGGGGTTCGCGGAGCTGGAGCGAGATCTTCTCGACCTCGACGGCCGACTTTCGGAGATCGTGGCCGCGGATCCAGCTAGGGCCCTTCTCGCTTCACATCCCGTCTATCAGTACCTGACGGCGCGATACGGCCTGGAGATGAGGGGCGTCCACCTCGAGCCGGATGAGCCGCCGAGCCGGGCGGCGTGGCGGGATCTTCAGGTGGTCCTCGAAGAGCACCCGGCCCGCTGGATGCTGTGGGAGGCTGAGCCGCTCCTCGCGACGGCCTCACAGCTCCGAGAGCTCGGGATCGAGAGCATGGTGTTCAGCCCGGCCGGAAACCGATCGGCCGACGGCGACTATCTGACCGTCATGGAGGCCAACGTACGCCGGCTCGCTACCGCGTACCGAGGCACTCCGGAACGCTAACGCGTCGGTCACGGGAGACGGGAATCAGGCTGCAAAGCCCAGCTTTCCAGCAGCCGCTCCCTGTCGCGTGTCGAGAGTCAGGGAGATCAGGTCACGCGGGCTCGGTGCCAGGTAGAGCGCGCATGCAAGGTATAGACAGCCGATCCTCGCCTACCTCATTCTGATCCTGCAGGAGAAGACCGCCGGACAGAGAAAGCGGTGCGTTCGGGACTCGAAGACAGAGAGGGACCATGAGCGGATCGCTCGACACCGCCAAGAAGATCCTCGGTTACAACACATGGCTGTTTCAGAACGCGGTCAAGGACGTGAGCGAGGACCGGTTCGCCTACAGGGTGAACGACCGGACCAACGCGTTCGATCGGCTGGCAGGGCACGTGACCGTGTGCCGGCACGGCATCGCCGCCATGCTTCACGTCGGCGTACCGGAGCTACCGTGGGGCACGTTCGCGGAATTCGGCTTCGGCACTCAATTCGAGACGGAGCGAGCATGCCCGCCGCTTCCGGAGATCGCTGGCATGTTCGACGAAGTCACGTCGGTGCTCATGGCCGAGCTCGCCAGCGTCCCGGATGACGTGTTCGCCGAGCCTTCGGCGTTCGAGATCCCGGGAGAGAACCCCACCATGCGCGATCTCCTCGGCTTCATGGCGATGCACGAGACGTATCACATCGGGCAGATGGGCATCCTCAAGAGGAGCATGGGCGGTCCGGGAGTCATGGAGGGCTGAGGGCACCTACGACCCGGCTGTTGGGCAGGGGCACAGGCTGCGTTACCTCCGAGACGATCGCCGTCCTGATCGTCTCCCACTTGACGTCCCGGATCATCTTCGGCATCGGTTCGGATTCCGCGTCCTCGAAGTACGCCAGGCTCTTGAGAGGACACCATCCAGGCTGCCCGGGCGCAGGCTGCGTTACCTCCGCCTCCCGCCGCCTCCTCTAGAGCGACCTCCGCCACTGCGGCTTCTTGAGGCGTTGTAGTTGTTGGTCCGCGTCGTCCCGCGCTGCCGGCTGTTGTAGTTACGCTCGAGTTGGGAGCCGCTCGACCGCTGCTGCGTCCGGGGCTGTTGGGCCCGCTGTTGCTGCTGCGAAGGCTGGCGGTCGCGGGAGGCGTCACGAGTCCGCTCCTGCCTCGCCTCGTTGCTCACCGCGTCGCTCCGGTTCCAGCCGTCCTGCCCGCGGCGATCCCAGTTCCCGTCGTTGTCGCGACGGTAGACGTTCCCGTTGCGGTCCGAGAAGACGTTGTTGTCCCGGCCCGTGGCCGCGCGCGGCTGGCGATCCCTTGCCTGCTGAGCCCGCGGGGCGTTCCGGGCGACGTTGTTCTGGCGGTTGTAGATGTTGTTGCGGTGCGCCGCCCGGTTCCCCGAGCGGTAGCCGGCCCGGAAGCCGGCGCGGGCGCCGCGGTGCCAGCCGCGGTGGTAACCCCGCCGGTAGCCACGGTAGCGACCCGGTCCCCACCATCCGCCGCGCCACCAGCCGCCGAAGCCGATCCCGAACCGGAACGGTCCCCAGCCGTAGCTGAACCCGAAGCTCCAGCGCGTCCAGGGGTTCCAACGCACGCCGAAGCCCCAGGTGGCGACCCGGGGGTAGTAGTAGCGGCCGTACCAGCCGGGGTAGTACCAGCCGGTCCCGTAGACGATCGTACCGCCATACACGTAGCTGTGCGTGTAGCCCGGGTAGTAGCCGACGTACACGACCTCGGGCGTCGAATCGTAGACGTAGACGTAGGTCGTGTTGTAGGCAGTGCTGCTCGGCGGGATGTTGTAGATCTCGGCCGGAATCTCATCCGCCACGACCCACGGCCCCGTCGGGCTGTCGGCCACGAACCACACCGCCTCGTCCATGGCGTAGTACTTGTCCTCGACCTTCATCACCTGGTTCGGCGTGTTCACCGCCAGCTCGAGTCCGTCCGTCTCTTCGATCGGCTCGAACTTCGGATCCCCGTCGTACTCCACCTCCAGCTTCGCGTCGCTCCGGCTGATGACGGAGGTCTGGGGGATCTGGTTGTCCAGCACGGCGTCGTTCGCCTGCTCGGTCCCGGGCACGGAGGCGAGCAGGTAGCCCTTGTCGTTCTCGAACGGGATCTCGGCGAACCCGTCGGGAAGCTGGTCTCCCGGCACGAAGATCCATGGCCCGTCGAGCGACTCGGAGCTGAACCACCGACCGGATAGGAGGATGTAGATCCGGGCCGACCCCAGATCCATCACGATCTCGCTCTCGGAGTTGTCGACGTAGAGCAGGTCCGCCTCGCTGATCGGCGTGTACTCGGGCTCTCCCGTGATGTAGATGAGCTCGGTCGGCTCCGTGGCGACGACGAGGATGGGCGGCGGTCCGACCTCTTCCTCCTCCACCTCCTCGCCCGCCTCCGCCGCTGCGGCCGCGACCTGCGCGTCGACCGAGTCCTGAATCGCCTTCACCTCCGCCTCCTCCTCGAGCGGCGCCAGCGAAGCCACGTGGCTGGGCACGGAGGAGGTGAGCTCCCACGGGCCCTTCCAGTCGGGCGCTCCGTACCATTGCTTCTCGCCGGCGTACAGGTAGTACCGCCGGGCGTTACGGTCGAAGACGATGTTGAACGGCGTGTTGATGATCCGCATGAGGCCACCGGAGCCTTCGATGTCCTGCATCCTGGGCTCGCCCTCGATCGTGACGAGGATCGCCGGCTCGTAGCTGATGATGATCTTTGGCGCATCGTTGTTCAGGTTCTCGGCCGCCAGCCTCCGCGTCTCGGCGTCATCCAGGCTGGCCAGCAGCCGGTCCATCGAGATCTCGAGGTCCCACTCAGGGATCTCCTCTTCGAGGATCTGCGAGAGCTTTGCCTTCTGCTCCTCCGTGGCGTTCGGAAACCCGACCCGAAGGACCTTCAGCTCCACGACCTCGGCCGTACGGCTGTCACGATCGGTCGCGAGCCGAGTGCTGAGCCACACCGTGCCGAACGCGGCCTCCTCGCTCCCGGCCGGGGTCACGGCGACGGCGGCTCGGCCTGTGACCCGGTCGCCGGCCATCGAGTCGGGCTGCGGCTGATAGACGACAATCTCGCCCTCGGGGACGGTGATCTCACGTGGCCAGCCCTGGTCTTCCTCCTGGGTGAGGGCGAAGAGGACGCCGGCGGCCGCCCCGGTGAGGACGAGCGCGGCAGCGGCGATGCCGATGCGGCGGGCTCTAGGCCAGCGGTCGGTTCGTATCGAGAATCTCATGTGACGCCTTTGGTGTATGTGTGTCCGTGCGAGCCCGGCCAGGGAGATCCAAGACGGCCCGAGTAGCAAAGTAGTCGAGTCCGGCTTGCGCTGGCGGCAATATGGAATCGTCTCCGGAGCCCGAAAGGCGACGGTCTGGTAAACGGCCCTGCCTCGCTCTCGAGCGCAGGAACCCGGTGACCCACTCGGGCCTACTAAGCGGGTCCGCGTCGGCCCGATCGACTCCAAGCCCCCTCAGGGCCTCCAGTCTCTCGAATCGCGAGTCACGTGAAGCTGCGCAACGTCGCCATCATCGCCCACGTCGATCACGGCAAGACGACGCTCGTCGACCAGATGCTCCGTCAGGCCGGGGTCTTCCGGGCCAACGAGGTGGTGCAAGAGCGCGTGATGGACTCGAACCCGCTCGAGCGCGAGCGGGGCATCACCATCCTCTCCAAGAACACGGCCGTCCGCTGGGGCGACGCCAAGTTCAACATTGTGGACACCCCCGGGCACCGTGACTTCGGCGGCGAGGTCGAACGGATCCTCCGGATGGTCGATGGCGTGCTCATCCTGGTCGACGCCGCCGAGGGACCGATGCCTCAGACCAGGTTCGTGACGCGGAAGGCGCTCGAGCTCGACCTCGTTCCGGTAGTGGTGATCAACAAGGTCGACCGTCCCGACGCCCGTCCCCTGGAGGTGCACGACGAGGTCCTCGACCTGTTCATCGAGCTCGAGGCGACGGACGATCAGCTCGACGCTGCGTTCCTGTACGCCAGCGGCCGGGACGGCTGGGCGAGCCTGGGGCCCGAAGCGCGGAGCGGCGATCTCGGGCCGATGTTCGAGACGATCCTCGCTTCCGTACCGGCACCCGCGGCCGACCCCGACGGCCCGTTCCAGATGCTGGCCTCCACGCTCGACTACTCGAGCTACGTGGGGCGCATCGCGATCGGCCGGATCGAGCGCGGCCGGGTCCGGAGAGGGCAGGGGGTGGCCCTACTTCCCCTCGGCGAGCCGGGCCTGGTGAAAGATGGCGCGGGCGGTGAGGGGATCGACGGCCGCGTCACGAAGCTGTACGGCTTCGACGGTCTTTCGCGGGTCGAGATCGAGGAGGCGAGCGCCGGGGACATCGTCGCCCTGGCCGGGCTGGAGGGAGTGGAGATCGGACAGACCCTGACGGATCCGGGCCGCCGGGAGCGGCTGAGGGGCATCGCCGTCGAGGAGCCCACGCTGGCCGTGGACTTCCGAGTCAACGACGGCCCGTTCGCCGGAAAGGCCGGCAAGTACGTGACGACCCGCCAGCTGCGCGAACGCCTCTACCGGGAGATCCGGAGCAACGTCTCGCTCGGCGTAGAGGATACGGAGCAGCCCGACACCTTTGCCGTATCGGGTCGCGGCGAGCTCCACCTCACGATCCTCATGGAGACGATGCGGCGCGAGGGATACGAGTTCACCGTCTCGCGGCCCCGCGTGATCCTCAAGGAGGGACCCGAGGGAGAGATCCTCGAGCCGTACGAGAAGGCGGTCATCGAGGTCCCGCAGGAGATGGTCGGCGTCGTGATGGAGAAGATGGGAAGCCGCCGGGCCGAGGTTTTGGACATGCGGCCGACCGACGCGGGCCCGGTGCGTCTGGACTTCCGGATTCCGGCTCGCGGCCTGTTCGGGTATCGATCGGAGTTCCTCACCGACACCCGGGGAGAGGGTCAACTGCACCACGGCTTCTTGGAGTACGGCCCCCGGGCGGGCTCGCTGCAGAACCGGTCGCGAGGCGCCCTGGTGGCCGATCGCGAGGGCGTGTCCGTGGCGTTCGCGATCTTCAACCTCCAGGCGCGCGGCGTGATGTTCGTGGCGCCGGGGGAGGCCGTCTACTCGGGGATGATCGTCGGCGAGAGCGCCCGGCCGGGCGACATGGAGATCAACATCTGCAAAGAGAAGAAGCTCACCAACATCCGCGCGGCCGCCGCCGATGAGAGCATCCGGTTGGAACCGCCCCTCGAGATCACGCTCGAGTTGGCGCTCGAGTTCATCAACGATGACGAGCTCATCGAGGTCACCCCCGACGCGATCCGGCTCCGAAAGCGACAGCTCGACCCGACCGGGCGGAAGAAGGCGATGCGGCAGGCGGCGGCGCTGGCGAGAGAGGCGTAGCGGACCGTTCGACCGCTCGGCGACCGCAGCCCCCCTGGCAGGGGGCGTGCAACCTTTTGCCGACGTCCCTCGTCCTTATCTGTGAGGTGCTACGAATGCAGCACGCGTGGGCACCAGCCAGACATCGGGAAAGCCCTGAGCAGGAGGAAGACCCCGCGACGGTAGGTGCGGGTGGCCGGCTGAAGCCGGGGGAGAACGCCGTCTCGGAGTCTCCGCCGTGACGATGGGTGGTTGGGAGACTGGGGAAGCGGGACTTCGAGGCGGCGCTTCCACCGATTCAGTTTTCTAAAATATCGATATCCAAGCGCCTGTGCAGGCGCAAGGGGGACGCTCAGCTTCCCGCCGCTCTCAGCCAGCTCCAGTAGCGGTTGATCGGTTCCGGTTGGCAGGTTTTTCCACTTCCGGTTCCGCCGCGGCACTCGCCGGTCCCATCGGTCACGACGGTGAGCAGGACCGCTCCATCGCGGAAGAACTCCACCCGCATGTAGCCGCGCTCCCCGTGTTGGCGTCCCGCGACGAAGAGGGCATCGGCCTTCTCGACGGATCTGAGCCGGCTGCCGGCTCCGCTAACCAGCAGCCAATCCGCGCCGAAGCCCGTGCCGCGAAACACCTGAAGCGTGTGCTCGTGGCCCGATGCGAAAGCCACCGGCCGCCTCGGGGCGCTCGAGACCGCGGCCACGAGACTGTCCACCATCCGCCGATTCTTCGGGTTGGACATGTCCTGCGATGAGACCCCTGAGTTCCTTCCGATCGGATAGAGGAAGGGAATCGGGATGTAGAGCGGCCCCCAGATGTTGGTGAGCGGGAACACCTGGTCCTTCACGCTGAAGTAGCCCCCGTGAGGGCCGTTCGTCTTGAGCGTGTGGTGGGCGAATACGACCACGTGGCGGGCTGTCGCCTCCGGCTCGCTCAGAATCTCCCTCAGCGCGCCGAACGCTTCGCCGGCGGTGGTGGGCTCGCACGTGGAGCCGGCGGGCGGCTCTTTCTCGTAGCGCAGGAGCCACTCCGTGTCGATCGCTACGAGAAGCGCGGTCTCGCCCAGCGCCTCCGCCACCGGACCGGGACAGCCACCCTCGGGGGGCAGGAATGCGACGTTCAGATCCTCTCCCGCAGCGGCGTCGATGTAGGCGGCCTGCCGGCGGATCTGCTCGAGTCCTTGCTCGCCACCGTAGCCCCAGTCGTGGTTTCCCGAGACGAAGATCCCTCGTGCTCCCGTCCCTCGCACGGCGTCGAGCTGAAGCTCGAGGGTCTCGAGGTCGTGCTCCCGCTCCGGATGGCCGGGCTCGTGAAGCCCGTTGTCGTAGATGTTGTCGCCCAGGAAGGCGATCGCGACCTGTGAAGTCCGCGATCGCGCGGTCGCCTCGTCGTGCAAAAAGGACAGGATCGGGCTTCCCGACTCCGGGTCGCCGGCGTCACCGACCAGGTACAGGACCGCTTCGGGCGCGTCAGCCATCTGCCGATCGGGTAGTGGAGGGACGGGACCGAAGCTCGCTGATGCGCAGCTTGCCAGAGCGAATGCGGCCGCGAAACCGAGCGACGACAGGCCGAACGGGCGTCGTCCGTCTGATGGAAGCGGGCGCCGGATATAGCTAATTATGCTTGTCCGTTGAACTTTCAAGTGCTATCTGGCTTGCTCGGGTCGTTGGGCTCTCGGCGTCTTACCAGGCAGCCACGGAAGGTTCCGATTGAGCAAAGAAATCTGCGGTGGCCGTGCGGCCGCTCCTCGAAGAAGCGCCGGCTCGGTGGCGGCAATTCCGCTTCTCGCAGCTTCGGCGCTCCTCTCTCCATCGATCGGCCTTGCCCAAACCCCCGGTACCCAGACGTCCGCGGCGGCGCCAGCAAGCGTGGCGGCCGACAGCTTCGTCACCGCCGCTCCCGGTCCGCAGTTCAACCGGGGCGGGTTCTTTCGGTTCTTCTGGGGGACCGACTACCGAAAGGAATGGAACACTCCGGTCCGGATCCCGGTCCTGGATCTGGAGGCGTTCGCGGGTGGCCTCACGCTTGTGAAAGAGGGAGGCCCGGGTGAGAGTCGCACGCTCTTCTTCCAGGGCGCCGACGGCCGGGGGTACGCGTTCCGGTCGATGGTGAAGTCGCTGGCTGCGAGCATACCGGGCGTCGTGGCAGGAAGCCCGATCGGAACCGTCCTGGAGGATCTCAACAGCGCGCTCCATCCGGCCGCGTCGTTGATCGCTAACTCGCTGGAATCGGGAACCGAGGTGCTTCACACGAGCCCGCGGGCGTACCTGATGCCCGATTCTCCCGTCCTCGGGGAGTACCGCGAGGAGTTTGCGGAGATGCTCGGTACGATCGAGCCGGTCACCGCTGAAGGCGTCATCGACAGCGACGAGCTGTTCCCGCGGGTTCGCAGAAGCCCCGCCGACCGTGTCGACTCTCGCGTTCTGCTCGCTGCGAGGCTGATCGACCTCTTTGTCGGCGACTGGGACCGTGAGCGGACGCAGTGGCTGTGGATCCGGGGGAGCACGACCGCGAAGTGGCTGTCGATCGCGGAGCACCGGGACGAGGCCTTCGTGCGAATGGACGGCGTGTTCCCATCCGGCATGCACTTCGTCAAGCCGGCACTTGTCGGCTTCAGGGAGCGGTATCCGAGCATCGTGGGACTCACCTACTCGGGTCAGGAGCTGGATCGGCAGTTCCTGGCCGAGCTCGAACGTCCCACCTGGGACTCGGTCGCCGCGAGCGTCGCGGCGATGCTCACGGACGAGCTGATCGAGGGAGCCGTGCAGAGCCAACCGGCCGAGATGTACGCGATCGGCGGAGCCCGCCTGGTCGACGATCTCAAGCAGCGCCGGGACGCCCTTCATAGCGCGGCCAGCGAGTTCTACGAGATCCTGGCCGGCGAGGCCGAGGTGCACGGCACAGACGTCGCCGAGACCGTCTGGGTCACCGGACTGGAAGACGGCTCGGTGGAGATCATCCTCGCCGAGCGCCGGGACGGCGCTCCGGCTTATTTCCAGCGTCGCTTTCTGCCCGACGAGACGCGGGAGATCCGGGTGCGGCTGTACGGCGGAGACGACGTGGTTCTGCTTCGCGGCGATCCGGGTTTCGCGGTGCGCGTGCGAATCGTCGGCGGAGACGGCGACGACGAATTCCGCTTCATCGTGCCGGCCAGAATGGTCCACCTCTACGACCAGGTCGGAGGGAGCCTGGTGACGGGCGAGCCGGGACGCCGCGGGAAGGTCGACACGAGGCCGTACCAAGAGTGGGCCTACTCGGCCGAGGAGCCGATCCCGCCCCGGCAGTGGGGAAGTCGCTGGTTTCCCGCGGGCCGTATCCTGATCTCGTCCGATTTCGGGCTCTTCGTCGGTCTCGGGGCCGAGCGGTTCACGTATGCGTTTCGCAAGGGCCCATACTCGACGCGCCTTCGCTTGCTGGGCGGCATCTCGACGGACGGCCTGATCGAGTTCGAGGCGGACTACGATACGCGGTTCGAGAACTCACGTACGAGGATACGTTCCCGTGCGGGCATCTCCCAGCTCACTCAAACCCACTTCTACGGGTTCGGCAACGCCACCCTCAACCCGCCCGAAGCGGACTCGAGGTTCTTCGACGTCGACCGCACACTGTATTTTGGCGAGGTGGCCGGGGCGCGCTTCCCTACGCCGAGCGAGAAGATCGACGCGGCCTTCGGCGCCCAGCTAAGCTTTTCCCTCACCGGCGAGAACGAGGGGAGGTTCATCTCCTTGTTTCCCGACCTCTACGGCGTCGAGGATTTCGCTCAGGTCGGCTTCTTCCTGGACTTCGACCTGGACACCCGGGACATCGTCGCGAATCCCACCAAGGGGGGGCGCATCCACGTGCGGGGGACGGTTCAACCCGCCTGGCTGGATGCGGTGGACGCCTATCTTCCGCTCGACATGTTCGGATCCTACTACTGGACGCCCGAGATTCCGCTCCGCCCGACCCTCGCCTTCCGGGTCGGCAGCCGGGTCGTGTGGGGCCCGTTTCCATACTTCCAGGCTGCCTACATCGGGGGCGTCGAGAGTCTCAGAGGGTGGGCCAGCCAGCGCTTCGCGGGGGACGTCTCGCTGTATGGGGGGATGGACCTCAGGGTGAAGGTGGTCGAGATCAAGAAGTTTCTGCCGGGGCCCTTCGGCGTGCTCGGTCTCTTGGACGTCGGCCGCGTCTGGTTCGAGGGCGAGTCCACCGGCGGCTTCCATATCGGGTACGGCGGGGGGATCTGGACCGGTTTCCTTGGCCGGGGTCAGACCGTGAGCGTCACCGTCGCCGCGAGCGAGGAGCAGATCTCGGTCTACGTGGGGTACGGTTTCGCCTTCTAGATCCTGGCCAGCCTTCGCTGCCGGGGCCGGGTCTTCATGACCGTGCTATGGGGGGCGTTAGCCGGCCGGACTGCTACGGGCCGCAGCCCCCCGCATCCATCGTTGCCTCGTCGGGCACCAGCGGAAGCTGTGCCCCGATCTGCGTCTCGATCATCCGGTTCAGCTGGTTCTCGACCTGAATGAACCGGGCCGCTTTCGTGACGGGCAGAATCTCGGCGATCTTCTCGAAGTACTCCCTCTCGACCGCCAACTGCGCCTCGTCGTTGGCGAAGGCCTGCTCGATGATCTGCCGGGCCACCGGATCCGTCATCGTCTCGTAGTTGGCCGCATACTCCTTGATGTTGGCGACCCGCTTGTCCCACACGCCCGACATGGCGTTGTCGTACTCGCGGTAGAGAGGCCAGAACACGGCCGCTTCCTCGGAGGTGAACTCCATCGCCTGCGTGAGGATCTGGATCTTCTGGGTGCGCACGTCCGAGCGCATGATCTCCACCGCCGACTCGACCTGAGCCTGGGCGGCGCCGGCGGAGCACACCAGCAGCAGCAAGAACAGTAGCTTCTTCATCGCGTGTAGATCTCCTTCGTAGTAATCAGGTTGATCCTCGATCGTCGTTGATCGGTTGGTTTGGAGCTTGGCGCGCGACTATAGCACGGCGCGGTTCCCGCCGCCACAGGGCCCGACCGGTCGCGCCGCCACCGAGAAGCGCGACATCTCCGAGAGGCGTGCCACCCGATGGCTCGTCGCGAGTCCGTCAGAAGACGAAACTGGGCCCGAGGCTGAAGGACCAGCGGCTTCCGGTTCTGCCGGTCACGCCATCCCCGAACAGGTAGGCGACGTCGATCCGGGCGGTGCGGCCTATCCCGGCACTGAGGCCGCTGCCGATCCTCAGCCCCATCCCGATGTTGCCGCCGTATCGCGACGGCTGCCCCGAATACCAGGCGCCGCCGTAGTCGAGGAAGGCCGCCAGGCCGACGTTGATCACCCTGAGTATCCCATCCCAGGCGTACCACCGGTGTTCCAGGGTGCCGGAGAGGGATCGAGTGCCGACGAAGGCGTGAGGGGGAAATCCCCGCGGCAGAACGTTGAAGCCGAGGTCGAACTCCCCGCCAGGTGGCGGGTTGTCCTGCATGCCGCCGCGCACGCTGAGGACCGTGACGTGCCTGGATTCCGGGCCGGGGCGGGCGGCCACGGTCGCGCCGAACACCACGCGTCCCGAGTCCAACCCCGCGGAGTTGAACAGGGCGTTGGCCACCACCCAGCCGCGGGCGTAGCCGGCGCCGAGCCGCGTGCCGGCCGAAAGGTCGAGACGGGGCCCGACGCCGAAGCTCTCCCAGCCGAACGCCTCCGGCGTGACCTTGACGGAGAGGTGCAGGCTTCGGCTCAGATTGACATCTTCCTGACCGAAGCCGTTGACGTAGCGAACGAGGTTGAAGTCCGCCCGGCTGTAGCCCACGTAGCCGCCAATGGTGGCCGTGATCGTATCGGGGATCGCGAGCGCCGTGTCCTGCCGGAGGATGTAGATTTCGTTCCGGACCTCGGCCGTGCCGCCGACGCGCAGGTACTCCTTGGGGGTCGAGATGGGCGCGATGCCGCCGTTGAGGCGGTTGGTGAACGCGCGACGCTGGTACGCCGTCGTGTCCAGCGCGATATTTGTCGCTCGGAATTGGAGGATGCGTCGGTCGGCGGCCTCCCCATCATACATGAGCGCGTTCCGGTCGGGATAGGCGCGGTACGGGACGCCCGTGGCCCAGTTGCCGGCGGTCCCGTCGGAGAGCAGGAAAACGCCTCCGCCCAGCGTCATCGGCGAGCCGCCCAACCTTCTCAGCGCGGTCTGGAGGACGAAGCCGGATCGGTCCACGCCCTTCACCCACCATGCGCGCCCGTAATTCCCCGTGCCCAGGAGGTTGCGGTCGGTCACGCCGAGAACGGCCGTGGTCGTACCGTCGGACGCGAAGGAGAGGCTGATCCGCGGCGTGGTCGTCCAGCCGTCGCGCGTTCGGATGACGGCGGCGAGGCGGTCGTCCTGCCTCACCGTGTCGATCGTCACCTGCGTAAAGAGCCGGCGGGCGCGGAGGTTCCGTGCGGTCTCGGCGAGGCGCAGCGAGTCGAGCGGCTCGCCCTGCTTGAACAGGACTTCGCGGCGGATCACATAGGGGCGAGTGTTGATGTGAAGGGCGTTGGCCAGCCGGAAGAGGAAGTTGCTCTTGGCCTGAGCCTCGTCGAAGATGTCTCGGTTGTCGATGATGATGGTGTCGACGATCGCGGCCGGAGCATCGTTGGACTCGGAAGGGGCTTCAGAGATCGTGTCCTGGGCGAGAAGACGCTGGCCCGGCAGGGAACCGCTCGCGGCGGCCAGGGCGAGCGAGGCCGTAATCGAGACGGCGACCGAGAGCCCACGAGGTACCACGGCCGCGCTCGGCCGGACTGTCGCCGAACTGCGATAACGGCCAGTGTTGTCGGTCGGCTCGCGCCACGAGCCGGGACGCCGCGGGCGCGGCCCTACGAATCCCACGGCTCTCCCCATGATGGCAAAGATAGAACGAAGGGAGGCAAGATGGCTCCAACCATCGGAGAGTTGATCGTCTGGCTCATGGTAGGCGCGCTCGCGGGCTCCGTCACCGGCATGTTGGTGAAGCGGCAGCGCGAGGGATTCGGCCGTCTCGGCAACCTCGGCGTCGGCTTGGGCGGAGCGCTGATCGGGGGCCTGTTGTTCAACCTGTTCAGGATCGACCTGGGCCTCGCGGAGGTGAGCATCAGCCTCGAAGATCTGATTGCCGCTCTGGTGGGCTCGCTCCTTTTCCTCGGCGCCGTGCGCCTGATCCGGCGCACGAAGGAGCGGCGCTCTGGAGCGGACTAGCAGCCAGCTCCTGTCGCCACTGCCCGTTCAAGCGGGAGCTGTCAGTTACTCCCGGTCGCGCGCCGGACCTCTAGGGCGAGCTCACGGCTGAGGGCATCCAGCGTCCGGCTCATCGCCTCCACGAGATCGGCATATCCCGGGCCGCCCGTCGGCTGAACGAACTGTGATCGCTGCATGTGCGCCTCCGCTCCTCCCGCCCCGGAGAGAAGGCTCCAGCGTGCGTCGAGCACGACGTCGCCGCCCAGCACGCCGTCGAAGCGGATGACATCCACGGTCACCCGGATGTCGAAGTCCAGCAGGAGACGGGCCGGGTAGGCTGAAACCCGCTCGGTCGGCACCAGCCGGGCCAGGTTGTCGGCGAGCACGGCCGCGACGTTGTCCTGGAGCGGCTCGGCCCAGCGGTCGAACTCGGAGAGCTTCACCTCGGCGCCCGGAGCCCGGGTCACGATCTGAGGTCGGTCCAGGTAGATCGGCACGAGGACCGGTCCAAGGGCGATCACCGGACCGGCGTTGCCGCCCCGAGCCTCGGGACCGGCGGCGTCCGCCGGCAGAGGCCGAAGCAGGTAGAAGCGCGAGGGCGCCGTCTCGGATTTGAGGCTGCATCCGACCACGCTCAACAGGGCCAGACTGGAGGCCAGGACGGCCCGGATCGACGGTCGCCGTTTCATGGGTCGTTAGCCTCCGTGTCTTCAGGCTTCCCCTTGCCGAAGATGATCGCGTTCGGGTGTCGCTCCACGAACTCGGCCAGGATCCGCATCGATCGAGCGGCCCGACCCAGCTCGTCCAGCGTCTTGAGCAGCTGCTCTGCCAGCGGCCCCTCCGACTGTCTCGTGCTTGCGAGCAGCTCTTCGGCTTCCGCCATCACCGGCTCGGTGCTCTCGGCGGCCCGCTTGAAGGCCGCGAGCGTCTCATCCGCTGAGCTCATTAGCGTGCCGGTATTTGCGTCGAGGTTGTTGATAAACCGGCGCAGATCGCTCACCGCGACCTGCATGGAGTCGAGGGTGGCGGCAAGCGGCAGTGTGTCGATCACCTGGCGAACGTCCGTGAGCAGGTCGTTCAGATTCGACATGAAGTCATCGAAGCGGATTCGCTCCAGGGACTCGGTGAACTGGGCGAACCCCGAGATCGCGGTGGGTATCTCCACAAATCGAGGGTCCGGGTTCGTGAACCGGAGGGGAACCTCGGGTCGCACTACGAGGTCGACGGAGAGTTGGCCGGTCACGAAGCTGAGGGACTTGAGCTCCGCCCGAAGCCCCCGCTCGACCCAGGCCTCGATCCACTCGTCCGGGTCGTCGATGTCCCGTCCGCCGCCTTCGACCTGCCCCTCCGTGATCTGAATGTACACCGGGGTCTGGATGGTGCGGCCCTCGTCGGCATATCGCATGGCTATCCGCGAGACGGAGCCGACCGTGATCCCGCGGAACCTGACCGGAGATCCCTGCACCAGACCATCCAGCGAGGTCTCGAAGTCCATCACGAACGTGTATCGCTTCTCGAACCAGCCGGCACCGTAGACCGCGATCACCGAGATCATGAGCACGATCGCGCCGAGTACGAAGACGCCTACCACGGTCGGGTTCGCTCGCCTGCTCAACTCATTGCCTCCGGTCCATCGCCCTGCGGCGGCTCATCACTCCAGAGCCCGAGCTTGCTCCCGCCGCTTTTCTCGCCGCGAGACAGGAACTCGACGACTCGCGGGTCGCTCGAACCTTCCAGAAGGTCCGTTGGCTTCCCTCGAGCGATCATCGTCTTAGACCCCGCATCCAGCAAGATGGAGTCGTCCGCTATCGTGAAGATACTGGTCAACTCGTGCGTCACGACGACGATCGTCATCCCCATGCTGTCGCGGAGCTCGAGGATCAGCTCGTCCAGGCGCGCGGCGCTAATCGGATCAAGACCGGCGGAAGGCTCGTCGAAGAAGAGGATCTCCGGATCCAGAGCCGTCGCGCGCGCTAGCGCGGCCCGCTTCCTCATACCTCCGCTGATTGCCGAGGGATAGTACTCCTCGAACCCGGCGAGGCCCATGAGCGCCAGCTTGAGCGAAGCGATCCTCCCGATCTCCTCCGTGTCGAGGTCCGTGTACTCCTCGAGCGGCAGCGCCACGTTCTCGGCCAACGTCATCGAACTGAAGAGGGCTCCGGACTGATACGAGACGCCGAAGCGTCGGGTCATCGACTCCCGTTCGGCCGGATCGGCGGCCCAGAAGCTCCTCCCGTCGTACAGCACCTCGCCGCGTGCGGGCTCGAGAAGACCGATCAGCGAGCGCAGAAGCGTGCTCTTGCCGCAGCCGCTACCGCCCATGATGACGAAGACGCGCCCGCGGGACACCTCGAAGCTCACATCTCGCTGGACGACCGTCTCGCCGTAGGCGAGGGTGAGGTCGCTGACCACGATGTGGTCGGGGCTAGATGCCGAGGATGTCATACAGGACCGTCCAGAACGCGGTGGCCAGCACGATGAGCACGATCGCCATGACGACGGCCTTCGTCGTCGCCTCGCCGACCGCTGCGGCGCTACGGCCGGAACTCATGCCCCGGAAGCAGCCCGCGATCGCGATCAGGATCCCGTAGCTGGCTGCCATGTTGAGGCCGGACAGAAAGTCCTTCATCGTCAGGATGCTCTGGGTCTGGCTGATGTACTCCTGCGTACCGATGCCGAAGGCCAGGGTCCCGATCACGGCGCCTCCGAGCATCCCCACGAAGTCGGCGTACAACGTCAGCAGCGGCAGCATCAGCACGAGCGCCAGCGTGCGCGGCAGCACCAGGAAGTCGATCGGCGATATCCCCAAGGTGCGCAGCGCGTCGACCTCCTCGTTCACGGTCATCGTTCCGAGCTGCGCCGCATAGGAGGCGCCGGTGCGGCCGGCCATGATGATGGCGGTCATCATCGGGCCCAGATACCGCACCATGCCGATCGCCACGATGTTGGCCGTCCACACGATCGCTCCGAACTGCCTCAGCTGCAGCGCGCCGATGAAGGCGAGGATCACGCCGATGAGGAAGGAGATGAGCGACACGATCGGAAGAGCATCGGCGCCGGCCTCCTGCACGAAGAGCCAGAAGTCGCGTCCTCGAACCCTCGCTCGTCCCACCGGTAGTCGCAGGACGGAGAGGAAGGTGAGCCCGATGAACTCTATCAGACGCCGGGTCGTGCCGAAGAAGCTGAATGCACCTCGACCGAGGCGGGCGAGCGGTCGGTCACGTCGGCCGCCGCGCCTGGCATCCGCGCGCTCGGGCACGGCAGCCGCCAGGTCAATGAGCCGTCGAGCTCCGGGCGGCAGCCCCGAAGAGTCGACGCCCACGCCGCTCACCTCTGCGGCCTCCCCGACCTGCCGCGCGAAGACGAGAAGGGAGCTGTCCCAGTCCTCGAGCGTGGAGACGTCGAAGGCGATGCGGGCGGGCAGCGGTGGCGTCGAGATCTCACGGATCACCGGCTCCGCGGAGGGGATGCCGCCTTCCAGCACCCACGATCCGTCCAGCCGCACGACGAGGGTCCCGTCGTCGAGGCGTGCGGTGCTGACCTCGGTTCCCTGGGTCATGGCTTTCGGCGTGATCCGGCTCCTGGGTTCGGGATGACTGCGTGCCCTAGGGTCGCGCTCGGCGCGGATTCTCGGCAACGTACTCGGGTGCTCGCCGCGGAACCACCGCCGCTTTAGCTTCGGGTCGTGCCCTACCGCCGAACAACTTCCTCGAGAGCCTATGACGGGCGGATTGCGGGTCGCCTCGGCCTCCTAACGGCCGGTGTGGTTCTACTGCTTTCGTGCGCCGCGCCGGCCGCGGCCGCTCAGGGGGACTGCGACGTTCCGCCGGAGTTGACGCTCACCCGCCCGGACCCGGAGGGCGTGCCGACAGAGGTCACAGTGGGAGCCTATCTCGTCGATCTGTACGCGATCGACGACGCAGACCAGACGTTCTCGGCTGACTTCTTCTTCGTGATGGCATGGGGAGACGAGCGGCTCATGGACATCGATGGCCGGTCTCTGGCCGGCTGCGAGGTGCCGATAGCGTCGGTCTGGGCCCCTCGGGTGATTGTCCTGAACGAGCGGCAAGTCAACAAGAGCTTCGCCGAGACCATCCACATCGGGCCGGACGGGCTCCTGGAGTATCAGCAACGCTTTCAGGGCGAGTTCACCAATCGAATGAACCTGCGAGACTTCCCGATGGATCGGCAGACGTTGACGTTTCGCCTTGTGCTAGGGAGAGCCCGGGCCGAAGAGATCGCTCTCGTGGAGGATGAGAGAACAGGCGGCGCCGATGAGTTTTCCATCGCCGACTGGACCGTATTGGGGGGCTCGGCGTCGTACGAGCCGTTCAGACTGCCCACCGCGGATCAGTACTTCCCGCAGGTCACCTACCGCACCGAGGTTCGGCGGAACCGGGCCTACTACGCCCAGAAGGTCTTCCTCCCGCTCATCCTGATCGTCTGCATGTCGTGGGCGGTCTTCTGGATCGATCCGAAGCTCGTGCCGCCCCAGATCGGGATCTCGACGTCAGCCGTCCTCACGTTGATCGCGTTTCTCTTCAGCCTCGCCTACACGCTGCCGAGGCTCTCCTACCTGACACGTGCGGACCGGTTCGTGATGGGCGCCACGGTGCTGGTCTTCTTCGCCTTCGGCGAGGCCCTCCTGTCGACGGGACTCGCCGGGAGGGGTCGGGAGGAAACGGCGCTCCGAATCGATCGAGTGTCACGACTGGTTTTCCCGACGATCTTCGCGGCCATCATGCTGTACGCCCTCGTGCTCTGAGCATCGAAGCGAGCGGCTCTGGTGGCTGATCCGACCGGGCGCGCCCCCGTGCTCTTCCTCCACTCCCTCGGAGGGACCGCGGCTCAGTGGCAGGCGCAGATCCAGCACCTGATGCCCGAGCGTATGGGCCTTGCGGTCGATCTGCCCGGGCACGGGGTTTCCGACGCCGCGGAGGAGGGGAGCTACGCTCCCGCGGCCGTGGCCTCAGAGATCTGGTCGATCATCGATGCTCTCGGGCTGGGCCCCCTCGCTCTCGTCGGTCACAGCTACGGCGCGGCGGTCGCGAGCGCGCTCCTGGCCGAGAGACCCCGCGACGTGGCGGGCATCCTCCTGGTGGATCCCGGCACGGACCGCCGCCTCGATCCGCCGGAAGAGATCGCCGAGTTCCTGGGCTCCCTGGCGTCCGGCTCCTACGACGTCGTTGCCCACTACGAGGCGGCGCTAACCGGAAGCTCTAAGCCTACGAAACATAGTGTGTTGGAGTCTCTAGCCGAGACACCACGTGAGGTGGTTGTAGGTGCGCTCGGCTCGCTGCCGAGCTTCGATTTTGTCACACCGCTGCTCGGGTTCGACGGCCCCGCGCTGTCGGTGATCGCCGAGCAGTACGATAGTCCCGCCGCCCTGCACCGAGTCGTTCCGAACCTACCGGTCCGGACGCTCTCCGGAGTCAGCCACTGGCTGCACATGGACGACCCCGAGGCGTTCAACGCTCTTCTGGATGAGTTCCTGGAGCGGGTGGACGAGGCATGATGACGCCCTGGGTCCGCCGGCTGCTCATCGCCAACGTCGTGATGTTCCTGGTGAGCGCCTCCTCGCCCGAGGTCATGCGGGCGCTGATGTTCGTGCCGGTCCTGCTCCCCTACCGGCCGTGGACGCCGGTGACCTACATGTTCCTCCACGGCGGCTTCATGCACCTGCTGTTCAACATGATCGCCCTCTTCTTCTTCGGCCCGCGGCTGGAGACGCGGCTCGGCTCGAAGAGTTTCCTCAACCTCTACCTCATCAGCGGGTTGACCGGGGCTCTCCTGTCCGTCCCGTTCAGCCCGAACACGGCGATCATCGGCGCCTCGGGCGCCGTCTTCGGCGTGCTGCTCGGCTTCGCGCGCTACTGGCCGAAGCAGCGGATCTACATCTGGGGCGTGCTTCCCGTGGAGGCGCGCGTGCTGGTCATTGTGATGACCGCCCTTTCCCTGTACGGTGGTTTCGGCGGCATGCAGGACGGGGTCGCCCATTTCGCCCACCTCGGCGGGTTCATCGGAGGCTACGGCTACCTGCGGTGGACGGAGAGCCGGTCGCCGGCCAAGAAGTTCAAGACGGCCGCGGACGGGACGGCCAAGCGGCGCTGGGAGACCGAGGGCACGAAACTGGAGCGCTGGTCCAGCATCGATCGAGAGTCGATGCACGAGATCAACCGCGATCGCTTCGACGAGATCTGGGAGAAGCTTCAGACCGCCGGCGCGGGAAGTCTCAGCCAGCGCGAGCAGGCCTTCCTCGACCGCTTCAGCGCCGAGGGGGGTTAGGCCCGGCCGGCGATCCTTCCACCACCGGACTTTTCACCGCCGTCTAGAAGGGACGCGACAGGCCATGGCCTGCCCACGGGGGCGCGCTTATACTGGGCCACTTGTCTAGACGCAAACCCGTTACGGGAGGTGCTCGAATGAGCGAGAAGGGTCCAGTTGACAGACGGACGTTCCTCGGCTTTCTTGGCGTCGCGGCCTTCTACTTGGTCGGCTGCAACGGCGAAACCCCTGTTGGCGGCACTCCACCGCCAGCACCGCCACCACCGCCACCACCGCCGCCGCCACCACCGCCACCACCGCCGCCACCGCCGCCACC
>Ga0255058_10000180_pt1 | contig 37302 bp, 32 predicted proteins | sample Cases_109_9_MG_FD_188637 | JGI IMG/M metagenome (GOLD analysis project Ga0255058, IMG submission 188637) | Seawater microbial communities from Amundsen Gulf, Northwest Territories, Canada - Cases_109_9 | ecosystem: Environmental > Aquatic > Marine > Gulf | place: Canada: Northwest Territories...
ACCAGGAGGGGAACCGATGAGCCTGGAGACGGCATGCTTTTCCATATATTCTGACATATCTATCTGAATAAGTGCATCTTCATCCCCAAACAAATACTCTGCTAAAGTCTTTGCAAGTTCAGTCTTTCCCACACCCGATGGCCCGAGAAATACGAACGAACCAGCGGGCCTTTTCGGATCTTTTATGCCTGCCCGCGTCCTTCTTATGGCTCTAGAGATAGCCTTAACCGCTTCGCCTTGCCCGATTACGCGGTCATGAAGCGCCTCTTCCATTTTAAGAAGCTTTTGAGACTCTTCCTCTGTAAGTTTTGTAACCGGTATACCTGTCCAAGTCGAAACTATATGAGCGATCTCTTCGTCATTTACTTTGATCGGTTGGCGATCCTGGGGCACTTTCCATGTCTCTTCAAGATCCCGCATTTCTTCTAAAAGTAAACGCTCCTGGTCGCGTATGTCCGCTGCTTTTTCAAACTCCTGTGATTGAATCGATGACTCTTTCTCCTGTCTCAGCTGCTGCAATCTCTCCTCTACATCCTTGAACTGAGGTGGCGCGGTCATCGTCATTATCCTTACTCTGGCGGCCGCTTCATCGATCAGATCTATTGCTTTATCGGGAAGAAAGCGATCGGAGATATACCTATCAGCCATATTAGCAGCCGACGTAAGTGCTTCATCGGTTATGCTTACCCGATGATGGGCCTCGTAACGATCTCTTAGTCCCTTCAATATCTCTATAGTCTCATCAACGCTTGGCTCGCCAACGTTTATCTGCTGAAAGCGTCGCTCTAGGGCAGCGTCCTTCTCTACGTGTTTTCTGTATTCGTCAAGAGTTGTAGCCCCTATCGTTTGGAGTTCTCCTCTGGCAAGCGCCGGCTTTAAGATACTGGCAGCGTCAATGGCTCCTTCGGCCGCCCCTGCACCGACAAGATTATGCATTTCATCGATGAACAAAATGATATCTTTTCGCTCACCGATCTCTTTCATGACTTTTTTTAGCCGTTCCTCAAACTCTCCTCTATATTTAGAGCCCGCGACTAAGGAGCCAAGATCCAATGTGTAGATCTCTTTACCTTTTAAAAGCTCGGGCACCTCATTATTGGCTATTTTTTGGGCAAGGCCTTCGACAACAGCCGTCTTTCCCACACCTGGTTCGCCTATAAGTACCGGGTTGTTCTTTGTCCTTCTCGAAAGTATCTGCATTACTCGCTCGATCTCATTGTTTCTTCCAACAACCGGATCCAGTTTATTTTCGCGGGCAAGCATTGTCAGATTGCGACCAAACTCATCGAGCAAAGAACTGCCATACGTCTTACTGCTAAACTCTCCTCGTTCTTGGTTTGACCTAGATCCCTGGTAGCCAGATAAGAGCTGGATGACCTGATTTCGGACTTTTTCAAGATCCGCACCTAAGCTAAGTAGCACCCGTGCCGCTACCCCTTCGCCTTCTCTTATAAGTCCAAGCAGAATATGTTCGGTACCGATATAGTTATGGCCAAGTTGCAGAGCCTCTCTTAGTGAGAGTTCAAGTACTTTCTTCGCTCTTGGGGTGAAAGGAATATGACCCACTTGAGTCGATACTCCCTTTCCTATCAAGTCTTCTACCTGCAATCTTACATCGACAAGATTAATCCCGAGATTTGTAAGCGCCTTATATGCGATTCCGTCTTCTTCCCGAATAAGGCCGAGCAAAAGGTGTTCTGTCCCTATGTAGTTCTGGTTAAGCATACGCGCTTCTTCCTGGGCAAACACGACCACGCGCCTTGCTTTTTCTGTAAATCTTTCAAACAATTTAAGAACCTTCCAATCAGGGTAAATTTAGGTATATTTTACCACCATCGTAAAGTTTTAACCACTACGGGCAAACTAAGTATTTTTACCGCCCGCTTTCTTATTTAATAATTATCGGCATATTTTTTTGTTTCAAAACATAAAAGATTAGGAAAAATTTCTAAGAGTTGATATCCGATATGGAGGTATAAACAATGGCAAAGGATTCAAGGCCAAGAAGTGGCCTGTTATCATTTCGAAATATCTTGATCTTCCTAGCAGGCGTCGCCATCGGTATGCTTTTCTCCCCCGATACGGGGAGAGCTAACCGGGCAAAGATAAGACAGAGGTTTGAAAGTTGGGAAGCTGATATGCGAAAAGAAGAAGGTAAGATCATCAAAAAGACTAACTACGAAAGAGGCAGGATGACTGGCGTTGTCCACAATCTCGGCCGCCGGCTGCGCATTATTGGTGAGCGCGAATCACTCGATGATGTTGTCAACCAAAGGGTAAAGACTGCATTAGGCGAGGACCCGAAGGCACCGGATGTCCCAAGACTAAATATCGATACCTATGAGGGCATCGTCACCCTAAGGGGTGTTGTCGATACCGAAAAGCAATCGAAGCAGATAGCCGAGATAGCCGAGGAAGTAACAGGCGTAAACGAGGTCAAAAACTTGATACACATAGAGGAGAAAGCCCATAAAGAAGAGTCGGCTTAATAGAAAATAGAGAACTAAAAAACCCCTACTTAACTTAACGGTTCTGCTTCAAAGGCCGTCTGCTTACTTAGCTGTTAAGTTATACATTATATATGCCGATAAATTATTGACGCCAACTTTAAAAGGCTATGTGTATTAATCGTTTTCTAAACAATGAACGGGGCTTCACTCTCACAGAACTTATGGTAGTAGCTGTCATCATCGGCATACTCGTTGCCGTCGCTATGCCTGTCTTTTTGAATGCGACATCAAATACGAAGCTAAAGACCTGTATGGCAAGCTTGAGGTTAATGGACGGCGCTATTCAGACTTACGGTGCCGACAATCAAGTAGATCCTGCAAGCTTAAATGATCTTGTCCCCTTGTATATCAAAGAAATACCTAGCGAGCCTGAAGGCGGTTCTTACTCGTTTATACCGTCGACCTCTCTCGCTCCTCCGTATGCTGAGTGCTCTATCGGCCATTCCTATTAGACCCGTGTTTTTCCGGTCTTAATTTCTCAATTTATTTATATAGGACGTATATCTATTTGCCGATAAGTTAGTAATGAGAAATGGATGCGTTAGAAAGTCCGCCAAACATATAGGTGGGGTAAAAAGCCTGATCTTTTCTGGAGATGGTTTTACGGCAGTGGAGCTGTCTGCCGTGATCATGGTAATCAGCATCGTCCTTCTTATCGCTTTTCCCGTTTTTTTAACCGTGACCCAAAACTCAAAGACTAAGACCTGCGTTTCCACATTAAAAGTCATCGATAGCGGTCTAATACAATACGCCGGGGCCACCGGAATAAATCCGGTGAATTTAGGAGATATCGTCCCCGCCTACGTAGAAAGGGTGCCCCTCGAACCGTCGGGCGGTTCATACATTCTTGTCGCTGCTACCTCGTCGGCTCCAGTTCACGTTGAGTGCTCGAAGGGACATTCTTACTGAGATCGTCACTTGCGGTTTTTTCAAAGCTCCTTGGCATAAGAACACTTGCCCCTTCGCTTTTATCGAATCCCCCGGGATCTATAAATTTAGAACCGGGAAAATCCTTAAATATTTCGACAAACCAGACGATCAGAGCCTTATATAAGGCTCTTCTTCCAAACTTTCCGATCACCTTGTCGCCAGTAAATATCGCTCTCCATATCCGTTTTGGCCTTCCATGAAGGATAAGCTCCGTTAACTTTACTCCAAAAAACAACGATCTCGGTGAAAGGTTTGGTGTATGTACGACCTGATTTCTGTAGCCCCACCTAGCCGGATCAGGCTGGATTAATTTATTTAATGGGATCTTAGAGCCGACTCTCGTCCAAAAATGCGGGGTAAGATAAGTGGCATTAACAAAGTCCGGATCCATTTTTCTTATCTTAAGACCTTTTCTTAACATCGTCTTCCAACTCTCGTCTTCGAGCCCGTAGATGACATTTACACAAGAAAGGATCTTGGCATCCCTAAGCAGCTTGACTGCTTCACAAGCCATATCGTAGGTACTCTTATTATAAGACTCGACCACAGAATCGTCGTCAGACTCGACTCCCATGGCGATAAAATCTATTCCCGCCCTCTTATAAAGATGGAGGATGTCCCTATCACGGATGATAGAATCTACCGAAGCGTTTATTGTTATCGATGCCCTGATATCTCTTTTTGTTAAAAGCTCCAGTATCTCCTCCAGTGCCTCTCTGTCAGCGGTAAAATGTTCATCAGCGGGCCATATATGCCTGACTTCATGCTCATCGACTAGGAGTTCCAATTGATGAACAAAGTTTTTAGGACTCCTATGCCGAAAAGACCTCCAGAAGACCCATTGTCCGCAAAATCCGCAAGAATTGGGGCAACCTCTGGCGAACTGTATCCCAGAAGCCCTTTGGCCAAGTAATTTATAATCGCGCCAATCGACAAGCTCCCAGCCGGGGCGATATTTATCGAGATCATGGATAAGCGGCCTTGCCTTATTTACGATCATCCGTTGGTCGCGTCTCCAAATAAGGCCTTTTACTTCTGACAACGCGCCTTTGTTTTTAAGAGTTTTGGCAAGATCTATAGCTGTGGCTTCGCCTTCACCGCGGACAATAAAATCGATCTCAGATATTTCGTTCATTATCGCCCGAAAAGCGAAGGTGGGATAAACGCCGCCATAGACGACCTTTATACCGGCAATATATTTTTTTAAATATCTGACTGTCTCGACTACCTCTAAGTGGGCAGCCGTCGAGCCGGTATGACTTATACCGACCAATTGGGGGTCGAAGTCCTGAGTCATCTTCAGTAACTGCTTTTGGTTTAGACGCTTTACATCGGCATCGATGATCTTCACTTTAAATCCGGCATCTGATAGCGGGCCGCCGATCATTATGAGACCCAGCGGTGTCTGGTATCCAAGACCATACTCGCTGGAGATATAGCCCCTTCTGGGATTTATTAGAAGTATCCTACTAAGATCCATGGCGCCTTTTTATTATTGAGTCACGACTAGAAAAGTGAGTGCTAGACAGTCAGTATGCTATCATATTCTGCTTTTTTACTCAAAAACCTCATGGATAGACTACCGTCGCAATCTTTAGATCTTCTTTATCGCAGCTTTCGCCTTATTTAATCTAGCGACTCCTTGATCTATCTCCTTGATCAATTTTTCTTGAAGCCCCTGACTAGTCGAGACTATGCACGATAACTGCGCTTCGTTATCAGACCCCAGTAAATCGTAATCATCGACCGGGTGGCCATAACCGTCTGTTGCCACACACCCTGCCTCGGTTGCTATAAGAAGCGACGGGGCGATGTCGTAAGGGCTATTGTTTAAGATCGATCCATTTCCTACTTCTGCAAATCTCTCTTTCGTCCAGGGAGCTTCCTCTATCATCCTTTTTCCGATATCCACGTAGGCGTCGAGCTGTCCTGTAACCAGTCTGGTGATTCCAAAACTAGCGCTGCCGATATCAAATACGCCTCCGTCTGTCGAAGACTTATCGACTAATCCGGCAAGGACGGTCATCATCTCGATCGCTGGACGCCCTCTAAAACCAAGGGTCCAAAAGAGCGCATTAATGTCTTCATTGTTTCCGGGTAAAAAACTTATTTCCTTATCGCCGAGTAACAGCTTTGTGCCTTTTCCCTTCTCAGCCAAGAAAAGATAATCATTTTTAATCTCTTGAACGACGCCAAAGAAGACATCCTTTAACTTTGGCCTATCTTTCATCTTTGAGACTGCGATAGATACGCAGCTAGATTCGAGTCCGGCGGCGGCTGGCCTGGTACCATCGATCGGATCGATAATAAAGATTCCCCGTGGCTCTCCATAGACGACCATTCCCTTGTCTTCAGAGTAATAGGCTATATCGCCTTCATCCTTCAAATATGAAGCCACCATATCCTCGGCTATCTCATCAATATAAAAAGTGCTATCCCCTCCAACGGCGCGGCCCTTTATCACTTTAGATGCAACCTTACCGATATGCGGTTTAACCGTCTTTTGTATCTCTTTACAGAGATCGATGGCCATTCTGCTTATCTCCAATATCTCTCCTTTATCTGAAATTTTTTGTTACTCATTCTATCAAGCCCTAGGTCTATTATCCCCCTACACCGCTTTTTTGAACATGACTTATGCTTAGTTTTTATTTTATGGACACCAACAGATCGATAGTTTTTTATTCTTACTCACTCCTTTCACCTGGGCCGAAATATGCCGATAATAAGAGTGAGATGAAAAAATATTATGTACTAGATACCAACATCTTAATATCAGACCCAAAAGCAATTTATAAATTCGAAGACAATACGGTTGTTATCCCAATCACAGTAATCGAAGAACTGGATACTTTAAAGGGGCGCCAAGACGAGATCGGGCGAATGGCGCGCCACACAATACGAGAGATAGAAGCAATCCGCGTAAAAGACCCTGATAACTTTGATGCCGGTATCGAACTCCCCTCTAAGGGTAAGCTTAGAATCGAGCTCAACCATACAGAGATGGACAAACTGCCCTACAGAGTGCATGACGAGACCTGTGACGACAGGATACTGGCGACAGCTTTCAAGCTAAAAGAAGAGGGTAGTGACGTAACTCTTGTCACCAAAGACGCAAACCTGAGGATCAAAGCAAGTTCGGTGCAGATTAAGGCAGAAGAGTACCGAAACGAAAAAGTAGAGATCGATGAGTTGTATACCGGCCAGATATCCTTAGACGTATCCAGCGATGTCATAGATGCCTACTTTCTAAATAAGACTTTAGATCTAAGTCCTCTTATAACGGAAACGACCCCTATCTACCCTAATGAACTTGTCATACTTTCCCATGGAAATCAAAGTGCAGTCGGAAGAGCGATAAAAGATGGGACCGACCTTACCTTGAAGCCCTTTTTTAATAATTCATTCTCTTATCATGTATCTCCAAAAAACATCGAGCAAGAATTTGCCCTGCAGCTCCTTATGGATCCCGAGATAGATCTAGTTACTCTTGCCGGACCGGCCGGAACGGGAAAAACCCTGCTCGCCTTACTGATCGGAGTGGAACAAGTGATATCCAGAGGCGCATTTAACCGCCTCTTAGTCGCCCGGCCCCTTATTCCCATGGGAAATGATATAGGCTACCTTCCCGGAGATATCGATGAGAAGATGGCTGTCTGGCTTAAACCCTTTCACGATAATCTTGAACACATAATGTCTAGCAACGGCCAAAGCCCCGACGACACCGAACGTCTCTTTGAAAGCGGCATAATAGAAGTCGCCGTACTTAGTTATATAAGAGGCAGGTCGATCCCTAATCAATTCATCCTAATAGATGAGTGCCAAAACCTTGAGCGGCACACTGTCAGAAGCGTCCTAACAAGAGTCGGAAAAGACAGCAAGGCATGTCTGACCGGCGATCTATCCCAGATCGATAATCCGCTGATCGATACGGTCACTAATGGGCTTACCCACGTCATTGAAAACCTTAAGAATGAACCGACCGTCGGCCATATCACGCTGACAAAGGGCGTAAGGTCGAAGCTTGCGACCATGATCGCCGAGAAACTCTAGGCGCTCATTATTTTTTTGGGTGGGATCCTTGACCTTAAAAAATCATCTTTTTTTACTATTCCCTCGCCCGGTACATGGGTAGAAATAGATATGCTTTCGTGATCGACCGTTAAAGACATGTATGCCGGTCTCGAATATCCCCTAGTCCTTAGTGTCGCCATTGTGCCGCTGTTTACGATAATCGTCTTCCCAAGTGTCCAGACGTAGGGCACATGCCTGTGGCCACAAAGAACAAGGTCTGCTTCGGCATCCTTAAGGACTTCCAAAACATCACCCGCGTCCCACACAATATTTCGTTCCCTGCCCGTACCGGGAACGCTTACAAGGTGGTGATGTAAGACAAATACTTTAAAATCGTTTGGATCAGAAAACGTCTCTTTTATCCAGTCGTAATGCTGTCTTCCAATCTCGCCTTCATCGAGATCCGGCTTACTGGAGTCTGCTGCTATCAAGTTCAACTTATCTTGATAGACCTCATGGCAGTAAAGATCAAAATCATACTTTACAGTCTTAAACCGCCTGCCGAACAACTCCTCGAAGAAGACCCAGCCAACGTTTCGGTGGTCATGATTTCCGGCAATGACGACTTTTTTATCGCAATCGATCAAATCGATATGATGTTTAGCCTCCTCAAATTCTTCCCTGTATCCTTTTGCCGTAAGATCGCCTGCGACTACGAAAAGGTCGGGCTCGATAGAGTTTATCTCCGAGATAGCCGTCGATATCAGGTGCTCGTCGAATCTCGGATCGCCGCAATGAATATCGGATGCTAGGATGATCGAATATGACTTGCGTGGTGACACCTTTTGACCCCCGTTTCGAATGGCTTGTATATACCCAAACAGGCGGCTTTTTAGGCGTTTTGCTTACTCTATCTCTCTCTTTATGGCTAGCGCTATAGCTTTTGGATCGTCGAAAAAGATGACCGGTCTTCCCACTACAAGAAAGTCAGAACCCATTTCCGCGGCTTCCAAAGGCGTTACTGAACGCTTCTGATCGTCATTATCTATGCCACCTGGCCTGATACCGGGCGTTACTAAGACCGGCTTATCTCCCAGTTCTCTTCTAAGATTTCCTACCTCATATCCCGAGGAGACTACACCGTCCAATCCGGAATCGATTGCCAGCTTAGCTTGATGCATCACCGCGAGATCTGTACCCGACTCGATACCGATGCCTTTGAGATCGTTATTATCCATACTTGTCAAAATCGTCACTCCGACGATCTTCATGTCAGAATCAGCTTTATCTCTTGCTTCTATCGCTTTCGACATCATTTCTCTACCGCCAAAAGTGTGAATGGTAAGCAGATCGACCCCCAAATTACTTGCCTCGGTCACAGCGTTTGCTACCTGATTAGGGATATCGTGGAGCTTAAGATCGAGAAAGACCCTGCCTCCCATGTCTTTTATCTTGCTCACTACATTGCTGCCTGAGGATACAAAGAGTTGTAGGCCGACTTTGAAGAAATCGACATCAGGCAGGAGCCGAACGACTAGATCCAGCGCCTCATCTTCACTCACGAGATCTAGCGCTACTATAAGTTCCGCTTTACCCAATCCAAACTCCTTGTAATGACTATTTTTACAATTTAGTATTTACAATTCGAGGCCATCTGGCCGAGTTTATCTTTTCGTATCCAAGGTACCTATCAGATCATCAATGCTTTCGATGCCATGTTTATTCAAATAGTCGCCTATCCCTTCGACGATCTTAATCGGCGCTTGCGGGTCTACAAAGACGGCGGTTCCGACGCCGATAGCAGTCGCACCGGCTATAAGAAATTCGAGAGCGTCCTCGGCTGTTGAAATTCCTCCGATACCGATAACCGGAATATCTACATTGCTGGCGACCTGCCAGACCATCCTAAGAGCGATTGGCTTCACGGCCGGACCCGATAGGCCGCCGACAACCGTCGCCAACTTCGGACTTCGTTTATCGACATCAACAGCCATCGCCAGTATCGTATTAATAAGCGATATAGAGCTGGCACCGGCTCTTTCTACTGCTTTAGCTACACCGATGATATCGCCGCAATTCGGGGTTAGCTTTACTATAAGAGGCTTGCTTGTACAAGTCTTGACTTTCGAGACTAACTCGGCCGCACTTCCCGGGTCCATCCCGAACGCCATACCGCCCGCCTTTACATTCGGACAAGATATGTTTATCTCTAAAGCCGATATCTCGTCGATAGGGCTTAAATATTTGGTCACCCTGCAATAGTCGTCGATACTTGCTCCCCCAATCGACACGATGATGGGAACATCGAATCCAGAGAGAAAATCGATATCTTTTTCAGCAAAAGCCTCGACGCCTTCGTTTTGCAGACCGATTGAATTCAGCATTCCTGACGGCGTCTCGCATATCCTCGGCGTCGGATTGCCTTCATATTTTTGAAACGTGATAGTCTTTGTGACGATAGCTCCGACCTTGTTAAGGTCGATGATATTAGAATATTCCTTCCCGGACCCAAAAGTCCCGGATGCCATTATAACCGGATTTTTTAACTTTATTCCTGCTATCTCAATACTTAGATCAAGCACTGTAGTTCCCCTTGTTCGTTAAATCTCGTTAGGCGTTAGAGTGTAAGGCGTAAGGTGTTTAAAAAATAAATTTAAGTTGATGAAAGATAAAAACTGACTATTTAATTCTTCTCTCACCATATCCTCCTTAATCTGAACTTATTTTAAACTGTCTACTTACCCTCTTAATCCTTACATTTTACGCTCTTATGTTTTCGTTCTCACTCTCTTACGCTCTTACACCTTTACGCCTAACGCCCTTGCGCCTGACTTCCCCTATCAGCGTCCCACGCTATCTCACTACTATCAAAAACAGGGCCGCTGGAGCAGACTTTCTTGTAACCGCCTATCGTCTCCGTAACGCACGACAGGCACACGCCGACACCGCAAGCCATCAATTCTTCGAGCGCTACCTGGCATCGTATATCCGCCTCTTCCGCGATACGAGAGACCTCTTTTAACATCGCTTTTGGTCCACAAGAGTAGATGATCGTAGGCTTATCGTTGGCAATGGCAGCGTTTAGTACATCTGTTACCAGGCCTTTGGTCCCTTGGGATCCATCCTCGGTTGCAACTGTTACCCTAAAAGAAAGTCTCTTAAGATCCATATAATCGAGTAGTTGTTCCCTGGTGGCCGCTCCCATGACTATAGAGACTTTCACGTGAGCCTCTACTAATTTTGTCGCTAAAAATACAAGCGGAGCAATACCCATGCCTCCGGCAACAAGCGTTGCTCTTTCGCTGTCACCTGCTAGATCAAAACCTTTGCCAAGAGGGCCTAGGATGTCTACGCTATCTTTGATCGCTAAATTTGAGAGCCACCGGGTACCGGAGCCGACCACATTAAACAATATCTCAATACTGTCGGGTCCGGTCACTTGATGGATACTAAAAGGTCGCCTTAGGATAAAATCCCTATCCTCACCACAGCGAACGTGGACAAATTGACCGGGGACCGCAGCCTTGGCTATCTGAGGCGCGAATAATCTAAGCTTTGTTATTCCAGGCGCGACGAAGGTCTTCGAAAGCGCCCTTGCCTTAACCTGCTCCACTTTATACTCCTGCTTTTTCCCGGTTTTGACTGTGGTAGTCTTGTATAGCTTTTACATCTATCTCGCCGCTGCTTAATGCTTCGAGTCCCTGGACGACCGCTTCCGCCGCTGATAGAGTTGTGATGCATGGCACTCCATTTGCCGCGGCCGCCGTACGGATATGGTATCCGTCCGCTCTAGTGCCCTGGCCATAAGGCGTATTTATGATCATTCCGACTTCGTTATTCTTTACCAGATCAAGAACATTTGGTCGTCCCTCTTGAACCTTCATGACCGATTCTACCTCTATCCCGGAGCGAGCGATAACATCCGCGGTCCCTTGGGTCCCCACAAGCTTAAAACCAAGATCATGAAGACGTTTGGCGATCATGATGATCGATCTTTTATGCCTATTTCTGACGCTAATAAATATCTTACCTGTCTTTGGCAGATCAAATCCCGACGCTATTTGTGATTTGGCATAGGCTAGACCGAACGAATCAGATATGCCCATGACTTCTCCGGTAGATCTCATCTCCGGACCCAAGATAGTATCAGTTCCCGGAAATCTTCCAAACGGAAGAACCGCTTCCTTAATAGCCGTATACTCGATATTTTTTTCAACAACCGTAGTAAGTTCCGATATCTTTCTGCCCGCTGCAACTTTTGCAGCTATCTTAGCAAGCTGCAGACCGACGGCTTTACTTACAAACGGTACGGTCCTTGATGCGCGTGGATTGACTTCCAAAACCAATACCTCTTCGTCTTTTACCGCGAATTGGATATTGATAAGGCCTTTTACACCAAGGGCGATGGCCAGCTTTTTTGTATAATCATTGATTAAACTAAGAGTCAGATCCGAGAGGCTAAATGCCGGTATAGCACAGGCACTATCTCCCGAATGTATTCCCGCCTCTTCTATATGCTCCATTATCCCGCCGATCAAGACCTCATTACCGTCACAAACCGCGTCCACATCGACCTCTACGGCCGATTCAAGGAATTTATCTATCAAAACCGGATGCTCTGGTGATGCCTTTACCGCATTTTCCATAAAACCCTCAAGGCGCTCTTCTGAGTAGACTATTTCCATTGCCCGGCCGCCAAGGACATACGATGGCCTTACAAGTAACGGATAACCGATCGAGTTAGCGACTTTAATCGCGTCGTTATATGATCTCGCTGTCCCGTGAGCCGGATGAGGGATCTCCAAATCGATCATGAGTTTTCCAAACCTCTTCCTGTCCTCAGCCAGATCTATAGAATCAGGCGATGTACCCCATATTGGGACTCCGGCCTTTTCTAGTTCTTCAGATAGTTTTAGCGGCGTCTGGCCACCGAATTGAATGATCACTCCCGTGGGTTTCTCGGCATCGACAATATTCATCACGTCTTCAAATGTCAGTGGCTCAAAATAGAGTCTGTCCGAAGTATCGTAGTCAGTCGACACGGTCTCCGGGTTGCAATTGACCATTATCGTCTCGTAACCTTCTTCCTTAAGAGCAAATGATGCGTGAACACAGCAATAATCGAACTCTATCCCTTGCCCGATCCTGTTTGGACCACTTCCCAATATAATGACTTTTTCTTTATCCGTCGGCGCGACTTCGGTCTCGTCTTCGTAAGTCGAGTAATAATAAGGCGTATAGGCCTCGAACTCTGCAGCGCATGTATCCACAGTCTTATATACGGGTACGATATTGGATTTTAAGCGTCTTCTCCTTACCTTTCCTTCTGTCGAATCGGTAAGGTAAGCGATCTGTATGTCGGAATAACCCATCTTCTTAGCCATTCTCAGCTCATCATCATCCAAGGAACCAAGCGATTTACCTTTTAATATTTCTGCTTCAAAGCGGGCAATCTGATCGATCTGATCGATAAACCAGGGGTCGACCCTTGTAAGGCCCGCGACCTTTTCGACACTCATCCCGGACGCTAAAGCGTACTTAATATAGAAAAGACGGTCTTGATTCGGTACCGATAAGGTCTTCTCCAGCTTTTCTTTTTTTATATCGTCCTTGCCGTCAGAGCCAAGCCCGTATCTTCCTATCTCCAGCGATCGGATGACTTTTTGGAGAGCCTCCTTAAAGGTCCGCCCGATGGACATGGCCTCTCCCACAGACTTCATCCTTGTAGTCAATGTTGGATCGGAGCTGGGAAATTTTTCAAATGCCCACCTGGGCATCTTTACGACCACATAGTCGATCGAGGGCTCAAAACAAGCCGGAGTCTCTCTAGTGATGTCATTTACTATCTCGTCTAATGTATAGCCTACGGCTAGTTTCGCCGCGATCTTGGCTATCGGAAATCCGGTTGCCTTCGAAGCCAGCGCCGAACTTCTGGAGACTCGGGGGTTCATCTCGATTACCACCTGCCTGCCTGTTTGCGGATCTACGGCAAACTGGATGTTTGAACCGCCTGTATCGACCCCGATCTCTCTAATGATCTTAAGTGAGGCGTTTCGCAGTTCTTGATATTCTTTGTCAGTCAACGTCTGCGCCGGCGCGACTGTTATACTATCGCCGGTATGAACACCCATTGCGTCAAAATTTTCGATAGGGCAGACGATAACGACGTTATCGTTCAGATCCCTCATCACTTCTAGTTCGTACTCTTTCCAGCCGATAACCGACTCTTCAAGCATTACTTCGCTAATAGGGCTTAGACGGAGGCCGCCGGAGACAATATCAAAAAATTCTTCCATATTGTAGGCGATCCCTCCCCCGCTACCACCAAGGGTAAAGCTGGGTCGAACCACGATGGGAAAACCGATACTTTCCGCTATCTCTTCTGCCTCTTCCATCGAGTAGATAAAACTGCTTTTGGGAAGATCGAGGCCGATCTTCTCCATCGACTCTTTAAAAAGATTGCGATCCTCCGCCTTTTTGATCGAACCAAGCTTGGCGCCAATCAACTCGACACCGTTGGCATCAAGTACGCCGGATTCAGCAAGGGCGACCGCTGTATTAAGAGCCGTCTGCCCGCCAATAGTAGGTAGTAAAACATCGGGTTTCTCGATCTCGATTATCTTTGCTACCACTTCCGGTGTTATTGGCTCGATATAAGTCTTATCAGCAAACTCAGGGTCTGTCATAATCGTCGCCGGATTGCTGTTTACTAAGACTACCTCAAAACCGTCTTCGCGGAGCACCTTGCAAGCTTGAGTTCCTGAATAATCGAATTCACATGCCTGACCGATAATGATAGGGCCGGAGCCGATGATCATTACCTTCTTAATATCTTCTCTTTTTGGCAAAACTCTCTTTCTTTAGGTCGGTACTGGCCTCTTACTTAAATAAACTTATTATTTTCCTGAATGAGCATTAGAGGTCTTGATGCCGACCTTAATACCTTCATCGATACGCTGCCTGAAGCAAACTCTCTAAATATCCCTTTTCCTTGGGAGCCGGTTATTATAAGGCTGACATCTTCCTCTTCGGCCAGATCGCCAATCTCTTTTAACGGCACCCCGATGCGGCATATCGCCGTTGCGGCAGCACCTGCTTCCTCAAGGTTTGTCGCGTACTTCTCCGTCTTTTCCTTACATTTCTGCAGTAATTTAAGTTTCTCTTCGTTCGACTCTATCCTTTTCTTGTCTATCGAGTGAAGTATGATCGCCTCTTTTAAGCCGGCTTTCACTAGTTTGCTACTGTAATCGATAGCCACCTTGGAGACGTCAGTGAAGTCAATAGTTATCAAGACTTTTTTAAATAAATCAACAGCTTTTTTGTACAAAGCTTCTTTTTTTATTTTTTTAAGATAATCATAATGTAGCACTAAAATGGGAATTTTCGATTTTCTTGCCAGTCCCTCCGAGACGCTACCTGTAAGTATTTCGTTTATCGCGCTCTTTCCATGCGAGCCGGTTACTATCATGGAAATATTTTTATGTTCGGCAAAGTCAATGATCTCGTCGTCGACCTTTCCTTCCAATATCTCATTGTGGACACCGATACCGTTTTCCTCGGCGATCTTCCCAATCTCGGATAATCTTTCAGCCACCTGTCCTTGGATCTCGTCCTTAACAGGCCTTGTCGATACTCTGGCAACTCCTAGAACGTGCACCAAATGAATGTCTTTTAATCCCATTGATTTTAGTCCGACAACAAAATTTAAAACTAGCTCGTTCTCAGTGCTCAGATCGATCGGAACAAGGATCTTGTCAAGCATCTGCACCTCCAAAGCTTTCTATCGCCTCTCTAAATTCACTAAATAAATACTCAGAATCATGCGGTCCCGGTGACGCCTCCGGATGATATTGAACAGAAAAAGCCGACTTTTCTTTGCACACTATTCCCTCTATAGTCTCATCGTTCAAATTGAGATGCGTCACTTTAACGGTGTCGGGAATGGTCTTTGGTTCTATCGCGAACCCATGATTCTGCGCCGTTATCTCTACTTTTCCCGTTTTTACATTCTTTACCGGATGATTTGCCCCATGATGGCCGAATTTCAATTTATAAGTATCTACTCCAAGTGCTCTTGATAGTAGTTGATGGCCTAGACAAATCCCAAAGATAGGCACTTTTCCAAGTAACTCTTTTATCGTCTCTATCGCATAAGTCACCGCTTTAGGATCACCGGGACCATTCGAGAGGAAAACTCCGTCAGGTTTTTTGGATAATATCTCTTTTGCGGTCGCGTCGGCGGGCAGAACGGTGACATTGAATCCGGTAGCAACTAACATCTCTAAGATGTTCCTCTTCATACCATAATCTATGGCCACTATCTCGTGCATCTGGCCCTCGATCCGCTTTTGATATTCTTCGTCGATCGTAACGGTCTTCACCAGGTCTAAGCCTTCAAGCAGCGGAGACTCCTTAGCTTTTTTAATGAGCTCTGAAACATCAAGCGACTCCGTAGATATCACCGCTCGCATCGCCCCAATATCGCGTATTCTTCTTGTCAGGGCCCTTGTGTCAATATCCTGAATGCCTACGATCTTGTGACTCTTTAAAAAATCATCGAGCGAACCATCAGCCCGCCAATTGCTATATATATTTGAGGCTTCTTTTACGATAAAACCTTTTAAGAATGGCTTTCTGGATTCAAAATCCTCTTCGTTTACACCGTAATTTCCGATCAACGGATATGTCATCATCACTATCTGCCCCGCATATGATGGATCAGTCAATATCTCTTGATAACCGGTCATACTGGTATTAAAGACTACCTCGCCTGCCGTCTCTCCCTCGCTTCCAAATAAGAGTCCCTCATATGACGAGCCGTCTTCCAGCACTATTATGGCTTTCTTCAGTTTATTCAAGTCATATCACGCTACCGTCGATTACGATCTGCTTTCCACCCTTAAATACATGTTTTATGCTACCGGTAAGGTCCTTACCATCAAAAGGCGTATTTCGACTTTTCGATTCAAAAATACTACTATCTACCTTTACTTTAGCTTTAGCGTCTATAATAGTGACATCAGCATTACTTCCCACTTCTAATGTTCCTGCTTCCAGACCTACGACTCTTGCCGGTCCAGTAGTTAGTTTTGGTATCAAGTCTTCCAACTTTAATCCATATTTTTTCGCGGCGTTTATAAGTACCGGTACAGCAGTTTCAAGGCCGATCATCCCAAACGGAGCTACCTCGATCTCTGCTTCCTTCTCGTGTCTGGCATGGGGGGCATGATCAGTCGCAATCGCATCTATCGTCCCCTCTTTTAAACCCTCAAAGAGCCTGTCGATGTCACCCATGCTCCGAAGTGGCGGATTTACCTTGTAATCAGTATTGTAGTCACAGAGGCTTTCATCAGTCAAAGCCAGATGATGAGGAGTTGTCTCACATGTCACGCTTAACCCCTCTTCCTTAGCTCTCTTGATTATATCCACTGATCCGGCCGTACTTATGTGGGCGATATGGATCTTTGCTCCCGTCAATTTAGCGAGCAGGGTATCCCTGGCGACAATGACCTCTTCAGCCGCGGCCGGGATCCCCTTTAACCCAAGTATCGTAGAGTAATAACCTTCATTCATGATGCCCCCGGCTGCCAGCAACAGATCCTCGGCGTGGTCCACGATCGGTCTATTGAAAGTCTTTGCATATTCCATTGCCGAACGCATAAGTTGCGAGTCGGTCACAGGGGCTCCGTCGTCCGAAAAAGCAACGACCCCGGCATCGACAAGTTCTCCCATTTCTGTCAGGGCCTTTCCCTCGCTCTTTTTAGTTATAGCGGCGATGACCTTTACATCTATAAGAGACTTCTTTGACTGATCGTTTATCTGTTCAACTACGCTTACGCTATCAATAGCCGGATCAGTATTTGGCATACAGCAAACCGTCGTAAAACCCCCGGCAGCCGCAGCTCTGGTGCCGCTTATCACCGTTTCTTCATCCTCACGGCCCGGCTCTCTTAGATGTACATGAAGGTCTATAAGTCCCGGAGTGACGATCAAGCCGCCGGCTTCGATCGTTTTTACGCCTCTGTCTTCAGAAAATCTTGCAACGATCAAAGATCCCTCGATCAGCAAATCTTCCGTCTTACTTCTTCCGCTTGCAGGATCGATGACTTTTCCGCCTTTTATCAGATATCTATTCAACTTGAGCCCCGCCCATAAGTAAGTACAAGATAGCCATTCTGACCGCGACGCCGCTCGTGACTTGCTCCCTGATAAGCGCCTTCTCATTGTCCGCCACAAATGAGTCGATCTCGATTCCGCGGTTCATCGGTCCCGGATGCATTATCCTTACTCCATTTTTCAATCTCTGCCATCTTGCCTTCGATAGGCCAAACAACCGGCTATACTCTCTTAGGCTGGGAAGCAGATTCTCGCTCTGCCTCTCCTTTTGCAAGCGGAGCAGATAGACAATATCTACATCTTCTAATACGTCATCCAAAGAATAAGAGATATCGACGCCAAGCTTATCAATGTCCATCGGTATTAGTGTAGCCGGACCTACAAGGGTAACTTTCGCCTTCGTTTTATTTAAAGCTGCGATCAGCGATCTTGCCACCCTGCTGTGGGCTATGTCTCCAACAATTGCCACTCTTTTACCGGTTAGTTTACCGATCTCTTTTTTTATAGTGTAAAGGTCAAGAAGCGCCTGGGTCGGATGTTCGTGCCATCCGTCCCCCGCGTTTATTACAGGAGGTTTTATCAACTCAGCTAGATACTTTGCCGAACCCGAAGACCAATGGCGGATGACTACTGCGTCAACAGACATCGCTTCGATAGTCTGGGCGGTATCCTTTAAGCTCTCACCTTTGGCGACAGCACTTCCCTGTCCGGATACGTTTACGACATCGGCACTGAGTCGCTTTCCGGCGATCTCAAAAGACGTTCGGGTCCTGGTGCTAGGTTCTAAAAAAAGATTGATTATCGTCCTTCCCCGAAGTGTCGGCACCTTTTTTATCTCCCTTTCGAATACTTCCTCAAATGAGGAGGCAGTCTCTAGGATAAGGTCGATATTTTCCAGAGTCAGATCTTCTATGCTTAGTAGGTCTTTGCTACGAAGCGGCATCCATATTCTCCATAAAAAAACCGCCGAAACGGCGGCGGCTACTTCTCGATTTCAATAACATCAATATCATCTTCCTCGACCAACTTGACCATTACTCTCTCTTTTTTCGAAGTCGGTATATTTTTACCGACAAAATCAGCTCTGATCGGTAGCTCCCTATGCCCTCTGTCTACCATTACTGCAAGTTGTATTGCTCTTGGGCGTCCATAATCTATTAGGGCGTCCATCGCTGCTCTAATTGTCCTACCCGTAAATAACACGTCATCGCAGAGAATAGCGGTCATTTCATTTATATCGAAATCGATCTTTGTGCCAAGGATTTTCGGTTGCGGATGAATGGCGATATCGTCTCTATAAAAGCTGATATCAAGACTTCCCACAGGAACGTCCAGCCCCTCAAAATCTTTTATCTTCTTGGCAAGTCTCTCTGCCAAGAAAACGCCTCTAGTGCGAATACCGATAAGGGCGATACTTCCCTCAGCGGAATTGCGCTCAATGATCTCATGAGCAACACGCGTGAGGGCGCGATTTATAGCAGCTGCATCTAGTATCTGGTTAACTGATCCCAAAACTTTGCATAAAAATAGCCTTCTTCAACATACTTAAGAAGGCACTCTTATTTTACTCGCCTCCCTTGACAGTCTCACTGGACCGATCTTAAAGGTCGTAAAGAATCATAACACAAAAGATTATCGGCTTACAAGCTGACAAAATTTAGACTTTTTTTTCGCTTATTTCATCTAAGAGTAGTTCGTTTAGACCGTTTTCATCAAACTCGAGGAGGCAGTTCTCAAAATCTTCGCCTTCGATCTTCTCCATGACCCTAGCGTGAGCCCTTCTATATATAGACTCCGGGATCTTGTGGCCGGTCTCGCGGGCCTCCTCTGCCAAGCTCTGATCACTCTGTAGTGTATCGATCTTAGCCCAGATACAAAATTTAAATTTAGTCTCATCGTCTCTTTTAACCATAAAGAAATATTGATAATAATCGTCCTTGAAGTTTTCGTCGTGCGGTTTTAATCCTTCTTCTATCTGATATCCGAGATAATCCCAAACCATCTTCTACCCCCAGTAATATTCGCAACAGAGATGATTATACTAGGTTGTCTTTGATACAAGCAAGTAAGTAGAAAGTCTTGCAAATTATTTAGAACTCGGCCCCAATGGTTCTTTCCCGATGTCAGGGATCATCGACATCGCCCCATTTACTTTAGTAGGCCATGTCGGGCTGGTTGCGTATCCTTTCATGTTAAAAGGACCTGCGCTAGGGCCCCACATCCTATTGATGTAGCCAATATGGCCTGTGATAGCGTCGTCCCAGCTATAAAAAGCTTGCCAGGAACCGTTTCTTGGGTGCCCCGGAACCGTACCTGCGGTCATTCCATAGGCGTTGTAACCACCCGGCGTCGCGGCTCCAAGCCCTGATTCTACCCGTGCTATTGCCGGGGAAAGTCGGGGGTCTATCCCCTGCTTTCTGGCTTCCTTATAGAATACTTCTCCTCGTCCGGCCATCGGCGAGCCTCCGAGAAACTTATTAATATTATCGATCCATTGCTGATCATGTTCTGAGAACGAATCTTCTTCAGGAGCGTCCGGAACTCTCGCATCGCCTCTGGATGTCCCGATACCCATCTCGTTTCTATCCCTTGCCCTGGCTATCTCGACAGTTTTTTCTGTTTTCTCAGAGAAATCGGGTCCCATCGATGACTTCACTTTATGGCCGTTTATCAATCTACTACTGATTATAAGGGGGCTTCTTTCTGTAAGATCACTTGCTGAAACACTGGATATAAAGATGAGCTTAATGGTTGCTAGCGCAATCAGTGCCGCTCCTAGGATGTACGTTGTTCCCACCACAGAGCGGGTCGCCAGATATTTAGACTTCTGGATCCTCCGTTGCGCTCTGGTCAGCATTTTGTTACCATATTTATATTGTTTTTTGTTCATTCTAAAGATAGTCAAGCACTCTCCCACCTATTACTTGTATAGTTATCGAACAAAACACGCGAGTTCTTAAGATATCAAATTCTGAGCCCTTGTCAACCGATAGCGCCGATTTTTTTAATCCTAAAGTACAGGTTGATGGTCGGTTGCTTACATTGCTGAGCTTACCTCGTTAGATATCGAAATAAGATTTATTTTAAAACCTTGCTTGCCATCATATTTATTAGCGTTTACTTGATCTAATAAACAAAATAGTTTCAACACACTCAAAAGGACTATATATAGATTAATGGGAGCTGAGACCAAAGATGGGTACGAAACAACTAATATATCCAAACATTGACGCGGGTATCGTGCTCGATCCTTACCTGCACGATGCCAGCATCTTAGACATCGTTGCCAATTTCATCGACTCATCTATGACTATAAACTTTAAGACCAAAGATGGAGAACAATATAAACTGACTATCGACGGAATTAAACACATGACGCTCTCCGACATCCACAATTTACAGCGTCAGAACCTGGTCCTTGTCTTAAAGACATATTCAAGTGAAAACGAAGAAGATTATCTCGAACTTATCGAAGATCTTTCCGATTTTGGTCCAGATAATAGGGATGAGTTCCGTAAGCAGTTGGAAACGTTACGGAATGGTAGCGAGCGCCTTATAGAGATTATCCCTACAGTCGGCATCTATCTCGCCGCGATCTGCAAAGATTATAAATTTTACAGGATAACCAACTAAATCAAGGGTATTTACAAAAGATTAACGCTTTTTATTTTTCGGTCGTTTCCTCAAGCGACAGGGCGTCTAATCTCTTTATTCGGTCATATAAAGGCGGATGAGTCTTAAAAAGATTATTTATTTTGCTCTTATGTTCCAGAAGAGGATTAATAATATACATATGGGCTGTAGCCTTATTGGCTACTGCTAGTGGCTCTTCATCGTCTCCCAGCTTCTTTAAAGCGCTCGCAAGCCCCGGAGGATATCTGGTTAGCATCGCCCCGCTGGAATCGGCCAGATACTCTCGTTGGCGAGATACGGCCAAACGGATCGCTTGGGCAATGATCGGAGCTAAGATTGCCATTGCAAGGCCTACGATAATAAATAAAACGCCTTGATTTCCCCTACCTCCACCTCTTCGCCTTCCCCCGCCCCAAAAGAAGCTTCTAAGCATCCAATCGGATAAAAGGGCAACGATGCCGACTAAAACGACCGTCATGGACGCCATTCTAATGTCGTAGTTCTTTATATGGCTCATCTCGTGGGCGATAACACCCTCCAACTCCAGACGATCCATCTTTTCGATCAGTCCGGTCGTTACAGCAATTGCCCCATGTTTTGGATCTCTTCCCGTAGCAAAGGCGTTAGGGGCACTATCATCTATTACATACATCTTGGGAACAGGTATACCGGCAGCGATGGAGAGGCCTTCAATGGAATTATAAAGGTGAGGGTATTCCGACTTTTCCACTGGGCGCGCTTTGCTGATCGAGAGGACTATTCTGTCGCTATAATAGTAACTGGAAAAACTCATGGCGACGGCGATGACAACAGCTATCGCTACCCCTGCCGGCCCGAAAAAGGTAGCTTCTCCGAATATGTAACCGATAAGGACGACAACGGCAATAAATATTATTATGAGAAGCCAAGAGCGTCTCTTATTGGATGCGATCTGCTCATACATATTTTCTAGGAATTATGAAAGGCTCTAAGACTCCTTCGGGCTGCCACCTTCACCCGCAGTATCGGTGCCACCGGCAGAACCAAAATCAACATTGATCGGCTGCCTTGAGTTCTCTTCGGCTTCAAAATAATCGCGTTTGGTAAAACCGAACAAGCTCGCGATAACACTGTTGGGAAAGGTCTGAGTACCGGCGTTAAAGTTCATCACCGTATCATTATAGAACTGTCTGGCAAAAGCGATCTTGCTCTCTGTTCCCGACAGCTCTTCTTGGAGCATCATAAAATTCTGGTTTGCCTTTAGATCTGGGTAGTTCTCCGCCACTGCAAATAAAGACCGCAGCGTTCCCGTAAGCATATTCTCCGCCTCGGCCTGCTCACCTACAGCACCTGCTGATATCGCATTTGAGCGGGCCTGCGTGACTTCTTCAAAGAGCGTCTTCTCGTGAGTGGCATATCCCTTTACAGTCTCAACAAGATTGGGAATGAGGTCGTATCTTCGCCTCAGTTGGACATCAATCTGGGACCAAGCGTTATTTACCCTGGTTCTAAGGATCACCAACCGGTTGTATAAAAGGATCACTCCAACGACAATTAAAGCAAGGATGATAAGTACTACTGCGGTGCTCAAAAATTCCTCCTTTTGCAGGCGCCTTCTACTTATACAAGCAAGTAATTATACCTCAAGATTAAATCTTATTCCCCCACCTAAACTATGTCAAATGGAAAAAGAACCGTCTTCCTTGCCCTTTAACTAAACTTTTTTTTAGTTATTTCTACAGGATCTTCACGGGGGTTCCGACATCTACCATCTTAAATAGTGATTCGGCATCGCGAATGCTCATTCTGATGCACCCGTGAGACGCGGCGGTGCCAAGACTTCGATAATTGTAAGTGCCGTGGATGAATATCGATCCATAAACACCCATCGCCCTCGTCCCCAACGGATTGCCGGGTCCGGGTGGTATTGAAGGAGGCATAGTTAGCGCCCAATCACTACCGGGATTTCGCCAAGTGGGTCGTGGATCTTTTGAATATATCTTAAAGTTTCCCCTCGGTGTCGGCCAGCGCGGCTGTCCTACGGCGATCGGATAGACTTTCATCAGCCCGCCATTATTATAAAAGTAAAGTCGACGTTCCCACCTGTTTATGATTATCTTTCGTGAATCTACTATAAAACGCCACTCTTCGGAGACTGTTCTTCCTGCATAGTCGGTAGCTTCTACCCTTGCCAGATGCTCGCCATCGCTTAGAAGGCTTCCCAGGTACGATATCGACTTATCTCCGCTACCGACCTTCTCTATCGCCAGCGTACTGTCTATCGTCAGTTTCATCGATTTGATTCCGGACTCGCCCTCATCGAACTTTACTAAGATCTTTGGGGTAAGCGATCTTACAGTCACAGCATTTGCCGGACTAAGAGAGCTGATCGTCGGGGTCGTCTCATCTTTTATAACCGGCAACACAAGCGTCCTCAGATTTCCAACCGCGTCTTCTGAGGCAAGTTTTAATTCATTTTTATCACCAAGCCCTCTTAGGTCGATACTAAAATCGCCGTTACCATCGGCGCTTACCAGCCAAGTATTTTTATCATTTAACTTTGCCGATATAACCGCGTTCGGCTCGCTCTTCCCTTTAAGCACATAGTTCGATTCAGGGCTTACAACGTAATTATCTTCATTTTCCAAAGTAAGCGGTGGTGGTTCAGTGTCGACTGTAAAAGTCCAGTTATAACTTAGATTTCTATCGACCGCGATATTGTATGAAAGGTTTGCTTCCACGTTGTGATCGCCTTGGGCAAGTGGTTCTAGGGGAGTATAAGAAAAGCCGCTATCTGAGACGCTTATCTTGTCGGTGACATCTACTTCGTCGATCAGCACTTGAGCGTTTTTCAGGCTGACACCGGGAACGATCTGCCAAGCAGCTTTTATCGTCGGTAGATCATCGGAGATGACTGATGATTTTTCGGGGCTGAATGATACGAGCTTGCTAGCCGATGCATAGACGACTCCCCAGCTTCCCAAAAGAAGGAGAAAAATAAACGCCGCTGTTATGCTGATCTTCTTTGTTAAGGACATTCTAATTAATTTCCTTGCTAAATGATGTAGTAAGCGCTGATTTATGTCAAGACAAATCCGCTTGCCGCTCTGCTAAATGCTTCTTAGTGGGACAGTCATATTTTTACCCCACCGTTTCCATTGTAAACAGGCAGAGTTAAAGAGCACTCTCCGATAGGGAATTTTTAACTAGATATAACTATCGTCAGATATCGAAAATATATAAAGCGTCCCCAGATTGATTAGATCAACGACGCTCCGACGACCATAATAAATGTAAATAATATGACCGAACTGATGATGAAAAACATGCCGAGCGTCAAGATAATACCGGCTACTACCTGGCCGTTACTGGCCAAACCGGATGTCATTTTAACATTTTTGTACCAGAGATAGAAGGATAAAATAATAGCGATGATCTTGGTAAGATTATCAAAAGGAATGAAGGAGTTTTCACCACCTAAAGAAACTATTATTAAAGGCAAGATTCCAAGCAACCACGGATCCAGAGACCTTTTCACTGGCAGCTACTGCGGCAAGCTGCGATTGATTTTCGGCTCGAGTACCTACATGTACACTCCCCTCAAATAATCTTACTTTTCTTGTATCTGCACAATGCTAAGTCCTCTGGCTTTTTTTTGGATTTAAATTAAGTAGTCTTTTTATTAAAACAACAAGCCTGCTATAATTCTATTGCGGTACAGGCAGTCACCTTTCAAATGGCAGGAATTTAGTTATCGCTATACTAAAACCTAACGATTTGTCTGTACCGCTTATTAGTTAGCAAACACTTGACTCCTTTAATGGAAATAGAAAAGTAGGTTGGGTATCAAGTATTCAATCCCGTAAATTTAAAGAGAGAGCATCTAGCCAAGTAACACCATGCGGCGAGATTTCCTTATTAATAACCGCTTGCATGCTCCTTACGTATTGATATCTAACGCTTAACTTTTGACTCCCTCAAACCTGTTTTTTTTGCTTTAGTCTAGTAAAAAATTAAGAGAAAAAATAAGGGAGAGTAAGCTTTTCTGCTGCTAGTGAGTTTTTACGCCTTACGCCTAACGCCTAACGCCTAAACGTACAGCGTTACCATAAGGACGGCCAATAAAATCAGCGGATAGATGGCTGAGCGGTTGTAGAGCTTCATTGAAGTCTTTGGGGTGGGATCCTTGAAAAGGTTATAGGCCGGAACTAGAAGAACATAGGCGCCTATAACCGGAATGGATGCCATAAAGAGGGGTGGCAATTCGGTCGTCATTATTAATAATATACTTAAAGCAAAAGTGGCTAAAAGTGTACCGAAAACGATCTGTGCTGCTTTTTGCGGTCCCAAGACAACAGGGATAGTCTGAATTCCCAAGGGCTTATCCTCTTCCACATCGTTAAAGTCGTTGGGGATATTTCTCCCCCCTATCTCCCAGACAAAAGTCCAAACGATAAAGAGGGCTAGTGTTGCGTTTACCGGTCCTCCCACAGCAAACCATCCAGCAAGAGCGCCAAGCGTTACAGCGCTGGCGACCGCTAAGAATTTCAGATAAGATACCTCGCTTAGTTTCGAATATAATATTACGCAGACGGCGATGGCGATAAATATCGGCCAAAGATCAGTTCGCAGAAGGCTTATAAAATAGAGGCTGATAACCGAGAGTATCCCGGACCAGATGATCCCCATCCGCATACTGATAACGCCTTTAGCTACGGGGTGATGGATAAAAGTCGAGCCGATATCGAGTTCCTCCGCAGTATTTAAATATGCCATCCTCCGCCTGTCCAGATCGACATCTAAAAGATCGTTGAGCCCGATCAGCGCTCCGGTTCCGGTTAGACAAGCGACTACGCCTATTAATATAGTGGAGAACGTCGGCATATGGCCGAGGGCGAATATGGAAGCCAATCCGGCGTGGGCGACGACAAAGATAGCGACCGGCGCTCTCGACATTCCAAGAAGTGATCTGACGATCTCAACACGCCGTTCGGCGCCAACTTTTCTTTCAAGCGCTATCGCGTCATCTGTAATTTCAATTGAGTCTGATGTAGAGGTCTTATCCATTGCAGATAATATATCATAATAAAGGGTTTCTAAAAAAAGTGATCTATCGCCTTTCCTTGGCTTCTACCAAGGCATCGGCTATCATCTCAGCCGGCGGCCAACCCATAACACCGCTATCAGTCCGATAAATCCGGCATTGCAAGGAATAATCCGTATCATCCCTCCGCGAGGGGTCGACGTCTTCTTCATCGATCCTTATCGATGGCGAACCGATGAATTTAAGAGTTTTAGCGGTTTCATCGTCTTCTATATTTATCATGTCTATCGGTATGTCTATTTCCATATCCTTAAGTGTTTGCTGTAAGATTTCCGCTGCTTTATCGTAGTTCGGACAGCCCTCAAAATAATATAGCTCGACTTTCATGACCCCACCCCTTAAGAGAGCTTAAAAAAGCTTTTTTTATTATACCCACCTTTAAATAATAACCACAATTTGATTTAACATTATAGCAGTATATAGGCATCGCCTGATTGACATCTAATCCCTGGGTTGATAAACTAAAGTTTGCTTTTGCGGATCAAATCGTACTCTACTAATCACTTGATGATCAGATTTATTTACTAACTTTATTTTTGAACAAGGAGGTGAAAAAAATGAAAAGATTTATGATAGTTTTTATGCTTGCGTTTGCGGCGCTCTTGGTGCTTTCGGTTTATCCGGTTTTTGCGACTTCTCATACGGTGGGAGTAAGCGTTACGGTAGAAGCTAAGAATATCGCTATCAGTGTTGATGAGAACGCCTATAACTACGGGCCTCTGGCTTTAAGCGAGACTACTGAAACGACAACGACATTTAATGTTAAAAATGAAGGAAACGTTAACATGGATCTCTATGTCATGGGATCACATACGACTGAACCCAACAGCAACGTTGAGAAATGGCATCTTGCTGACGGCAATAATTATACTTACGAAAATTTAAACGTATATAAGCATGAGTGGAAAGCGCCCGCAGGATTAAATCAGTACGCGGACATGACGCTTGGTAACTCAATCGTAGGTGCAGTTGCTCCACTTGACATTAAAGGCTTAAAGTTTCAGATCAGTATGCCGGCAAGTGTAGATAGTTTTTTACAGCAAAATGCGCAAGTTACATTTACGGCTTTAGAAGGTCTGTAACGTATTTGCCGATATCCTGATAAAATAAAGGACTGAATCGAATAAATCGAGTCAGTCTTATTAAGTAATGCGGTTAAGGTTGCTATGAAGAAGATAATTATATTTATTCTAGCGATAGTGGCGGTGCTAATTACCGCTATAGCTAGTGCTGCTCAAACAGATCTTTTAGTCGATCCACAGGGCGAAAGATTCTCTTCTGTCTCAACAACAGAGTTCGCACCCGATGAGGTAGTTGTTGAGTTTACCGACGATGCAACAGAAAAAGAGAGCGATGATATTATCTCAGATAATAATGGCAAGAAGGGTTATGAAAGCCGGTATAAAAGAATAAAGATCGTAAAGATGCCGCCTGGAAAGACATTCGAAGAATACGAAAATGAACTTGAGCTCGACTCTAAAGTAAAAGATGTAAGGCGCAACTATATTCTAAGAGCTGATTTTATACCAAACGACCCCGTCTACTCATTCCAATGGCATTTTGATAACCCTGCTTTCGGTGGCATACATATGCCGGAGGCTTGGGAAAAAAGTACCGGCCAAGGGGTAATTGTGGCGGTTCTAGATACAGGCGTTTCTTATGAAAATTATTCGGCCAATAGAATTACTTATGGTTTAGCCCCGGATTTAGCTAACACGACTTTTGTCCCCGGGTATGATTTCATTAACCTCGACGACCATCCAAATGACGATGACGGACATGGAACCCACGTAACCGGTACGATCGCCCAAAGTACAAATGATAACTATGGGGTTGCCGGTATCGCTTATAACGCCTCTATCATGCCGGTAAAAGTTCTTGGACCTGATGGAGGAACAACTACTCAGGTAGCTGATGGAATTCGATTTGCCGCAGACAACGGCGCCAAGGTAATCAATATGAGCCTCGGCGGCGGAGGCGCAGACCCATACCTCGAAGCTTCGTTACAATATGCATACGAAAGCAGTGTAACTATTATCGCGTCTTCAGGGAACGATAGTGCTGAGCAAGTTGGTTATCCGGCCGCATACGATGATTATGTGATAGCAGTAGGCGCAACCACATATAATGAGCAAAGAGCTTGGTATTCTAATGGTGGCGCAAGTCTGGACATCGTCGCTCCCGGAGGTGACACTAGAACAGGCCAGGACTTAAATGGCGATGGCTATGTGGATGGCGTGCTTCAAGAGACTTTTGCCAGTAGGCCCCCTTATAGGGACTTTACAGACTTCGGATGGTGGTTCTACCAAGGGACATCGATGGCCGCGCCACACGTCAGCGGAGTCGCCGCTCTGATACTGGCGAGCAATCCAAGTTTTACGCCCGACCAGGTAAGAAACTCTCTACAATCCAGCGCCGATGACCTCTACCTGGGCAACGAGCCGGACGGCTGGGATAGCGACTTCGGTTGGGGTCTTTTAAACGCTGATGCCGCGCTTCCCTCCGTATCTATCAGTATTACTACCGATGGCCAAGTAGCATTTGGTACGCTCGATCTAAATGTTACAACTTCGACTGCTCCTGGAGATCATGAGATCATTAGCATAGACGCCGGGACGGCAACGCTCTCGGTTAGTTCTACTAATTTTTCCGACGGATCAAACAATTGGACTCTGGCAAGTGCTACTGATGCAGATCAAGTAATACTGGAGTTTTCAAGAGATAATAATGCGTGGAGTACATTCCTGCAACCAAATGCCTATTATCTTCTTGCAGCCGATGTCTCTCAAAATGACACAGAGTCACTTTATCTTAGACTTACGATGCCTACTAGTTCCTTATCTGCCAGTGAGTACAGCTCCAACATCACAATACTTGCTACGTTACCGTAAAAAAATATTCTACTTGTCTATTATTGGAAGATGGCTTATAAAAGTATTTAAGATGAAGCGATTGATAACTACAATACTGATAGCACTTGCTTTCTTATTCATATTAGCTATTCCCGCGTTTGGAAAACTTGGCGTTGGTATAAATGTCGGCAGAATTGAAGTCAATGAGCCCCTGCTTGCTGGAGGATCGTATGATATCTCCAAGATGTCGGTCATCAATACCGGTGATGAGACTTCTGATTACACATTAGATATTAGTTTTCTTGAAGGACAAGACGAATTGAAGCCGGAAAAGAGCTGGTTTCGTTTTAAGCCTAAAGAATTCGAGCTGGAGCCCGGTGAGTCTAAGAGCGTAGACATCAATATATTGCTCCCTTTAAGTGCTGAAGCGGGCAACTACTTTGCCCTCGTAGAAGCCAAGCCAGTTTCGGACGATCAGGGTCTGTCAATAGGTGTTGCAGCTGCCGCTAGATTCAGCTTCTCTGTAGAATCATCGACGCTTTTCTGGTCTATATATAATAGGATCGCGTCATTATTTACCGACTATTCCCCCTACTCCTACATCTTGGTCGGTCTAGTACTCGTTATTATCATCTGGCTGATACTTAGGCGTTATCTCTCATTTGGAGTCAAGCTCGAGAAAAAAAAGTAAGAAAGAGTAATTCGTTTTAGCCATTTCTTCGATTTCAAAAGATCAAACAGGATAGTATTTTGTTTTATTAAGTTAGCAAGCCATAGCTAACTTAATATGGATTTAACTTCGTTTTATCATTCCTTGAGAACCCCTACCCTTTACTGCCTAACGACTTTAAAAACGCTGTATTAACTAAAACCTCAATTTAGCTCGTTAGCTGCACTAAATCTCTTGACACGGACAATTTTTGAGAGTATTTTTGCTTGATGTATATAAAGAAAGTCAGGTAATGGACAAAGAAGTATATAAGGGTTCGGCAGACGAAGTCCTAGAGCTTTTTAATACTTCCCTACAAGGCCTGACAACCGAAGAAGCTACAAAACGTTTTCAAGAGTACGGGGCTAACTCGCTGACTGAAGTCAAAAAGAAGCCCATGATCTATCGCTTTCTCGGTAACTTCATCCACCTTTTTGCCATCCTCCTTTGGATCGGCGGTATCTTAGCTTTCATTGGCGGTACGCCCGAGCTCGGTTGGGCGATATTCGCTGTCATCGTGATCAACGCTCTTTTTAGTTTCTGGCAGGAGTTTAAAGCTGAAAAAGCGACTGAAGCTTTAAAAAAAATGCTCCCTTCTTATGCCAAGGTCGTAAGAGACGGAGAACAGACACAGATCCTCGCTGAAGAGCTCATCCCCGGAGACCTTGTACTCTTGGAAGAAGGCGATAATATATCCGCCGACTGCCGAGTTGTCCAGCAATTCGGAATGCGTGTTAACAATTCTATTCTCACAGGAGAGTCGGAGCCGGTAAGAAGAAGCGCTGATGCCTTCGTCGAAGACGTTCCTATCACCGAGCTACCCAATATGATATTCGCCGGGACTTCCGTATCTTCTGGAAACGGAAAGGCCATTGTCATTACTACGGCGATGAAAACTCAGTTTGGCAAGATAGCGACCATGGCACAAGCGGTTGAAGAAGATAAGAGCCCACTACAGATCCAGATGGAGAAAGTAACCAGATTAGTAGCGGGGCTAGCCCTTAGTCTTGGTGTAATATTCTTTCTCATCGGTCGCTACGTAGTGGGTTTCGGCCTGACCGAATCCTTTCTCTTTTCGGTCGGTATAATCGTCGCTAACGTGCCGGAAGGCCTGCTTCCGACGATAACATTGTCGCTGGCAATGGGTGTCCAGCGAATGGCGGGAAGAAACGCCATTGTAAAGAAATTATCTTCAGTTGAGACCTTAGGTTCGACAACGGTAATATGCACCGACAAGACAGGAACGCTGACCCAAAACGAGATGACCGTACGCGAGATCTGGATAAGTGGCGACAACGTCAAAGTCACCGGCGCTGGCTATGAACCGGTAGGTAAATTTATGATGGACGACGAACCGCTCCCCGGATCGCACCTGAACCTATTAAAACAATTAAGCCGGACTGCTTCGTTTTGTAATAATTCACGACTACTTCCCCCCTCGGAAGAATCCGAGCTATGGAAAATACTTGGTGATCCGACGGAAGCTGCTCTTCTGGTCGCGGCTAAAAAAAGCGGTTTTGAATATGACGAAGAGATGCAAAAGTTTGCCAGATACTCTGAGCTTCCTTTTGATTCCAAGAGAAAGAGGATGACCACCATCCACTTTACCGAAACCGGAGAGATGGGCCACGTTAAGGGGGCCCCAAAAGAAGTTCTGGAACTATGTAAAAATATCGTTACTCATGAAGGGGTGCGGCCGCTGACGGATGAAGATAGAGCAACCATCATGGGCCAAAATGATGAGTACGCTCGAATGGCGCTTAGAGTCCTTGCCATGGCCTACCGGGAACTGGACGACGATGTCGATAAAGGTGAACCTGACTCAGTCGAGAAAGATCTAACTTTCATAGGGTTGATGGCAATGATGGATCCTCCAAGAGAAGAAGTCAATGATGCTGTTATTGAGTGCAAGCGAGCCGGCATCAGAATAATCATGATAACCGGAGACTATGGCCTAACTGCAGAATCTATTGCCAGAAGAATCAATATAGTCGGTAAAGACGTCCGTATCATTACCGGCGTCGAGCTCGATAATATGGATGATAAAGAACTAGGTGAAGCACTATATAGTTCGGCCGAGGTGATCTTTGCCAGAGTCGCTCCCGAGCATAAGATGAGAGTCGTAACTGTCCTAAAAGATCACGGTGAAGTGGTCGCTGTAACCGGGGACGGAGTAAATGACGCCCCCGCCCTGAAGAAAGCCGATATCGGCGTAGCGATGGGGATAGCCGGAACAGACGTAGCAAAAGAGGCATCTGAGATGATACTTACAGATGACAACTTTGCTTCAATCGTCCACGCTATCGAGGAAGGCCGGGCCGTCTTTGATAATATTAGAAAATTTGTTACTTATATTTTCGCTTCTAACATCCCTCAAATAGTGCCCTTTATAGCGATGGCGCTTTTCGGGATACCGCTTCCCCTTACCGTCATCCAGATCCTGGCGGTGGACTTAGGAACGGATATCCTGCCAGCATTAGCACTAGGTACCGAACTACCTGAACCGGACGTGATGGACCGGCCGCCAAGATCAAAAAATGAACGCCTTCTTAACTGGCGTGTCTTAACAAGGGCTTATTTATTTCTTGGACCTATAGAGGCTGCCGCGGGAATGGCCGGTTACTTTTTGATGTTCTTTAATAACGGCTTCACTTTGAACGATATCCTTGCTCTCGGAGCAAAGGGACCGGGTGCCTGGGAAGGCAATCTTATCTATATAAAAGCAACTACTATGACATTTGTGGGTATCGTTACAACACAGATCGGTAACGGCTTTGCCGTTAGAACGGAGAAGTCGTCAGTATTTCCAGTACTCTTTAGAAATAAGCTGTACTTAGTCGGAATAGTTTTCGAAGTCGTACTAACGATCATATTAGTATACGTATCACCGTTTAAAGAATGGGTGGGATTTGCGCCCATATCACTAACTGATTGGCTATTTTTGCTCGCGTGGACACCGATCATCTTGCTTGCAGATGAGACGAGAAAGTTTATAGTAAGAAGATATACGGCTAGAAAGACGGCTACAGCGGAGGAGTAGAGGATGAAAGTCATAGTTGTCGGAGGGGGCAAAGTAGGCTCCTATTTGGCCGGGTCACTGATCGAAGATGGCCATACGGTCACAGTTCTTGAAAAGAGAAAAGATATCTGCGCCAAGCTCGAGAAAGAGATCGATTCAGAGCAGGTATTTCGAGGCGACGGTTGCGACCCACTAGTACTGGAAGAGATCAACGCGACCTCGGCTGACCTTCTGGTTGCCGTCACAGGTGATGACGAAGATAATTTAGTCGTCTCCCAGCAAGCAAAGCAAAACTTAAAGATCCCAAAAGTCATAGCGAGGGTTAATAATCCCAGAAACCAGTGGCTCTTCGATCGGCAATTCGGAGTCGATGTCGCCGTCAGTGCGGTCCATATAATCTCAAAGGTCATACAGGAAGAGGCATCCCTTGGTGATATCGTAACCCTCTTAAAACTTGAAAAGGGCCAGGTATCCCTAGTCGAGCTTATTCTTTCACCTGAAGCAAATAGCGTCGGTAAGATGATCAAAGCGTTAAACGTTCCACAGGAAGCCGTGCTTGTAGCAATAGTTAGGGAGGAAAAGATCTCCATCCCCCACGGAGATACATTCCTTCAAGCCGGCGATAAGGTCCTTGCGCTTACCAACATAAAGGATGAGCAGGCGTTAAAAGACTGTCTGGGAATCTAACTTTAACCGGCCTCGCTTAGAAGCGGCATCCTGTCGTGAGGGATGTTTGCCATAAATTCTTTGTCAGCCTTCTCGGTAATCATGTATACGACTTCGCGGCCATCCCTTTCCACTAGCAGGCCTTTGATCCCGTTTTTTATATCGAACCACACCTTTTTCTCGTAGCCTCTTCTTGCCAGTATAATGACTTCCGTTGGATGCAAATATTTCCACTTATTCTCGATTACCGACTCGATCCTCGCCCAACCTGTTTTAGGCAGTTTGATATTTTTGTCCCGGTTCCCCCAGTCAAATAGCTTGATGCCGCTTTCAACGATTATCGGAAGCACAGGGCGTTTCTGCCAGAAGTAGGAACGGACTTCGCCATCTCTTTTAAATTCATTTATCTCATCACTTGTATAAAAATCACTGAGCTCGTCCTTTTTTATGTCTGAATATGAAAATCCGATGCCGCCGCACACTTTTACTCACTCCCGCTGGTCGTTCGTAATTGTAAATACTAAATATCAGATTGTAAATCAATCATATTTTGATCGCCTAAAAAATTGATACCCGAACAAAGAGTCAAAAAACAAATGTTGCCGGCAGAGGATTCTCTGCATCGTAATGACGGGTGGCATAAGAGCGTTTTAGTTCCGTGAATTTAAAATTTAATATTTACAATCGACAGGTTTATCGTCGTTACGAGGAGTCCTTTTCTTGGACGACGTCGTAATCTCTGGCAATTCGAGAAGCGAACTTTGCTTCGAGTTACTTACCTGATCATAAAGAGCCGTATTCGGGCATTTTCGAGTTTATAGACTCCAGCAAAGTTGTCTATACCGTTGCCATCAAAGTCACCGCTTAGTATTTTAGTGCGATTCCAGTCCCAGGCACCGCTTGCAGAAGCATACCAGGCTCCCTGTGATGCAAATCTAGATGAGCCATTAGATAAGAAGACGAAGACCGCAACCTTGGAGCTACCATACCCATAGAAGATAGCTATATCTTCATCTCCGTCACCGTTATAGTCTCCGCTTAAGAACTTAGAGCCTTTCCAGTCCCAGTTACCGGCCCCCGCCTGCCACCAAGCAGAAGGACTTCTAAAAGAGTTTCCGGTAGATCTAAGTACGAAAGCTCTTACGTCTCTTTGTATCTTGTAACCGTAGAGGATGGAAAGATCGTCTTTGCCATCACCGTTATAGTCACCGACACTGAGCTTAGATCCGTTCCAGTCCCAGTTACCGGCTCCCGCCTGCCACCAAACCGCGGGACTCCTAAAAGAGTTACCGGTTGATCTAAGGACAAAGGCTTTTACATCTCTTTGTGTCTTGTAACCATAGAGGATCACTAGATCATCTTTGCCGTCGCCGTTAAAGTCGCCGACATCTAGTTTTGATCCGTTCCAATCCCAGTTACCGGCTCCCGCCTGCCACCAGACAGAAGGACTCCTAAAAGAGCTACCTGTCGATCTAAGCACAAAGGCTTTTACGTCTCTTTGTGTCTTGTAGCCGTAGAGCACGGAAAGATCGTCTTTGCCGTCACCGTTAAAATCGCCGCTTACCAGTTTTGATCCGTTCCAGTCCCAGTTACCGGCTCCCGCTTGCCACCAGGGAGCTGGAGCTGCAAATGTACCATCGCTCTTTCCTTTGGCTACAAGTACCCTTACATCTCTTTGCGTTTTATAACCATACATGAAGGCGATATCGTCTCTTCCATCACCATTATAATCGCCCCTGGTTACTTTAGAGGCATCAAAACTCCAATTGTTAGAACCTGAGTCCCAGGAATTTATTACGCCCAGTTTGTCATCGTAGACTTTAACCTCTACCGGGCCAAAGACGTTGTTGTTCTCATCAGATTCATTTACTCTTTGGTTGTTGTCAGCAATGGCAAAAAGGTAATGGGTACCGGTTGCCTGTAAATTGGTCAAGTTAAAGCGTACGATCGTTATCTCACCGATGTCGAGCTTAGGGATGAGTATGCTGTTTGGTGTCGCATCCCCCACCGATGGCGCAGTTGTCGAAAATTGGTCGAATAGATCCACGCTAAAATATGTGTTTTGTGGTATGTGATTTAAACCCGTGTTCTTGATCGTTACATCAACACTTAGTGAACCGCCTTTTACCACGTTTGGTTCTAGCGGATTTATACTCAGAATCTCGACTTCGGGTTTTCCGATAAAGATATTAGACGGGCCAAATATATTATTGTTCTCACTCGACTCTTGGATAAGTTGTTTTGTATCGATTACGCCAAACAGATAGCGATCTCCCGCCCCCTGCCAGATCATCTGAAATGAGACCGTAGTCTGTGCCCCGGCGGCCAGACCGCTAACGATAGAATATAGGCTTCCGGTATCACCTATTGAAGGCGTAGTATTTACCGGGCTGTCAAAGAGATCAAGATCAAAAGAGCCTGCTCCACCGATCCCTTGATTCTTAACAACGACATCAACAGTAACAGTATCCCCTATCGACGGATTAAATTCCGACGGAGTAATACTGAGAATCGTAAGGTCTACTAAGAAAGGTTTTATGAGTATTCCTGCGGGACCAAAGGTATTGTTGCTCTCATCTGACTCGTTTACTTCATCGTCAGTATCGATCCCTCCCCATATATCGTGGACTTCACCTGTTTGATAGGGCCAGCTGATACCGGTAAATTCTATTACCTTACTCTCACCCATACCAAGCGTTGAGACTCTTAGCGTCCCCAGATCTCCCCTAGTCCCCGGTACCGGTGTCAGGGGGACGACAGGATTATCGAACAGATCCACCATAAAGCCGGCCGATGACGTAGACCCTTCGTTTTTTATCTCAACCGAGATCGTAATCGTCTCTCCAAAAGATGGATTTGGGTTTGATGCTGATATGTTTGTAATAAAAAGATCCGGCTGACGAAGAACGGATACGCTAAATTCAAGCGCTGTCGACGTCGTCCAAAAAGTCAGTACGACTAAGACCGCTAAAATAATACTTATCGCTATCAAAATGGTTATGCGACTTTGATTTTTTAAATTTTCGACCATTTCTTTTCCACGCCATCACGCATTTAGCAATCAATATATTTTTTGACACTTAAATAGGGTTTTTGCGGAGTCGATAGTAGTGTGATCTTTACTAAAGTTACATAGTTTATAATAGGCATGAATATCGGCAAAACCGCAGCTATTTAGTTAAGTGCTTACTCGCTATTCTAACACGGTAAATGATAAAATAATAGATGAAGAGTGCTCGTTTCGCCTAAAGTGAAACGTCTAAAGTCTATCGAGAAAAACTAGGTATTTAATGAGGGCTTTCCTTATTCGTTATCTTGTTTGATACTTATTGCCAATTTCGACTTTTAAAAAACTCTTGACGGTGAACGTTCGTTCACTTATGCTAGGCATCATGGATAGTAAACTTAAAATACGCCTTGATATGGCGGGAGATTTTTACCGGGAAAACAACAGGATGCCCAGCTTCTCCGAACTTGGGTCGCTGTGGGATCTGAAGTCGAAAAACGCCGTATCCAAGGTTGTAGAAAATCTGGTTAGACTCGGCGCCCTAAAAAAAGATGTAAGAGGCAGGCTCCTCCCCGGTACCCTAGCCCAGCCGCTTAAAGTGCTGGGGACTGTTGAGGCCGGTTTTCCCAGCCCGGCATAGGAAGAGCTGATCGACACGATGTCGCTGGATGAATTTTTGATCGGCAACCAGCAAGCGACTTTCATGTTAAAAGTCTCCGGTGATTCCATGAAAGACGCCGGCATCCTCCCCGGCGATCTGGTG
>Ga0255058_10000181_pt1 | contig 37178 bp, 30 predicted proteins | sample Cases_109_9_MG_FD_188637 | JGI IMG/M metagenome (GOLD analysis project Ga0255058, IMG submission 188637) | Seawater microbial communities from Amundsen Gulf, Northwest Territories, Canada - Cases_109_9 | ecosystem: Environmental > Aquatic > Marine > Gulf | place: Canada: Northwest Territories...
CTGGGTGTATCAGGATCGACGTTCCAATAACGATTGGTATTTACACGGCATTTTCGGTTAGTCCGAATGCATGAAACCTATGCCGAACTGCATGCCCTCAGCAATTTCACTTTCTTAAGGGGCGCATCGCATCCCGAAGAACTCGTCGAGTCGGCCGCAGAACTCGGCTATAGCGCGCTGGCTATTACTGACGAGTGCTCTGTCTCAGGGATTGTAAGAGCACATATGGTGGCGAAGAATTGTGAGCTCAAAAAACTCATCATTGGTTCGGAGTTCCGGCTTGATACCGGGCTAAAGCTTGTTGCTCTTGCACAGAACCGTGCCGGCTATGCCCGCCTGTGTCGTCTCATCAGCGATGGCAGGCGAGCGGCAGAGAAGGGCAGTTACAAACTGACAGCCGATGCATTTAGCGACGGCCTGCCCGATTGCCTGCTGCTATGGATTCCTGACAGCTCATTGCAAGCGGAACACCGTTGGATATGCGATGCCTTTCGTGAGCGCTTGTGGATTGCCGTGGAATTGCTCGCAGATGGCCTGGAGCATCAACGCCTGGATCGCTTGCAAGGCTTAAGTCGCACACTGGGCCTGCCACTCGTCGCCAGCGGCGATGTGCATATGCACCGCCGCTCGCGCCGGATATTGCAGGACACGATCACGGCGATACGGGAAAAAGTGACGGTCGACAGGGCAGGCTTCGCCCTGTACCCGAATGGCGAACGATACCTTCGTTCTCCTGAATTAATCGCTTCGACTTATCCTGCAGAACTCATTGAGGAGACACTGCATATCGCAGGCCTGACAGACTTCTCGCTCGATGAAATCTGTTATGAATATCCGCATGAGCTGGTTCCCGACGGAGAAACGCCAACAAGTTTTTTGCGACAACTGACGGAGCAGGGCATGCAAAGGCGCTGGCCTGATGGCGCCCCGCAGAAAGTCGTGGAACTCGTAGAGCATGAACTCGAACTCGTTGCCGATCTTAGCTACGAGCCCTTCTTCCTGACCGTGTATGACATCGTGGCCTTTGCGAGGGCGCAGGGAATTCTGTGTCAGGGGCGCGGTTCTGCCGCGAATTCGGCGGTTTGTTTTTGTTTAGGCATTACCGAGGTCGATCCCGGGCGCATGGCGACGCTCGTCGAGCGTTTCATCTCCAAAGAGCGCAATGAACCACCGGACATCGATGTCGATTTCGAGCACGAACGCCGCGAAGAGGTCATTCAATACATCTATGAAAAATATGGACGTGAGCGGGCGGCGCTCGCCGCGACGGTTGTAACGTACCGGCCGCGAAGTGCACTACGGGATGTCGGCAAGGCGCTGGGCTTAAGCGGTCTCCAAGTCGACAAACTCGCTCGTTCCATGCAGTGGTGGGACGGCCAGCAGGTCGATGATAGCCGGGTGCTGGAGGCGGGTCTCGATCCCGAGAGCCCGGTTATCAAACGCCTGCTCTACCTGGTGCGGGAGCTCATCGGTTTTCCACGACATCTGTCACAACACGTCGGCGGCTTCGTCATCTCCAATGGGCCGTTATCGGAACTGGTGCCTGTCGAGAATGCGACGATGGAGGATCGCACCGTCATTCAATGGGAGAAAAACGATCTCGAGGACTTAGGCCTTCTGAAAGTCGACGTGTTGGGCCTCGGCATGCTGACGGCGATTCGGCGAAGCTTCGATCTAATCAGGGAATACGACGGCAGGGAGTATTCGTTGTCAACGGTGCCGGCGGAAGACCCGACGGTGTATGACATGATCTGCGACGGCGACACGATGGGCGTGTTTCAAATCGAGTCTCGCGCACAGATGGCGATGTTGCCGCGTTTAAAACCACGTTGTTATTACGACCTCGTCATCGAGGTGGCGATTATTCGCCCGGGCCCGATACAGGGAGACATGGTGCATCCCTATCTTCGCAGGCGCTCGGGAGAGGAGGTCGTCGAATATCCCAGCGATGACGTCAAGGAAGTACTGCAGCGCACACTCGGCGTGCCGATTTTTCAGGAACAGGTGATGCAACTGGCTGTCGTTGCCGCCGGATTTACGCCGGGTGAGGCGGACCGGCTGCGTCGCGCGATGGCGGCCTGGAAACGTCGTGGGGGCTTAAGTCCATTCAAGGAAAAACTCATCAACGGTATGCGGGAGCGGGGCTATTCAGAGGACTTTGCCCGGCAGATATTCAAGCAGATAAAAGGCTTTGGCGAATACGGTTTTCCCGAGTCCCATTCGGCCAGTTTCGCATTGCTGGTCTATGTTTCGTGCTGGCTCAAATGTCATGAGCCGGCGGCGTTTACGGCTGCACTGATCAACAGTCAGCCGATGGGCTTTTATTCGGCATCGCAGCTGACACAGGATGTTCGGCGCCATGGCGTCGAAGTGCGGGCCGTGGATATCAACACAAGCGATTGGGACTGTACATTGGAGAGAACGGAAGGCGGCCTGCCGGCATTGCGCCTGGGGCTGCGGCAGGTCAAAGGCCTGCCCGAAATGGCCGGCAGGACGATCGTCGAGGCGCGCTCAGCCGGCCGGTATCGGAGCATTCAACAACTCCTGGGGCGCAGCGCATTGAATCGCAGGGAGTTGAGTGCATTAGCCGCCGCAGGCGCGCTTAAGTCGCTGGAGGGGCACAGGCACCGGGCGCGCTGGGCTGTTGCCGGTGTCGAAAAACCAACGGCCCTCATCCCATCGATGGAGCGCTATGAAGGCGTTCCGATGCTAAGGCGCCCGACTGAGGGGCAGAATGTCGTCGCCGACTACAAACACCTTGGGTTGACGCTGGAGCGTCATCCCATGGAGCTTATCCGAGGACACCTGGATCCGTTTAAGTATGTTTCGTCCGGCGAGCTACCGGGTATGTCCACCGGTAGTCGGGTAAAAGTGGCCGGGCTCGTGATCACCAAACAGCGGCCTGGAACCGCCAGTGGCGTTACCTTCGTCACGCTCGAAGACGAATCGGGCTGCACCAACCTGATCGTGTGGAAAAAGATCGCCGATGACCAGCGCGGGGTACTTTTAAACGCACGCTTGATGGGGGTGGAAGGGGAATTGCAGATCGAGGGAAAAGTAATTCACGTCATCGCCAGGAGGCTGATCGATCACAGTGCATTGTTGGGAGAGTTACTCGTGCCGTCGAGGAACTTCCGTTAGCGACAAACAGACTAGGAGCATCATTCTCGGTAGAATTCAGGCTTTACGACCACGCCGGAGAAAGTATGTCGTTCTTGGGGGAACTCCGCAGACGGAGCGTCTTCAAGGTAGGCGCAGCCTACCTTGTGATGGCCTGGGTATTGGTTCAAATAGCCGACATTGTCCTTCCCACGTTCAGTGCCCCGGAATGGATTCTTCAAACAATCACCTTTCTTCTGATCTTAGGATTCCCCGTCGCCGTCTTCCTGGCTTGGGCGTACGAGATGACGCCCCAAGGCATCAAGAAAACCCAGGACGTACCTTTAGAGAAAAGCGCTACTAGCCTCACGGGGCAGAGACTCAACTACGCGATCATTGCGGCGCTTGCCACAGCACTAGTCATAGTTATTCTCAACAACTATGTGCTGACGGATTCGGATCCGCTGGAAGGACTGGTCGATGTATCACACCCGGTACCGGGTTTTTCCAATCGTGCGGCGATCGCTGTGTTGCCGTTCGTCAACCTATCTGTGGACCCAGCCCAGGATTACTTTTCCGACGGGATTACAGAAGACATTATCACTGGCCTGCAGTCATTCGGAGGGTTTCCCATAATCTCCCGAACCTCGACGTTTTCATTTAAAGGAAACGCCCCGGATGTCCGTGAGATCGCCAAAACGTTGGGCGCTGGCTATGTTCTTGAGGGGAGCGTTCGCAAAGTGGAAAACCGGGTTCGCATCAACGCTCAGCTTATCGACGCGAACGGCAGGCACATCTGGGCCGAACTTTATGACAGAGACCTTCATGACATTTTTGCCGTACAAGACGAGATCAAGCTTCAAATCATTGGCGCCATAGAGCCGGAGCTTCTCACGGCAGAGATGGACCAGGCAGCGCTTGTCCGAACCGAAGACATGGAGGCTTGGGATTACTACCTGCAAAGCTCAGCTCTCGCGCCAGCTTTCGGCGGATACGCAGATCGACAGGGCCGATTGGTGAGCATCGAAAGCATGGAGCAGGCTATGGAATTGGCGCAAAAGGCAGTTGAGTTAGATTCTGCATTTGCCGATGCCTATACACTACTTGGACACGTTAGTACTACGTACGCAAGATCGCTGCGTGGCCAGGTAGGCGACGATATTGCTGACAAAGCCCTGCAGGATGGGTTTGAGTATACGCGCCGCGGCCGTGAGTTGAGTCCCTTCAGTGCGACGACGTGCTCTTGCTATGTATGGTTCCTCTCTGGAGGCGGGGCCGCCGAATACCTTGACCTGGATGCGGCTCTCGAGATTCAGGAAGATGCCGTTCGTCTGAACCCGGCCAACGCTATTGCACGTGCCGTGCTTGGGTTCGTCTATCTGGTTCACGGGAGGTATGACGAGGCGCTGCTGGAGGCCCAGGTCGCGAAGCGGCTTAGCCCCAGGGACGTGGCCCTTTCATACTTTTTCTACGTGGAAGCAGCTGCTGAATTGGGCCTGGGAAATTGGGAGTCGGCCGTTGATTTAGCGCGAAGCGCTATTAGACTAACGCCCCTGAACTTCGATGGACATGCCTTACGCATCGCAGCTCTTTATGCGTTGGGTGACGCGGAGGCTGCCGCTTCTGCAGCGGAACTACTTGAGGAGTCTATACCCGATTTCACAGTGCGAATGATCACGGACGGGCCAATCCCCGCATCGTTGGTACCTAGCGTGTCTCCCCTCCTAAACATGCAAGAGAAGCCAAGATATCGGCAAGCGGTGGCGGCGATTCTTGAGGACCTGGAGTGATTTAGTACAAGCGCCGGCGTGACTAGTCGTCCTCGTTGAGATCGATATTGAAGGTATCACCGATTCCCTGTGTATTCTCTTTCTGTTCCTGAAGTTCTTCAAGGCGGCGACGAATTTCCTTCTTCTTGTGTGCGTCATCACCTTGTGATGCTTCTATCTCGGCAACGAGTTCTTCGACGTTAATTTCAACAGAGACATCGCCGACATTGTCCGAGTTTGCCGTCTCTGGCAAAACAACAGTCTCTTCTGGAATCTCTTCCAGAAGTTCTTTCGAAAACTCTTCGTCCTCGTCGACTTCTAGCTCATCTGCTTTGTCCGGGTCACCCATTTCTGTGTGCATCATCACAAGCCCCAATTAGAAATCAGTCTAAGTCGTTAGCGTCGTGCACAAATCAATTGCCATTGATCTCGTATATACGCCGAAAATTTCAGACGTGCAAGAGAGTGATTCGCACTTTTTCGAGCAGGTCGAAAAAGAGCCGCAATGTAGGCCTTATGCGGGCTTCAGCTAGCTGATGAGGTTGTTGATCTCGAAGATCGGCAGGAGGATGGCGAGCACGATCAGCAGCACAATCGCCGCCATGACGATGACCAGAAGTGGCTGCATGATACCGAGCAAAGTGGCGATCAGGCCGTCGACCTCACGTTCCTGATTCGTCGCGGCGCGGGCGAGCATCTCCTCCAGACGTCCGCTTGCCTCGCCGCTGGAGATGAGATGTGTGGTCATCGGTGGAAACTGCTTGCTGGCTGCAAGTGACTTGCTGATCATCGCGCCTTCACGTATTCGTAGTGATGCCTCTTCGACCGCTTCGCGCATTGGTACATTGACGACGACCTGGGCGGCAATGCGCAGAGACTCGAGTATGGGAACGCCGCTGCCTGCCAGGATGCTCAATGTCTGTGTGAACCTTGCGGTATTGATACCACGCGTCAGCTTTCTAACGATTGGCACGCGAAGAAGGAACGCGTGGTACTTTCTCTTCGGCCCATCCTTTCTCAATAGGCGTCGTATTCCAATGACGACGGCGACGATGAAAACGATCAGGGCCATCCAGTAGTCACGTATGAAATCGCTCGATGCGATCATGATTCGGGTCAGCAACGGCAGCTGCTGGTCGTAATTCTCGAATATGTACACGACTTTCGGGACAACGTAGGCCAGCATGAAGCTGATGATTGCAACGGCTGTAACGACCAGGGCGATTGGATAGATCAGCGCATTCCTGACCTGCTGTTGCAGCTGCTGACGGGACTCGGTGAACTCGGCAAGCCGCTCCAGCACCGCATCGAGATGCCCTGAAGATTCGCCAGCTGCCACAGTCGCGCGATAGAGTTCCGGAAACGCCTGCGGGAAATCGCCGAGACCGTCCGCGAGCGCATGGCCTTCCATCACCCGCGCGCGCACACCCATGAGAATACTCTGCGTCCGCGGTGTCTCATTTTGTTGGCTGACCGCGAGCAAAGCCTCTTCCAGCGGCAGGCCTCCCTGCGACAGTGTTGCGAGTTGTCGCGTCACCAGCGCGAGCTCATTGGCCGACATACCGCGTTTGAGGGAAAAGTTTCGTTGGCGCCCGGATTCCTTCTTCGCGACTTCCGTAACCTTGACCGGAAGCATGTGGCGCTCGCGCAGAATTTGCCGGACGTGTTTGGCCGTATCACCCTCGAGCAGACCTTTCGACTCTTTGCCTGCCTTGTCGAGTGCTACATATTCGAATGCGCCCATAAGCGGATTTTAGATGATCTTGTTGTTGATCGCGCTAGTCTTCACGGGTAACACGCAGCACTTCGTCAAGTGTCGTGTTGCCGGCAAGTACGCGGCGACGGCCGTCATCTCGAATACTCGGGCTTAACGATCGGGCATGGCGTTCGAGGTCCTGCTCGCTGGCACCGTCGTGAATCATCGTTCTCATCGCATCGTCGACGGCAATCAATTCATAGATCCCGGTTCGACCACGGTAGCCGCGACTATCGGACTGCCCTGCCCGGTATATGGTTGGCGGATTATTTGCGTCGATGTGCAGCGTGTGGCATTCGAAGTCCCTGGCCGCATAGGGCACCTTGGTATCGTCGTCGAGAACCCGCACCAGGCGCTGCGCAAGCACGCCGATCAGGCTGGAGGAAAGCAGGAATGGCTCGACGCCCATGTCGCGTAGTCTGGTTACAGCACCGGCCGCGGTATTGGTATGCAAGGTCGACAGGACGAGGTGGCCGGTCAAACTGGCCTGGACAGCGATCTCGGCAGTTTCGAGATCACGAATCTCACCGACCATGACGACATCCGGATCTTGTCGCAATATCGCCCTTAAGCCCCGCGCGAAAGTCATTTCGACTTTGGTGTTGACCTGACTTTGACCGATGCCGTCAATGAAATACTCGATCGGATCCTCGACCGTCATGATGTTGCGGCTGTTATCATTGATGCGTTCGAGTGCGGCATACAGCGTGGTGGTCTTACCCGAACCCGTCGGGCCGGTGACCAGGATGATGCCGTGTGGCTTGTGAATGAGATCATCCATGACCTTCTGCGATTGCTCGTCCATGCCGAGAGAATTGAGATCCAGGCGCCCGGCCTGTTTGTCGAGAAGACGAAGTACCACCCGTTCGCCGTGCCCTGAAGGCATTGTCGATACCCTCACGTCGACGGCCCGACCGGCAATGCGTAGGGAAATGCGGCCATCTTGCGGCAATCGTTTTTCGGCGATATCGAGTTTCGACATCACTTTGATGCGTGATACCACCAACGGTGCGAGCGCCCGGCGGGTTTGCAAGATTTCCTGCAGCACGCCATCCACCCTAAAACGCACGACAAGCCGGTTTTCGTAGGGCTCGACATGGACGTCCGACGCGTTTTCCTTTATCGCCTGTGTCAATACGGCATTGATGAAGCGAATGATTGGTGCATCGTCATCGCTCTCGAGCAGATCCGATGGCTCCGGGAGTTCCTGTGCAACCCGTAGGAGGTCGATGTCTTCATCGAGGCCACCGACCATTTGCATTGCCATCTGACTACCCTGTTCATAGGTCTGCTGCAGCAGTGCGTCGAAAGCGTCTGCGGACACTCTCGTTAGCTGTAAGGGGACGCCTGCGAATCGCCTGGCTTCGGCGAGGCTTAGTGGCGATGCGCCGGTGCGGTACACAGCATCGGCCTTACCGTCCCTGATCTCACGAATCAGAACGCCATGGCGCTTGGAAAAGGAAAATGGCAGAGGCCGTAAGCTGGACTCACCGTCAGAAGCACCGTCATCGACCTCGATGACAGGTACCTCTTCAGTTTCAAGAACGATTTCGGTATCGCTTTCCATGCCCGTGACGCCGCTACCCGGCGCTAATCACCGGAATCATCGTCCGCGGAGTCTATTGCTTCTGCTTGTTTTTTGAAAGTCTCGAGCGGGGGAATCGATGGACGGTCTTCACCAAACATCTGCGGAACGTTAGGGCCATCCTGCGACAGCAATTCCCGTGCATAATTGTATTTCGCATGTGTCGCGATCGCTGCCTCGGTACCGTCGCGCAGGATCTTCGGCCGGATGAACACCATCAGGTTGGTCTTAACCTTGTCGACGCTGCGAGTTCTGAACAGCGCACCGAGTAACGGGATGCTGCCGAGAATCGGTACCCTCTGTGTACTCTCTCTAAGCACGTCTTCGATAAGGCCACCGAGGACCAGAATGTCGCCATCCTCGACGATGACCGTAGTATCGATCGTACGCTCATTCGTTATCAGATCGGCGGCCCCTGTTGCAGATTCGGCAATGCTTGAGATCTCCTGAGAAATCTTGAGCAGTATCGCGTTGCCCTCATTGATTTGCGGCGTGATCGTTAGCTTCACGCCAACCTGTTCGCGCTGGATAGTCTGAAACGGGTTCACTGCGCCGCCTGCGGTACCGGTATTGGTAAATGAACCCGTCACGAACGGGACTTCCTGTCCGACATTGAGGCTGGCTTCCTCGTTGTCCGTCGTCACGATGGTCGGCGTCGATATGATGTTTGTTGTGGCGTCTCCTTCCAGGGCATTCAATATCGCGGCGAAGCTGGTGCCGCCATCGACGATGCGGCCGACGCCGATACTGATGCCCTCACCGATCGCACTTGCGGCGCTTGGATCGATGGTACCGCCCTGGGTAGCGCCGATCAGGTTGATCAAATTTGTACCGGCACCTGAAAAGTTTGTGATGCCGATCGGTGCGTTGCTGCCACTGCCCTCTACCGCCCAGGTGACACCAAGGTCGGAAACCTTGTCGGCGAGAACTTCGACAATGATTGCCTCGACGAGTACTTGCGCCCGTCGAATATCCAGTTTATCGACGATGCCCATCAGGGAGCGCATCATTTTCGGTGGCGCATTCACGACGATGGCGTTGGTCTGCAGGTCTGCCCAGACACTGACCTGATCCGGGTTCGCAGCGCCGGTTGCCCCACCCGCCGATGCTTGTTGCGTAAAGTGAGTCTGGAGTTTGCCGGCCAGTTCTTCGGCATCCGCATAGCGCAGGTAGCGTACCTGCGTGCTGCCACCATCCTCGAGTCGTGTATCCAGATGCGCGATAAGGGCCCGCAGCCTTATGCGTCCATTCTTGTCACCGCCGATCAGAATGCTGTTCGTGCGCGCATCCGCAACGAGGCTGGTCGTCACGGGCATGCCGTCGGCGCGCGGCGTTTGCGTCAATGCGGTAAGGACCCGAACGACTTCGGCCGACGACGCGTGTTGGAGCGGGACTACCTCGATTTCGTCATCGCTGGAACGGTCGATACGGCGAATGATGCTGATTATCCGCTCCGCATTTTTCGCACGGTCGGAAATAATCAGCATGTTGGAGCCCGGATGTGCGACCAGGTGGCCGTACTGGGGAATGAGCGGCCGCAGAATTGGCACGAGTTGGGCAGCGCCGATGTTCTCTACCTTAATCACCCGGGTCACCATATCGTCGCCGCCGGCACCGTCGCCCGACAGCAGGGTGGGTTTCTGTCGTGCACTCGCATCCGGGACAACCTTGATGACGTCGCCGGTGGTGATGGCGACGTAACCATGCACCTCGAGGATCGATAGAAACGCTTCATAGAATGCGTCCGCCGATAACGGTGTCTTGGACAGTATCGTTACTTTGGCGGTTACCCGTGGGTCCAGAATGAATGTCTTGCCCGTAACTTCGCTAACGGCCTCGACGATTTTTCGAATGTCAGCCTCTCTGAAATTCGGCGTAGTCTGCGCATTCGCGAATGACACGCCAAGTATGCAAACAACCAGCGCGGTTATGAGTCTCTTTGTCAGCGACATGTTCATTGATTCACTTATCACCCAGATCGAGTTGGCTGGTCTTCAAAATCAGCGACTGTGGCTGTCCGTTTCTCTCAACAGTTACAGAAACCTGATCTGCGTCGCCGAGCGATTGAAATATTTGCATCGCCTGTTGCGGATCGGTCAGTGCTGCACCGTCAATGTCTTTGATCAGATCGCCCGGGCGAAGTCCCAGCGCGGCAAACTGTTTGCGGTCACGCCCGGGATAAACGCGGTAACCCTGCATCTGACCGGCGACCATGTAGGGCGTCGGTCGAACCACGTCTGCGAGCTTGCTGACGTTTTGCGCGACGACAGTCTGAATGCTTCGCTGGTTGTTCGATGCACGCGGAACAGTTGTCGCAGTTCGTCGAACCGGCCCCGTACCCTGCGGAAATTCCTTCGGCAGTTTGAGGGCTCTTAATGCACCGCCTTCATTAAGCACTACGCGATCCGGATAAACGGCATGAAGGGTCGTGCCCGGTATAACCGTGTCGCGGATGGCATAAACTTTTTCTTCGTTTCGGCTATCGGCAATAATTGCCAGGCCACCGTCGGGCTGGACAGTAGCGATGGTGCCTTTGAGAGAGAGATTCTGACGGGTTTCTGCGAGGGCCTCGTCGACGGTCGCCGGTACTGCGACGACAGCGTCGTCCGGGTTAGCCTCGCCAAAAATATGCGCGCTGGCGACGGCCTGGACATTTGCACGAGATGCCGTCGCGGCTGCCGCGCTTACCTGGGTAGGCGTGGCAACGATCGGGTCGCCTGCTGACGAACCGGGCATCACCATCCATATGATTCTGGCCAGCTGCCAGGCGATTGCGACGACGAGCCCTAATGTCACCCATCGCGGCAATAGCTGATTGGCAGCCGACAGCGTCCGCTCGCCGTCAAAGCTAGTGAAATCGGACCAATTCGCTTCAATTGTCATAAAGACTTGACCGCTCGGTACCCTGGGAATTGCCAGCCATCCCCATTATAAACGCAGCAGGGAGATGATAAGGTTTCAACACCCACACAAACAAGCCCAGAACAGCAAAAAAACCTATATACGGCAAGTATATACCTCTAATTTTTAAAACATTTCTCGAATATCGGCCGGCCCCCTGCCGGTTTTTTTCAGAAATGTGTGATTGAGGGTTGGATGCATGCACCGCGGGCCCATATATAATGACCTTCGAAGCCGGCCCCAGAGCATGATGGGCCGGTCGGATCGAGGAGACGAATACAGGAAAAATGTCCGAGCACGACAAAAAAGATCTGCAACGCGATGGTCATGATCTGGCCGTCGAAGAAGCACAGCCGAAGCTGAAACGCCCGCCGCTGTACCGCGTCATATTGCTCAACGACGATTACACGCCGATGGAGTTCGTCGTTGAAGTTTTGCAGTCCATCTTCGGCATGGAGCGCCCGAAGGCCACTCGGGTGATGCTCGAAGTTCACACCAAAGGCAAAGGCATTTGCGGAGTTTACGATTACCAGATCGCTGAAACCAAGGTCGCACAGGTCATGAGCATTGCGCAGCAACAACAGCATCCACTTCTGTGCGCGATGGAAGAATCCTGATGCTTAGCAGTGAACTGGAATTTTGTCTTAACGAAGCATTTCAGAGTGCGCGTGAGCGCCGTCATGAATTCATGACGGTCGAACATTTGTTGCTTGCATTGCTCGACATCCCGAAGGTCCACGAGATTCTGAAAGCCTGTGATACCAACGTTACGCAGCTGCGTCGGCAATTAAGCGAGTACATCGACGACGCTACGCCGCTCATGCCGGTTGACGAAGAGGGCGATGTTCAGCCCACGCTCGGATTCCAGCGTGTGTTGCAACGGGCAGTTTTTCACGTGCAATCAAGCGGCAAGAAAGAGGTTACCGGCAGCAATGTACTGGTCGCGATCTTTAGCGAGAAACAGTCGCAGGCCGTTTATTTCTTGAGCCTTCAAAGCGTTTCCAGATTAGACATCGTCAACTATATTTCACATGGTATGCCGCAGCTGCCCAACGACGACGCCGAGGAAGAAGTCGATCCATCGCTCAGTCCCGATCCCGAAGCGGACTCCACTGCACTCGAAAAATACGCGACTAACCTGAATCAGATGGCGATAGACGGCAAGATCGATCCACTGATTGGTCGCGACCTTGAAGTAGAACGAACCGTCCAGATTCTCTGTCGACGAAGAAAAAATAACCCGCTTTATGTCGGCGACGCCGGCGTCGGCAAGACCGCTCTGGCGGAAGGCCTCGCACGGATGATCACGGAAGAACGTGTGCCCGAGGTCTTACGCGACAGCACGATTTATGCGCTGGACATGGGCACGCTGATCGCCGGCACCAAGTATCGGGGCGATTTCGAGAAGCGCCTGAAAGCCGTAATCGCGGAGGTTCGCGACGATCCGGGAGCGATCTTGTTTATCGATGAGATTCATACAGTTATCGGCGCCGGAGCGGCGTCAGGCGGCGTCATGGACGCGTCGAATCTGATTAAGCCGGTACTCGCAAATGGCGAGATTCGCTGCATCGGATCGACGACATACGGCGAATACCGTGGCGTCTTTGAAAAAGACCATGCGCTCGCCAGGCGCTTTCAGAAGATTGACGTTCCCGAGCCAAGCCTCGAGGAGACCATCGACATTCTCCGCGGCCTCAAGACCCGTTTCGAGGAGCACCACGGTGTGAAATACGATGCTGCGGCGCTCGAAGCGGCCGCGGAACTCGCGGCAAAATACATAAACGACCGTAAATTGCCGGACAAGGCGATCGACGTCATCGATGAGGCGGGTGCCAATCTGCGTCTGCAACCGGTATCCGAGCGCGGAGACCGCGTGACCGTCGAGATGATCGAAAATATCGTTGCCAAGATGGCACGTATTCCGCCGAAGAGTGTGTCTGCATCCGACAAGGATGTGTTGAAGACGCTCGAGCGCGATCTGAAGCTCACAATTTTTGGTCAGGACAAGGCTGTCAAAGCTCTGAGTGCGGCAATCAAGATGTCACGCTCGGGACTGACCGATGATGCGAAGCCGATAGGCTCGTTTCTGTTTGCCGGCCCGACTGGCGTGGGCAAGACCGAAGTGACCCGCCAGCTCGCCATGGTAATGGGCGTGGAGTTGATTCGTTTCGACATGTCCGAGTACATGGAGCGGCACACAGTGTCCCGGCTAATCGGTGCGCCGCCAGGTTACGTTGGCTTCGATCAGGGCGGCTTGCTAACCGAAGCCGTAACAAAGAACCCGCATGCCGTGGTATTGCTCGACGAAATAGAAAAGGCGCATCCGGAAGTCTTCAATCTCTTGTTGCAGGTCATGGACCATGGCACGTTGACAGACAACAACGGGCGCCAGGCCGACTTCCGAAATATCGTTCTCGTTATGACGACGAACGCGGGCGCACAGGAGATGAGCCGCGCGTCGATTGGATTTACGCATCAGGATCACAGCAGCGACGGCATGGAGATCATCAAGAAATCGTTTACGCCGGAATTCAGGAACCGGCTTGATGCCATTATCCAGTTCGCGTCGCTGGATTCACATTCGATCGCCCGGGTCGTCGACAAGCTGGTCGTCGAACTGGAAGCAAAGCTCGGCTCAAACAATGTCACGCTCGAACTCGACGCTGCGGCGCGAGACTGGATTGCCGAGCGGGGCTACGATCCGAAGATGGGCGCGCGGCCGATGGCGCGCATCATCCAGGAGCACATCAAACGGCCGCTGGCCGAGGAGTTGTTGTTCGGCAGCCTGGCCAACGGTGGCCACGTCCGTATATGTGTGGGAGCGGATGGCAAACTCGAGCTCAGGGCCGAGCCCATCACCAAAGAGCTGGAACACCTGCCTGAAGAGTAACGGGCGTTGGGGACGGACTCCGAGTCCGTCCCGGTATTCATCAATTGGGGACGGACTCGGAGTCCGTCCCCGTACTAAAGGGCTCTGACCCCTTTTTTTAGCGACCTCTGTAGATAATCCGACCCTTGCTCAGGTCGTAGGGCGTCAGTTCGACCGTGACGCTGTCGCCGGTCAATATGCGAATGTAATTCTTGCGCATCTTTCCTGAAATATGCGCGGTAACGACGTGGCCGTTTTCGAGCTCAACGCGAAATGTCGTGTTGGGCAGGGTCTCGGTCACGACACCTTCCATTTGTAATGCTTCTTCTTTCGCCACAGTTTTAGTCAATGCTCCAAAATGCTCGCGAATTGTGCAGAAACGCCGGCCTTATTGCAACGCGGAATTAGCTCCGGAGCTCAGCATTTTCGCCACCGGCAGCCGGTTCTCAGGCCAATCGGCTTGCTTCGTTGCCGGGTTGCAGGCGCGTTCGAGCAAATCTCCGAATTCGGCTCTCGGCATGAGTGTTGCGCCCAGGCTGGTCAGGTGAGGCGACACAACCTGGCAGTCGAGTAGTTCGAATTCCTGATGGGCGAGATGTTCGCATAATGCCCACATGGCGATTTTCGATGCGTTCGACGCCTGACTGAACATCGATTCGCCGAAAAAAGCCTTACCGATCGCAAGGCCGTACATACCGCCGACGAGTTCATCGTCACTCCAGACCTCCACCGAATGTGCCCACCCCTCCGTGTGTAAGCTCGAATATGCATCGATCATTTCGTCCGTTATCCACGTGCCATCCTGGCCAACCCGGTCTGCCGCACAGCGTTCGATTACGATGGAAAACGCCATGTTGAAACTCAGCAGAAAATCGCAATTGCGTATCGAACGTCGCAAGCGACGCGCGACATGAAAGGCGTCCGGTCGCATGACGCAACGAGGGTCGGGAGACCACCACAGTATCGGTTGGCCGCTGTCGAACCAGGGAAACACGCCGTGTCGGTAGGCAAACAGCAGTCTGTCAGGCTTGAGATCGCCGCCTGCTGCGAGCAGTCCATCGGGAGTCGTCAATGCAGCAGATATTTCCGGGAAGGTATCGGGCGGATCGTCCTCGCTAATCCAGGCTATTCGCGGCGAAGTCACGATTCTTGCTCGATGTCGTTTACATCGTCTCCAGCACGATAGGGGCTGTGACTACCGGCCGCGTCCATGTAGCGATCGATGTGCCGACCCTCTTCACGAAGATAACTTCGGATCGCGGCATAGAACTCCGGGCGGGCGAGCCAATGTGCGGACCATGTCGTCGTCGGAATGAAACCGCGGCTTATTTTGTGTTCGCCTTGTGTGCCCGGTTCGAAGAATTTCTTATTGTTCGCAATACAGTACTCGATGCCCTGGTAGTAGCAGGTTTCGAAATGAAGGGAATTGTAATGTGCATCGGCTCCCCAATAACGCCCGTACAGCGCATCCGCGCTCTCGTAGAAGACAGCCGCCGCAATCAGCGTACCCTGCCGCTCTGCGAGGGCCAGCAGAATCGCTCCGGGAAGGTGCTTCGAGACGTCGAGGAAAAAATCGAGATCGAAGTACGGCATGGCGCCGCGCCTGAGGAATGTTATGCCGATGAGCTGATAGATGTCCTCCCACAGGGCGCGATCCGTGTCTTGGCCGTGCAGCCAACGAAAAGTGATTCCGTCTTCCGCGACGCGGCGTCGCTCGCGTTTCGCCTTTTTTCGTTTCGCCGAACTGAATTTGGCCAGGAATTCATCGAAGTTGCGATAGCCCTGGTTGTGCCAGTGAAACTGGCAGTCCTTTCGCAGCTGCAGCCCGGACGCCCTGAGTACAGCCAATTCATCGGGGTCCGGAAAGAGCACATGAAATGACGAACAGTCTGTGTCGCCCGCGAGCTGTATTGCCGATCGGAGCAAGGTATGCGCGAGATCGTCGTCGGCCGGATCGTCGATCATGATCCTCGTACTAGGTGCCGGGGTGAAAGGAACTGCTGAAATCAGCTTGGGATAGTAGTCGATGCCGGCCCGTTGATAGGCCTGGGCCCAGCTCCAGTCGAACACGAACTCGCCCCAGGAATGCGATTTTTCATAAAGCGGCATTGCCGCTCGCATCTTGCCATTCGCCCCATATAAGGCCAGATGCTTCGGCGTCCAGCCGGTGTCCGGCGAGACACATCCGGAATTCTCGGCCGCCGCAAAAAATTCGTGTTGAAGAAACGGATATGCGTTGCCGGCGAGTCGATTCCAGGCGCTCGCATCAATCTCGTCGATGCTGTTGTGGATTTCGACCTGCATCCGGATCCTTGAGTGCTCTGTCAGGCGGCTGCATTGCTGGCGGGCGAATCTGCCTCCAGCTCATCCAGGTATTTTTCCGCATCGAGGGCGGCCATACAGCCTGCGCCTGCGGAGGTGACCGCCTGCCGGTACACCTGGTCCGCGACGTCGCCCGCGGCAAATACACCGGCAACGCTGGTCGCCGTGGCATCGCCGGCGAGACCGGCCTTTATCGTGATATAGCCGTTTTTCATGTCCAGTTGTCCGTCGAACAGACCGGTGTTCGGGCTGTGACCGATGGCAATGAATATGCCCGACATATCCAGGTCAGTCGTTCGTGTTTCGTCCTCGGTGCTTCGAACGCGAAGCCCGGTCACGCCAGTGTCATCGCCCAATACTTCGTCGACAACGTGATCCCACAGAATCTCCACCTTGCCTTCCTTCGCTTTCTGAAACAGGTGGTCCTGCAGAATCTTCTCGGCGCGAAGCGCGTCTCGCCGATGCACCAGCGTCACTTTCGATGCGATGTTGCTCAGATAAAGTGCTTCCTCAACCGCCGTGTTGCCGCCTCCGACAACAGCCACTTCCTTGTCGCGATAGAAAAATCCATCACAGGTGGCGCACGCGGATACGCCATGGCCCTTGAAGGCTTCTTCCGACGGCAAGCCCAGGTAGAGCGCTGTGGCACCGGTCGAAATGATTAACGCGTCGCAGGTATAGGTTGCGTAGTCGCCTTCGAGCACGAATGGACGAACAGAGAGATCGGCGTCGTGAATGTGATCGTTAACGACCTCTGTATTGTAGCGCTGCACGTGCTTCAGCATGCGTTCCATCAACTCGGGACCTTGTAATCCTTCGACATCGCCCGGCCAGTTGTCGACATCGGTCGTCGTCATCAACTGGCCGCCCTGTTCGATGCCGGTCACGATGACCGGGTCGAGATTCGCCCGTGCTGCATACACTGCGGCCGAATAGCCAGCGGGGCCGGACCCCAGAATCAGAACCCGGCAATGTTTTGTGTCGCTCATGTATAATTCGCCTTCAAGATTTTCGCTTGGCCGGCCATTTCCATCGTTAGACCGAAGCCCTTGAAATGTGTCCGTAGCGGCCAGCTTCAAGGCCATTGACTGCGGGCGTGACAGGGGCTTTAGAAATCGAATCGCAAGTGTAGGGAAAAGCGATTCTGCGAGCAAAGATTGGCGTCACGCCTGGTCGAGGCCGGCGATTTAGATGACTTTCCAGAAAACGACGTTATTATCTAGTATAGAATCAGAGTCTTAGAGTTATTTTCTCCAATTCACATTAATATGGTCAGAGCCACCCAGTCAGGAAGATCGGCAGCCCGCATATCCGCCCAGGTTATCAGTTCGCTGCGTGAAGGCGCTTTGTGGGTTTTTGGCTCGCTGGCACTGATCCTGTGGGTGGCACTTTTTACTTACGACGCGGCCGACCCGGGATTCATGCAGGCGAGTGGCTCCGGCGAGGTCAACAATGCTATCGGCCGGGCCGGTGCGCTGATCGCCGACCTGTTGTTCAATTTCTTTGGTCGTCCGGCCTACCTTTTCACCGTTATGGTTTTCTATCTGGGCTGGATGATCTTTCGCGAGCAGAAAACACTGCAGCCTTTGACCAAAGCTGACTACGCGCTTCGCATCAGTGGTTTTCTGGGAACGCTGATTACGAGTTGTGGATTGGCGAGCCTGCACTTTTCTCCCATCGGTTTTCGTGAGACGGCCGGCGGCATCATCGGTCAGGTCGTGGGCGGCGGCATGGAGTCGCTCATGAAATTGCTCGGCGCGAGCACTTTCCTGTTTTTTCTGTGGATCGCATCGGTGTCGGTATTTCTTGGCATATCCTGGTTCGGCGTCATGGATCGAATCGGTAAATGGTGCCTGATCGGCTGGGAAACGGGACGCTCGATGGTCGCACAACTACGCGATAAGGCCGAAGGCAGGCGTAAGCAAGCGGCGAGACAGGACACGGTCGAGGCAGAGAAGAAACGCACGGCCGGACGTGCGCCGCCCCGAATCGAACCGGTGATGTCTACGCTCGAAAGGAGTGCACGCGCGGAGAGAGAGCGTCAGGTTCCGTTGTTCGAGCCACCGGAGGTCGGTGAGTTGCCGCCTTTGTCATTGCTCGATGATCCGCCGGATCAGAAACCGGGCTATTCGGAGGATTCGCTGGAAGCGATGTCGCGACTGGTGGAACTCAAGCTGCTGGACTTCGGCATCGAGGTCGAGGTCGTGTCGGTGTCTCCCGGGCCTATCATTACCCGATTCGAACTCGATCCGGCACCCGGTGTAAAAGTTAGCCAGATCTCTAATCTTTCCAAGGACCTCGCCAGGTCCTTGTCGGTCGAGAGCGTCCGGGTTGTCGAGGTCATTCCAGGGAAGTCCTTCGTCGGCCTTGAAATTCCAAATGAAAACAGAGAGTTAGTAACTCTCGGCGAGATCCTCAAATCGAAGGTTTACGACGAGATGGGATCGCCGCTGACGCTCGCACTCGGCAAGGATATTGGTGGACACTCCGTCGTCGCCGACCTCTCGCGAATGCCGCACCTGCTGATAGCTGGCACTACGGGCTCTGGAAAATCCGTGGCGATCAACGCGATGGTTCTGAGCCTTCTTTATAAAGCGAAGCCCGAGCACGTACGATTGATCATGGTCGATCCGAAAATGCTCGAGCTATCGGTCTATGAGGGCATACCACACTTGCTCACGCCGGTCGTCACCAACATGAAGGAAGCGGCAAATGCGTTGCGTTGGTGTGTCGTGGAAATGGATAGGCGCTACCGATTGATGGCCGCACTCGGTGTTCGAAATATCGGCGGATACAATCGTAAAGTGAAGGATGCGATACAGGCGGGTAAGCCGATTCCGGACCCGACCTGGGTACCACCGCCGCTGGAGGATCCGGACAACCCGGTCGAGCAGCCGACACTGACCCCGTTGCCGTTCGTCGTACTGATCATCGACGAGATAGCCGACCTCATGCTCGTCGTCGGCAAAAAAATAGAGGAACTAATCGCGAGAATCGCACAAAAGGCTCGCGCCTCCGGCATCCATATGTTGCTGGCAACCCAGCGACCATCGGTTGACGTGCTCACCGGGCTGATCAAGGCGAACATTCCCTCTCGTATCGCTTTCCAGGTGTCTGCAAAGGTCGATTCGCGAACGATACTCGATCAGATGGGTGCGGAGACCTTGCTCGGCCATGGCGACATGCTATACCTGGCAACGGGCACATCGGTGCCGGTTCGCGTACACGGTGCATTCGTGGCGGATCACGAGGTGCACGCCGTAGTGAGGAATCTCAAGAAAGGCGGGCAACCCAGATATATTGATGAAATTGTGCAGGCCCCGTCTGGTCCAACTCCAGGACTGGCCGGGATCGATGCGGCGCCTGGCGCGGCGGCTGACGCGGAAGAGGATCCCCTTTACGACCAGGCTGTGCAAATCGTCGTCGAGACTCGCAAAGCCTCTATTTCCGGGGTGCAACGCAGGTTAAAGATCGGCTACAACCGCGCTGCGCGAATGGTCGAGTCAATGGAACAGGCAGGACTGGTAGGACCTCTGCAATCGAACGGCAGCCGGGAAATCCTGGTGCCGCCCGGCGCGAACAAATGACAAACGCGAGCGTGACTTGAGTCGATTCACACTAATCCCAGGCCTTTTGGCGCTGGCTTTTATGAACCCGCTGTTCGCGGCAGAGGTGGATGCCGATGCGCACGCGGATGGGCAGGCGTTGGTCGAGAATTTCGTCCGCAATATTCGTACATTGCGGGGCCGCTTCGAGCAGTCGTTGGTCGACGCGGACAAGGAACTGTTGGAAGAATCGAGCGGCACACTCGAAATACGGCGGCCTGGTCAGTTTCGCTGGGTCTATGCAGAGCCGTACGAGCAGGTACTGGTCGCCGATGGCTTGAATGTATGGAGCTACGATGTCGATCTCGCCCAAGTGACGGTCAAGCCGCAAGCGGAAGTGCTCAGAAACACGCCGGCATCGTTACTGGGTGGATCTCCGGATGCACTCGAACAGTTCGATTACATCGGCAGCTTCACCGATCGCGGCACGGTCTGGATACGGCTGCGGCCGAAGAACAGAGATAACGGTTTTGAAAAAGTCGAGCTCGGCTTCAACGATGGCGAGCTAACCCGCATGCTGTTTTCTGACAATCTGGAACAAACTACCTTAATCGCATTGTTCGATGTTTCGCTAAACGGCGATATCGAAGCTGATCGGTTCGAGTTCATTCCCCCGGACGATGTCGATGTCGTCGGCACCCCGGCAATGGCCGACGAAACCTGAATGCTACCGCTGCGTCACGAAAAGCGTTGGCGTTTGGCCGGCATCGTCTTGTTGCTCGCTGTCCTCGTTGCGACAATCATGCCGACCCTGTGGCTGCCGTCCTCAACCAAAATCTTGCTGGCCGACAAGTGGCTGCACTTGCTGACGTTTACCTTCCTGTCCTTATGGTTCACTGGCCAGTACGCACGTAGTTCCTATATGCGATTGGTCGTCGGCTTGACTGCATTCGGGGTGCTGATTGAGGTGGGACAGGGCATGATTTCTTATCGGTCGGCCGAGTGGTTGGACCTTGTCGCCGACATTGCCGGCATCGGGATCGGCCTCTGCATTGCGATTGCCGGGCTCGGTGGCTGGAGCCTGCGATTCGAACAATGGCTGGAGAGAGCAAGAGTCAGCAGTGACTGATCTATTTGCCAGGGACAACGACAATCCGGTGGGCCGTCCGCTGGCGGATCGCATGCGACCCCGGAAAATCGAAGAATTCTTTGGCCAGGCTCATCTGCTGGCAGAAGGCAAGCCGCTGCGTCAGGCGATCGAGCAGGGAAAAGCGCATTCGATGATCTTCTGGGGACCGCCGGGCACCGGCAAGACCACCCTGGCGCGAATGATCGCAGAAACGACAGAGTCTCATTTCATCGCACTGTCCGCAGTCATGGCCGGTGTCAAGGATATTCGTGCGGCTGTCGCAGACGCCAAAGAGCAACGGCAAATGCGAGATCGTTCCACTATTTTGTTCCTCGATGAAGTACATCGATTCAACAAGTCGCAACAGGACGCGTTCTTGCCGTTCGTCGAAGACGGCACACTGACCTTTATCGGCGCAACGACGGAAAACCCGTCTTTCGAGCTCAATAACGCGCTGCTATCGAGGGCGCGAGTCTATGTTCTGAAGACGCTCGATATCGAGGCGCTTTCCGGCATCGTGAATCGCGCGCTGGCGGATACTGAGCTGGGTCTCGGTGACCGCTCTGTAACGATCGACGACGAAGCGCTGGAACTAATCCTCCTCGCGGCAGACGGCGATGCACGTCGCGCGCTCAATCTCGTCGAGTTGGCTGCCGATCTGGCGCCCGAGAAAAAGACAGGAGTCACGATTGATCGAACTGTGGCGGAGGAGGTCGTGCAAGGCAGCCGGCGTCGCTTCGACAAGCAGGGCGAGTATTTTTACGACCAGATCTCCGCATTGCACAAAGCAGTCAGGGGCTCCGATCCGGATGCGTCTCTTTACTGGCTGATGCGTATGCTCGATGGTGGTTGCGATCCCCTCTACGTCGCCAGGCGGATGGTACGCGTGGCGTCCGAGGACATCGGTAATGCAGATCCGAGGGCCTTGCGTATTACGCTTGATGCCTGGCAGACAATTGAGAGACTCGGCAGCCCCGAAGGCGAGCTCGCGCTGGCGCAGGCGGTCGTCTTTCTGGCATGCGCGGCGAAGAGCAACGCCGTTTATACGGCGGCTAAATCGGCGGCGGCGGACGCAAAGGAATTCGGTTCCCTCGAAGTGCCAATGCATCTGCGAAACGCGCCGACTCGCCTGATGAAAGATCTTGGCCACGGCGAAAATTACCGCTACGCACACGATGAGGAAGATGCGATCGCTGCGGGCGAGCGATATTTTCCCGACGACATGCCCGAGCGGACGTATTATCATCCCGTGCCACGTGGTCTTGAGTTGAAAATCGGTGAAAAACTCAAGGAAATTTCGCGCCGGAATCGTGAAACATGATCGACCCAAAACTTCTGAGACAATCTGCCAAAGACGTCGCCGATAACCTGGCGAGACGTGGCCATGATTTTGACGCGGACGCCTACCTGGCTCTCGACGAGCAACGCAAGGCGCTTCAAGTCGACACGGAAGCGCTGCAGAACGAGCGCAATACCAGCGCCAAACGAATTGGCAAGGCGAAAGCAAGTGGCGAGGATGTCGAACCGTTGCTCGCCGCCGTCAAGGATCTCGGCGACCGGCTGGAGGCTAGCGAAGCCAAACTGCGTGAGGTGCAGGCGGCCATACAGTCCGTTGAACTCGGCCTGCCGAATCTGCTGCGCGATGACGTCCCGACGGGCAACGACGATTCGGAGAATGAGGAAGTGCGTCGCTGGGGCGATGTTCCCGAGTTCGATTTCGACCCGCAAGATCACGTCGATCTTGGTACTTCGCTCGGCGTGCTCGACTTTGATGCAGCCAGCCGCGTATCCGGCTCACGATTTGCCGTGATGCGTGGCCCACTGGCCAGAATGCAGCGTGCTCTGATCCAGTTCATGCTGGATGTGCACACCAGCGAAAACGGCTATGAAGAAACCTACGTCCCCTACCTGGTGCAGGCGGATGCTTTACAGGGAACCGGCCAATTACCGAAATTCGAAGAAGATCTTTTCAAGACGGAAGGGGAACCGGCCTACTATCTGATTCCGACCGCCGAAGTTCCGCTCACAAATCTGTCGAGAGAAAGTATTCTCGATGCCGACCAATTGCCAAGGCGCCTTTGTGCGCACACGCCCTGTTTTCGATCCGAAGCCGGCTCATACGGCAAAGATACGCGCGGCATGATTCGCCAGCATCAATTCGAGAAAGTCGAGCTCGTGCATCTCGTCAGGCCGCAAGAATCCGACGATGCACTCGAAGAATTGACCGCCAATGCAGAAATGATTTTGCAAAGACTCGAATTGCCCTACCGGGTAGTCACGCTCTGTTCAGGTGACGTTAGCTTTTCGGGCGCAAAAACCTATGACCTGGAAGTCTGGTTGCCGGGTCAACAGAAGTACCGCGAGATTTCCTCCTGTAGTAATTGCACGGACTTTCAGGCAAGAAGAATGCAGGCTCGCTGGAGGAATCCCGAGACCGGCAAGCCGGAATTGCTGCATACGCTGAACGGATCGGGCGTCGCCGCCGGACGCGCACTGGTCGCGATAATGGAAAACTATCAACAAGCAGACGGCAGTATAGGAATACCCGAAGTCCTGCGGCCATACATGGGCGGCGCAGACGTCATTGCCATGGCGAATTGATTATGTTCGATGCAATGCGTGCTTGAGTTCGACCAGCGCGTTTTGCCATCGATCATCAGACAGACGGTAATACTCTTCCCAGTCCTCGCTCGCGGGAATACCGACGATGCTGATTATCAGCTGTACTTTATCGTCCCGTTCCAGAAGTTGATAATCGACGGTAATCGGCCCACTGGATAAGGGCTCTTCTCCTTCACGCGACGCAAGAACGAGGCGCATTCGCCGCGGTGGCATAAATATGTCGATACGGCCCGTCATTTCCGAGCCGTCGCGGAGCGATAGCGAAAATGGCCGGCCGATTTGTGGCGTAAATTCGCCATCGAGGGCAAGCCAATTTTTCAGGTATTCGATGTCAGTGACAGCGGTCCAGACATCTTCGACTGTAGCCGAAAGTTCGATCTCCGCACGATGGCTTCGCGTGACACTTTCGGCTTGAGCCGCCACCTTCGCCTTTTTCGGCTTCGCCTTGACCGGGACCGGCTCCTCTTGAGTCTCTGGATAGGAAATGAGATGTAAGTCGCGCTGCGGGAACGGAATGGTGACTTTGGCGTCCCGAAACGCCTGATCGATCGCAAAGTTCAGGTCGCTCGTCACCTGGAAGCGCCGCTCAATTCGATTGATTCGAATACGAAGTTCGAAATCGAGCGAGCTATCGCCAAATCCCATGAACAACGCACGTGGCTCCGGTGCGCGGCCATCCGTAATTACCTCCGGGTGATCGTGCGCAACTGTTTCCAGAATCTCACGAACTTTTTCGACATCTGATCCGTAGGCGACGCCGACCAGAATTCTCAGGCGACCGAAAGTATCCCGCAATACCCAGTTTGTTACTCGTCCGGAGATCAGTTCGGAGTTCGGCACCAGCACGTTCTGGTTATCGAGCGTTTCGATTTCTGTAGCGCGTATGCGAATACTGCGTACAAATCCTTCGACTTCACCGACAGAGACGAAGTCACCGGCGCGAATCGGCCGTTCGAAAAGCAAAATCAGGCCGGATACGAAATTATTCGCTATCTCCTGCATGCCAAAGCCAATGCCGAGCGCGAGGGCGCCACTGACAACTGTGAGTCCGACAAGATCTACGCCTGCGAGACTCAGGCCGATTATCACCGCGATAATGAACCCGACGTAGCCGAACAAAGTGACCAATGCATCGCGAGCGCCACGTTCCAGCACGATATGTTGTAGCCAGCGGCGGTCGATCCAGCCTTTGATCCAGCCAATTGCAACCATGAACATGGCAAAGACAAGGATGCCGCCAATGATGTCCAGCGGCACGAGTTTGATGTTGCCGACTTTGCCGCCCATGACAACGAGCTCGAAAAAGCGATCGAGAGTTGTGCCAGACTCGTCCCAGACATAGACCAAATACACAATGAAACTGAGCCATAGCACGAGGTCGGCGATCAGTTGCATGAATCCGAGGCCGGTGCGCGACGCTCTTTCGGTCACGCCGAGATTCGCACGTAGTCTGGATGCGCTGGGAGTGTCCTGACGCAGCAGGTATTCAAATGCCATCAATACCAGCCAAAGCAGAATCCACAGCATGAACAACGCGAGAGTCGTCCTGGTAACGCCGTGTATCAGGTAGCCGGCAAGATTCTGGTAACCAAGAAACAGTGTGCCAATTCCAACCATTAGCCCCAGCGTCGCGAGGTACCGGATTAGACGAAAGCGGCCGACCATTCCGGGTATTCGCCCGAGGTAAGACAGCATAAAGAGCAAGGAGATCGCTACAAGGAAAATCATCAACACCCGGCCGCTTACGTCGGGATCGACGACACGAATCGTCAGCCAGTTGGTTCCGAGCACGACGAAACTTGCGACGAGTGCGAGTGCGAGGAACCGAAGCCGGAATCGAAGCGGCTTGACGTGATCCGGAATCAGCCCCTTAACATGCGCAGAGGGCGACAACGGACCTGTTGCCCAGTCGATGGCCACGCAGGCCGCACCGTAAAGCAGGATGGCCAGGGCAATGCGGACAACCGCGAGGTCGAAGGAGGCGTCCTGCAACGCAAACATGAGCACCGCAACGAGCGCCATGCCTTCGAGCAATAACGGCGAGTACTGTGCCAACGGTTTGGGGAACAGGTATTTCATTTGCGGTTCGGCATCGCGGCCGCCGCCAGCCGCGAACCAGCGATTGAACCGATGGCGGAGGAAAAGGCCGAGTGCTGCGGCGACACTTCCGGCAGCAATCAACAGCCAGAACAAATGTACCGTCGTAACTTTTTCCTTTAGTTGCAGGTCGACAGATTGTCTGAGACGATCCGGCCAGGTCTGGACGCGCGAGGGCAGATCCCGCATCAGGGAAATGATCGATTGAGCGCGGCTTGACAGATAACGCTGCGACAGCTGCGTCTGCTTATTGGTAATTCTCTCGAGCAGCACGCTCGCAAAATCCTTGACGGTGCCACACTGCGTTTGTCGCGCCAGGGCAACATCAAGAAGCTCCCGGATCTCGTTGCGCTGATCCATGACGGAAGGCGCAACCTCCGCGTCTACCTCCTTAAGGGGTTCGAATCGCGCCTCAAGTCGAGCAAACTCTTCTGTCGCCTCCAGCTGGCAGTCATCGGCCGCGGCATCGATCGCGACGACCTGATCGCGAGCAGCCGCAAGGAATGGTGGATCAACATCTTCCCCTTCGAGTTGACCGGCTAACTGGTCGAGTTCGGCACCGGCGCCGATGGGGTCGAATGCCTCTTCATCCTGAGCTTGTACGCTCAGGGAGAAGAAAGCGGCGATCAGAAAAATGCAGAGAAAGGTGTTCCTTGGAAGCAGATGTCGGGCCAGCGCTTTCGCCTGTGTCATCTTGGGAATATCCGTTCCACACCAAAGCAGGCCGCAGTATACAGCGAACCGATGTCGATAAAAATGGAAAGGCGAGGGCATCCAGATGAACGCCCTCGCAGCAAATATTGCTAATCGCGGCTCATGAACAGTCGCAGGATGTACCAGAACATCAATGCAATGGACGCGAACAATGCCATCGATGCAGCTACATACTTGTCTTGCGGATAGTGATGCATGATGTTCGACGTGTCATATAGAATGGCGGCGCCGGCGAAGCCGATCATCGCAACCGAGAACCAGGTGCCAAGATAGAATCCGAACATAATGCTTCCGATAATGCCGACCATAGCGAGTATGCCTACCCAGACCAGCAATCCCCTCAGGAATGAGAAGTCCTTACGAGTAATCATGGCGGTCGCGATCAGGCCAACGCATCCCAGGATGGTGACGCCCGCCGCGCTGTCAATGACGCCGGGTTGCGTTACGGCGGCGATATAGAGCATCGGCGCAAAAATCAGCGCCTCGACCACGATGAAAACGGCAAATGCCGCGTACTGAGCATTCTTGGACTCGATGCGGTGCGCAACATGAGTCGCACCCCAACTCGCCAAGATAAACGCGCCTAGCACCATCAACCAATTGTTGAGCATTGGCTCGGCGATACGTGCTGCGATGCCGGACTGGAAGAAATAGACCTCGATCGCGGCAAACGCGAGAATCGCGGCAACGACGTGTGCATAACACTTCCAGATAAAGTCCGATCGATCGTCTACCGATGCGCCGGATACCGGCCCCAGGTAGTTGACGTTGTCACTCATTCTGCAAACTCCTGCTAAAAATCAGTCGGCAATTCTATCACGGCCGAATTAGCGAAACATCGAGGGGTCAATCTCCATCGCCACCTCGCTGATCTTGTCGACGGGAACGCCAACCCGTGCCGCGTGTTCGTGAATCGCGTCCGTGTTGGGGGCTTCGTATTCGCAATAGACTTTGCCCTCGGCCTCGGATACATAGCTTCGGACCCAGACGACGCCTTCCATGTCGTCGCATACTTCGGCAGAAAGCTTACCGACCTCCGCCAGTTGTTCCGGGCTTTCAGGCTTCATACTTCTTTCGATGATGTACCGAGGCATTTATGTCTCCTTGTTAGGAATGCTTGATCCTGAGATGAATCAGGACGATTGTAGCTTGCTGGCCAGCGATTCTAGCTCTTTGTCACCAATTTCTCGCCCAATGGCCAGGGCCGCTGCGGAATACGCGTCAGCCTGCTGTGTTTGCCCTGCTTCCTTGGATAACTCGCTAAGTCGCTGCAATGCCCATCCTTCCCCGGCGCGATCCCCCAGTTTGCGGCGTTGTTCGACACAACGCTGGTACCAGTCACTGGACTCCGCCAGCTCGCCCGCGACAAGTGCGGCGGCGCCCAGCGCAGAAAGACTGTCAGCCTCGGCACCCTCCTGATCATGTTCACGGTTTGTTGCTAGCGCTTCGCCGAGCACCTTGAGCGCCTCGGCGGCGCGCTCCTGTTTGGTCAATACAGCGCCGAGGCCGTTCAGTACGACCCCCAACTCCTGTTTATCCGAATTGCGTCGCAAAATCGCTGCCGCCTTGCCGTACTGCTTCTCGGCTTCGCCGAGCTCTCCGCCTTGCCACGCAAGGACGGCCAGGCTGTTTCGAATACGTGCTTCCGTTACCTGGTCTTTCAGGTCGGTGGCATGCGACAGTGCCCGACGATATAGCCAATGTGCGTCCGATGGGTCTGTGCCACGACGCAGGCTTGCCAATCGTTCGAGCGCGACCATCGCGCCTTGCCGATCGCCCAGGTGTTCCTGCATTTCAGCCGCTTGACGCCAGGTAGCCTCGGCCTCCGGACGCCCTGCCCGGTGCTGGGCGTTTGCGAGCTGTGCCATGGCGGACGCCAACGGTTCTTCGATGCCGATGCGTCGCAATACTCCAACTGCTTCCTCGAAATGTGGGACCGCTTCATCGGGTCTGCCGCAATTCACGAACGCCTCAGCCAACAACACGAGCGATTGCGCCAGATGATCTGCCCGGTTCGCTCGCCGTGCCAGTTGAACGGATTCTTCATATGCCGCCAAACCCTCGTCCAATTCACCTTTTTCGAGGTAGATTGCCGCAAGGCCGAGCATATTGAACCCTTCACGCGCCGGTATTCGAGCTTCACGGGCGAGCCGCGCGCCTTCCTTAAATGCTTCGACGGCGTCATCTGCCCGGTCCATCGCGCGTAATAGATGACCCATATAATTATAAGCGTATGACTGATCCGCCGGGTTGCCGGTCTCGTTAGCAAGTCCGAGCGCTTCGTCACCGATCTCAACTGCGCGATCGAATGCATCCTGGCGCCGAAGAGCGCGTCCGAGATTCAACAAGTCGACGATCAAGCGACTTGTGTCATCGCTATCGCGCGCATGAGCGATGGCTTGCTCGAGCCAGGGAACGGCTTCGTCGTAATTACCTTGTCGCCAGAGCAGGTGTCCGAAGCTTCTAACTGTCCTCCCGCGAAGCTCGGCATCCTCGAGCTGTTCGGCAATCTCGAGTGCCTGATCAAAAAGTGGCTGTGCCTCGTCATAGTTGTCTAATAAGGTGTAAAGGTCGCCTTGACGTACGCAAACCTCGCCGAGTTCCTTGGTGGCCGCGTCGGCCGGTAAGAGATCTCTCAGGTCATCGATAACTGCCTGTTGGTCGTCGCGCCGGCCCAGTTTTTCGAGGTGGCGCTCCAGATCCAGCAGCAGCTCGACAAGAAGTGCACCGCGTTCCTCAGGATTTTTGTCACTGCGCTCGATCCAGCCGCGGATGCGAATCAGCGTTTCAACCGTTTCCGGCAGGCGCCACAAGCCCTCGGCTCTACTCGCCGCAGCAAACCCGTATTGAATCGCCTTGTTCCAGTCTTCAGCCGCGGCAAAGTGCACTGCCAATCGAGCTGATTGCTCGTCCGGATTATCGGCATACAAGCTCTCGATGGCCTCACCGACCGACGCATGCCGTTCCTTTCTCTGTCGCTCCAGCAAGCTCTCGTATGTAACGTCGAGCGTTAACGCATGTTTGAAACGGTAAGTGGGTTCCGGCACGAGCCCGGTTCGTTGTATTAGCCCGCCGGTCCGAAGCGTCTCCAGTGCCGCCTTCAAACGTGGACGCGAAGGTACTACGCGACTTAACAGTTCGAGGCCGAATTGTCGCCCGATAACGGCGGCACAGCGCAGCACTTCCCTTGCTTCGGGATCAAGCCGGTCAAGCCGGCTTTTCAAAACCGCTTCAACCGTGTCGGGAATCAGCAATCGATCGACGCTACCCGCAAGTCGCGCCTCACCGTCCTCGATGACCAGCGTCCCGGATTCGAGCAGGGTCCGACACAGTTCCTCAATGAAGAACGGGTTGCCGCCTGTTTTCTCGGCAATTAACTCGGACAGCTCTGCAGGAACCTTGGCGCCGTTACACGATGCGCTCAACATCTCGGCTGCCGGACCGCCGCCCAGCGGCGCGAGTTCAAGGTGCAGGTCGCCCGTTGGCAGTGAGCTTTGACCGCTCTGCACCGGCCTTGACGTCACAATGACAAGCAATGGGTAAGCCGATACCATTTCGCGCAACAGAAACAGCACTTCTTTCGAGCCTTCGTCGGCCCAGTGCCAGTCCTCAAGTATCAACACCAGCGGCTGACCGGCCGAGCCCAGGGTAAACACAGAAATCAGCGCTTCACCCAATGCGGCCTGCAGGTCTTCGCCTTCCAGATACGATGGCAGCACATGCTCATCGCTGTCGATCGACAGTACTTGAAGGATTGCAGGTAGATAGGCATCGAGTTGTGGCGATAGTTCTTGTGTTTTTGCCACAACATCATCATGCGCGTTATCAGGCAGAGTCTTTGCCAGACCGAGCATGTCTTTCACGCCGTCAATGAATGGAAGCAACGGCGTCAGGATGCCGCGTTCCCGGCAGCGGCCAACTGTCGAACGTACGCCCTGACCTTCGAGCGGCTTCCAGAATTCCAGTAACAAGCGACTCTTGCCAACGCCAACGTCGCCGACAACTGTTACGAAGCGCCCCTCACCCGACTGGGTTTGCTCCAATGCCTGCGAAAGCGCCGCAAGTTCGTGGCTGCGGCCGACAAATTCCGTGAGGGTTCCCGGTGACGAAGTCTCCAGGCGGCTGTCGTGCTCCGATTCGCCCACAACCGCAACGGGTGTCATCGGCGGTTGACCTGGCACCAGTTCGACAGCGGCTCGTTCCTCGGTTGAAACAAATGGAGCGACAACTCGCGCGAGGTCCGGAGAGGTCAGGATCTCTCCTGGTGTGCCCAACAGGGCAAGTCGTGTTGTGTCGTTAACAACTGTGCCACCAACCCGATAGCGTCGCTCGCCCGAATCGGTGGCACGAATGGCAACCTGCTCGGTACCGACCGCCATCCGTAGCTCCACACCGTCCGGCAATTTCGACATGCCAGCGTCGTCGCCGTGGATCTCGAGCGCAGCCCTGACAGCACGTAGTAGATCGTCTTCGTGGGTTATTGGCACGCCGAATAGGACGATGAACTTGTCCTCGGAAAACTCATTCAATACGCCACCATAATCTTCTGCGATAGTCCGTACTGTTGTGCGCAACTTGTCCAGGGTGGCTTCGACCTCGTCGGACTCCAGCGATTCGAGCAGGGACTCGAAGCCGCCGATCGAGCAAGCGATGACTGTGACGCGCCGGCGTTCTCCCTCCGGGGGCAGGCTCGGTGTCGAATCCAGAGAAATCTGACACGACGGATCTGCCAACAGTTGTTCCAGATCCGTGAGGATTGCGTCGTTGTCCGGATATCTCCGCTCCGGGTCTTTGTGCATGGCGCGTTCGACAACTGCAACGACAGCAAGTGGCAGTGATGGAACCAGGCTCGACAGGGAATCCGGCCTGTTATTCAGGATGGCATTTACGATTGCGTGATCACTGCCGGCACGGAAAGGCCGCTTACCGCTGAGCATTTCGTAAAGCACGACGCCAAGCGACCAAATGTCAGTTCGCTGATCAACCGTTTCGCCCCGGGTTTGCTCCGGACTCATGTAGTCAACAGTGCCGACCCGCGTCCCCGTCCGCGATACGTCGCTTCCGGCGTATTTCGCCAGGCCGAAATCGACGATCTTCACGGTGCCATCCGCAGTCAAAATCATGTTCGAAGGCTTTATGTCTCTATGAATAATGCCCTGAATGGAAGCTTGAACGAGGCCACGGCAAATCTGTGCTGCGATATCCAGCGTCTGCGGAAGGGGAATAGGGCCCTGATCGATGCGTTGCTGAAGTGTGTCGCCTTCGTAGTACTGCATGGCGATATAGAAACGGCCATCGTCCGACTCACTCACTTCGTGAATCGTACAAATGTTTGGATGATCGAGGGATGCTGCAGCTTTGGCTTCGACCAGGAATCGCTCTTGGGCATCTTCATCGGCAAGCAGGTGATCCGACAAAACCTTCAGGGCTACGACACGATCCAGACGGGTATCGCGGGCTTTGTAAACCACGCCCATTCCACCGACACCAAGACGCTCGAGAATGTCGTAATGAAAGAGGTGTTGGCCTTCCATTTGCGTAGCAGAAAGGTGCCGACTGCTCGCCGACGATGCGCCCTTGGTATTTGTTGCCCCAACAGAACCGGCCTTTGCTTCGCCGCCCGGATCGGGGATCACGTCAAAAGCCCAGGCCAGGACCATTGCGACCGGAAAACCAAGCACGACGATGACGGCAACCATGTTCGGCGCCCAATCAGGTGCGCCGAGTGCCGGAAGAAAGATGGTTGCACCCTCGGCAATGCCGGCACCAACGACAACGTAGGCCACCACGGCGCGAATGACTTTGCGCCGCTTTAGTTCAAGGGCGAAGTCGCGCAACCGGGACCGAATCTTACGCACAAGCATCCTTCAGCTAAGGATTAAGCCGGTCAGCTGCGACAAACTATTTAAAGAACCGCATGACGTTGAAGTAGAGGGCAGCCGCTCCACACCCCCAGACCCAGATAAACAACGCGACCCATCCATACGCCCAGTGTTCGTCAAATCCCGCGAGGACAGCGGCTATACCGCCAACAGCCCACATAAAGCCGATCGCGCCAAACAGGCTGGTCTTCAAGACTCCCCGCATCTCGTCATTCATCGGGGGCGACTTCGTGCTGGTGTTTAACTCGTCGTTCATAGCGGACAACTCCTTTCAAGATGGAGCAATTGCTTACGTGGTCGCGATTCTACTCTAGATTGGAGGGATGGGCTCGTGGGACGGGATGGGCGCTTCGCGCCCTCGCATGCGGCTTCGCCGCTGCGCGAGTCGAACAGGGTTCGAAAGTCCAAAACCGCAGCCGGCCAGAAAAACGAAAGGCCCCTTAAAAAGGGGCCTTTGATTTTTCTGGCGGAGAGGGTGGGATTCGAACCCACGAAGGGCAATTAACCCTTGCTGGTTTTCAAGACCAGTACATTCAACCACTCTGTCACCTCTCCAAACTGTATTCGATCTAGCCGGACCAGTACATTGACTCGGCGCATCCCTGCGCCTCACCCGCTGGGCGCATTCGCTGCGCTCATGCGTCCAAAATCGTTCCCGACGATTTTGTCAACCACTCTGTCACCTCTCCGATAACCGACCTGCCACCTCACATTGCGACGGCGCATTTTGCGCGCAGGTTGACGCGGATTCAACAGTGACGGGCCGATTATGATTGAAATACACCTTGGTTTTCGCCGTAATGGCCGATATTTCGGGTTCTTGCTGCGGCGAGCGTCCGAACCATATTAATAGGTGCTTGTCAGAGAAAAAAAGGGCTGAGCCCTGAATCAAAGATAAAGGCAAAACAATGAAGATTTCCGTCACCGTCTCAATACTCATGTTGGTCGCCACGCTGTCCGCATATGCGCAGGACGACGAATCTGCTGCGAGTTCATCGGCCCAGACTTACCCCTGCGAACAACGCGATGAATTCGATGAGTTCGATTTCTGGGTGGGCGACTGGGAGGTGCATGTTGCTAACGGCACCTATGCCGGCAAGAACAAGATCGAAAAATCCCAAGCGGGCTGCGCCCTGATCGAAAACTGGCTTGGTGCCGCCGGAAATCCCGGCATGAGCATCAATTACTTTGATGTAGCCAACGGCGAGTGGGTGCAGGTTTGGAGTAGTGCCGGCGGTGTCCAGATCGATATTCGCGGAGGGCTCACTGACGACGGCATGTTGCTGGTGGGACAGATAAATTATGTGTCAAACAATCTGTCGGCGCCGTTCAGGGGCTTGTGGACCTTGCTTCCCGACGGTCGAGTGCGTCAGTTTTTTGAGCAATATGACGAAGATAGCGAATCCTGGGCACCGTGGTTCGAAGGCTTCTATACTAAGACCAATGTTGAACAGCATATTGGTGAGAATTAGTTGAACCGTCAAACAACAAACAGGCATATCTCTGCCGGCAATCCGATTGCCAATGTACTCGTTGTTATTGTCGGCATGCTTACGATCGGTGCATTTATCGTGCTCGGCGTCGTTGCCGCCGTCGCGATGGGCGGCATCGTTCTGGTTTTGGCAGCGATACTGGGCGTTCGCATGTGGTGGCTCGGCCGGAAAATGCCGAAACAGAATCGAACGGCAAACAGTCAAAGGCATTCAGACCCCGCTGATCCCACTGTCATTGAGGGTGAATTTCAGGATGTTTCTGCGGACCAGGACCAGAATCGGCCTGACTAAATAATAGTCAAAACACCGAAAACCTCGTAAGCTCGCGACCCATGCGATCCGAGAAATCAGACAAAGACCGTCGCCGCAAGCGGCGGCGTCGCCGCCGTTTACAAGCCCTCATTATTTACATGGGCATTGCCATCGGGCTGGCATGGTTTTTCGAATCCCAGGCTACGACAACGATCATTTTCGTCAGGCATGCCGAGAAGGAATTGAACGTCGGCGATGATCCCGGATTGAGCGATGCTGGTCGGCGCCGCGTTGCTGAACTGACACGGCAACTCGTCGATGCTGACGTCGTCGCCGGCATCGATGCGATTTATTCCACACCATTCAAGCGCACCAGGGATACCGTTCAGCCATTGGCCGATGCCTTGAAGCTTGAAGTAAACGAATATGACGCGGCGGATCGCGAGACTGTGCTCGAGGCCATTCTGAAGAATCATAAAGGCAAGATTATTCTGGTTGTCGGTCACAGTGACACACTCCCTGAGCTCATCGCCAATCTCGGCGCGAGCAAGAAGATCCCACCGATCGATGAAATGGAATACGACAACATATTCATTATTTCCATTCCCTGGTTTGGCAAGACCAAGACGATTCGATTGCGTTTCGGTGAACCGTATAGGCCGGGCACAGTCGCAAATCTTGCGGCATGAATTTAAGTGTTTTCGCAAACTGAAATAAAAATCTCGACCTCCGGCAGGGGAACCTATGACATCAGTCGGCAGATTGAAGATTTCGTGGGTTCAGCGGGTATAGCGACCGGCCTTTGTCACGTTTTTATCAAGCACACGAGCGCCTCGCTCATGCTGTGTGAAAACGCGGACCCGGCAGTGATGCGTGACCTTGAGACGTTCATGGAACGCCAGGTACCGGATGGTGATCCGATGTTTACGCATACGGCTGAAGGCCCCGATGACATGCCGGCGCATGTCAGAAGCGTCCTGACGCAGTCGGACATCAACCTGCCTGTCTCGGATGGCCGTTGTGCTTTGGGTACCTGGCAGGGCATCTATCTGTGGGAGCATCGATATGCGCCACATCAGCGCACGGTGATGCTAACCTTGACGGGCGAGTGACCTAGTCGTCGGTATCTTCCTGCTTCTGGTCGGCGTCGCTGATTTTCATGCCCGCCGTTTCTCTAAGTATCACTGCTTTTTCGATAAAATCCGCATGCCGGCTGATCATGACATCAGCCTGCAACACTGACTGGATTTTTGCGCCTTGTGTGATCAGGTAAGTCGCTCGCCTGACACCGACACCGAAAGGGCCATCGACGTCGTACATTTTTATCGCCACCTTGTCCGGGTCACTCAGTAGCGTAAACGGCAAGTTGTGCTTTTCCTTGAATTTGAGATGACTTGGACCGTCTTGTGGACTAATCCCGATGACTCGTAGCCCAACCGACAGGATGTCGTCGTGCATGTCTCGGATCGAACAGGCTTCCTTCGTGCAGCCGGGCGTGAAGTCCGCCGGATAGAAATACAGAACGATCGGGCCGGTATCCAGAATGTCGGACAGCGACACTTCCTCGCCTTTCTCGTTCGGCAATATGAATTCTGGCGCTTTTGCGCCGGGCTTAAGCATTCAGGGCCTCCTTAACTATTTTGCATCCTTCTCAAAGTCGACCTCCATTACCTGGTAGCCGGGCAACACCATTCCCAATTTTCGGTAGGTCTCATGCGCCCGCTTGTTGTCTTGCTCGACGTACAAACGCAATCCGCAGACTCCCTCATCTTGCCGCGCCAGCGATTCTACATGGCGATACAGGTCCGAGAATACCCCTATACGCCGATAGTCTTCATGAACGTATACGCTTCCAATCCACCACAGGTCTCCGTTCCGCCAGTCACTCCACTCGTAGGTCACCATAATATGGCCAACGACTTCGCCGTCCACCTCGGCAACGCAGTAACGGCCTTTACCGGCATCGGCGAGGGCAGACTGGACTCCGGGGCCGATAACAGCAGGATCGAGCGGGCGGCCCTCGGTCTCCAGAGCCATTCGAGAATTGAAATCGGCGATTGTCTTCGCGTCATCCGGCGATGCTTCGCGAACATGCAGGTTCATTGGACTCCCCGTCTGTTGCCGTCAAGCATGATATCCGAATAACCCGCGCTATCGGCAGTATCAATTGGAATAAAAAACCCCCGCATATGCAGGGGTTCGATCGCAACTAGCTTGAGTCTCTCAGTCCTTGAACTTGATTTCCTGCAAGTTAAAGCTGCTTCCAATTTCGCGTAAATCGCCGCGTTCAATATTGAGCGTCCGCATTTTCTCAGTCGATCCGCGGAGTTTTTTGGATAATTCATCGAAATATTCTACGCCGCGATCAAATGCTGCCCAATTCGCATACTCAACCGTGAGGATCAAATCCGGTTCGCCCTTGCGTGCGGCAACGTTACTCCACATCCGATAGCCAACAACACTGCCATCCTTCATTTGCTCCTCCTGGAAAACGCGCCAAAGGCCGTTGAGATCATTGATATACGCGTTGAACATACCTGGCTTGATGTGGACATGAGATACCGCCAGGATCGTTCCGTTTTCCCAATTTCGCTCATGGTCCTGAGCCGATGCCGGGGCGCTGAACATTGCTGTACACAAAATTGCGGCCAACGCCGCAGTAAGCTTCATCTTCATCGATTATTCTCCTGAGTTTTTGGTTGATTATTCTTGGTGCGGAGGTTTCCGCTGGCGGGAGTATAGTGGAATGGACGCTAGAATATAGACTGACCGACACAGTTTTTGTCTGATAAAATTCGCGGGTTTTATGAAGCCCCGGTAGCTCAGTTGGATAGAGCACCAGATTCCTAATCTGGGGGTCCCATGTTCGAATCATGGTCGGGGTACCACTTTTTCAAGTACTTGCGGCCAGCGATTGCTGCCGTTTTTTTTGCGCCTTACCTGCCCCTCTAATTTATGCCGCTATGGTTGAGATTGGCGTCGAGACCAATGGCCGCTTTGGGGTAAAGCAGTCATTTACTGCGTCGATTCGCTACGCTCAGAATCACCTGAAGATCCATACTCAAGCCACTCGCTGTACGTAGAGTTTTCATCAATATTAGTGAGCGCTTGATCTACATATTGTGCGAATTCCGGTTCGAAAG